>Ga0209285_10000566_pt1 | contig 12292 bp, 10 predicted proteins | sample PPLLak3March2015_2_FD_187249 | JGI IMG/M metagenome (GOLD analysis project Ga0209285, IMG submission 187249) | Freshwater sediment microbial communities from Prairie Pothole Lake near Jamestown, North Dakota, USA - PPLs Lake P8 Core (3) Depth... | ecosystem: Environmental > Aquatic > Freshwater... | reverse complement strand
CCCGTCGTCGACTTCAAGGATCCGCACAAACTGCTGAACTGGATTATTACCCGCACCGAAAGGCGGACGCAGCGCAAAGCGGCCGTTGCGAAACCGGAAGCCGCCGCCAAGACGGTTTCTACCGAAGGCAAACCCAATGGATAAGCCTCCCCCTGATATCACGGTAACGGTGTTGGGCTCGGGGACCTGCGTGCCCAGCCTGAAGCGCGGCTCCTGCTCGGTGCTGGTGGAAACAGGCGGCCGCAAATGGCTGATCGACTCCGGTGCCGGGACCCTGAGACGTCTGCTGGAAGTCGGCACGACCATCGCCGAGCTTTCCCACGTGTTCTACAGTCATCTTCATCCGGACCATACATCCGATTTGGTTCCCCTGCTCTTCGCCACAAAATACCCGGACGGCATCACCCGCAGCGAAGCGCTCACGATCGTGGCGGGCCAGGGCTTTGCGGACTTCTTCCAACGATTGAAGAACGTCTACGGCCACTGGATTGAACTCGAGGGGGACATGCTTCGGATCATCGAGATGAGCACCGCCGGACGGGACCACGTGCGCTTGGCGGCAGTCGATATCCACACCGCACCGGTCGAGCACAGCCCCCAGAGCATCGCTTTTCGTATTTCGAGCCCGGGCGGCCGGCACCTGGTCTACTCCGGCGACACGGACATGAGCGAATCGCTGGTTGATCTTGCACGCGGGGCTGATCTTCTGATATGTGAATCAGCCTTTCCCGAAGGCCAGAAGGTGCGCGGGCACCTGACTCCGGCCATGGCGGGCGACATCGCCGCGCGGGCCGGAGTGCGCCGCTTGATGCTGACGCATTTCTATCCGGTCTGCGACCAGGCCGACATCGAAGGAGAATGCCGCCGGACGTACGACGGCCCGTTGATCCTGGCGCGGGATTTTCTCCGTATGACCCTGGAGGGAGAGGGTGAGCCTGATTGGGGGCCCGGGATACCGGATACGAGATAACGAAATAAACCCAACGCTGCCTCTCTTTTTATCCAGTATCCAGCATCCCGCATCCGCTATCATGGTATTGGTCGGTGCTATGCAATACTTTCCCATCCAGCTGGACATCCGCGGCCGCCCCTGTCTGGTGGTCGGCGGCGGCCGTGTCGGCACCCGCAAGGCCCAGTCGCTTCTTTATTGCGGCGGCCGGGTCACGGTGGTCAGCCCGGCGGTCACGGACGAGCTGCGGGGCCTGGCGGCCGCCGGCGACCTCACCCTGCTGCAGAGAGAGTACGATCGCCTCGATCTGCAGGGGATGTTTCTGGTGATGGGGGCGACCGACGACGAAAGGCTCAACCGCCGAATCCGCACCGATGCAGAGCGCCTGAAGATCCTCTGCAACATTGCCGACCGGCCCGAGCTATGCGATTTCATCCTGCCGGCAGTGGTTCACCGCGGCGACCTGGTCCTTACGGTCTCCACATCGGGCCGGAGCCCGGCCCTGGCCAAGAAGCTGCGCAAGGACCTGCAGGTGCAGTTCGGCCATGAATATACGGTGTTTCTCAGCCTGATGGGGGCGATCCGCGAGCGGCTGCTCGCCGACGCGCATGCGCCCGAGGAACACAAGCCGATATTTGAGCGGCTGGTTCACAGCGACATCGTGGCCTGGATCCGCGAGGGCCGCTGGAGCGACATCGACCGCCTGCTGGCTGAGATTCTCGGCGACGGGTGGCGCGCGGATGAGCTTCTTGCGAAAAACCGCTAACCCCAACGATGGTTGAGCCCATGGAAGTCGCGATGGTTATCAGCATCCTTTTGTACCTGCTCAGCGCGGCCGCTTACCTGGCCTATTTTCTGCTCCAAAGAAGCTACCTGCAGCGGGCCGGCATCATCTTGGTGCTGGGCGGCTTCCTCTCCCACACCGCCGCGCTCGTGCTGAATGGCCTTCAGCAGGGCCACCTCCCGGCGGCCAACATGCGCGAAACCCTGTCGCTGGCCGGCTGGACCACGGCGGGTGTCTTCATCCTGCTCAACTATCGCTACCGCCTGAAAATCCTGGGCGTCTATGCCGCGCCCTTCGTCGCAATGATCATGGTAATCGTGTCCCAGCTTCCCGACGAACCCGTGCAGGCCACCCCGCTGTTCAAGAGTTTCTGGCTGGTGGCTCACGTGACCTTGATTTTCGTCGGAGAGGCCGCCTTTGCCCTGGCCTGCGGGGCCGGCATTCTTTATCTGCTCCAGGAAAACTCGATCAAGGCCAAAAAACGCCGCTTCGTTTTCAAACGACTGCCGTCGCTGGACCTGCTGGACTCCACTGGCTACGCTTGCATCGTGGTGGGGTTCACCATGCTGACCATCGGGCTCATCACCGGACTGATCTACGCCAAATCGGTGTGGGGCCGGTTCTGGAGCTGGGACCCGAAGGAAGTGTGGTCGGGCATCGCCTGGCTGTTTTATGCCGCGCTGCTGCACGGACGCCTGACGGTCGGATGGCGCGGCCGTCGGTCGGCCATCATGGCCATCCTCGGCTTCGTGGTGCTGTTGTTCACCTTTCTGGGAGTCAATCTGTTCATGGAAGGCCATCACAAGGAGTTTACAAAGTAATAGGGTACAAGGATTCAAGGGGTCAAGGGGTCGAGTGAAACCGATGGTTCTCACTTTTAGGTCTCCTTGAACCTTGGGCCCCTCGACCCCTGGAACCCTTAATCGTTTATAGCCTTATGCGCGATATTCTTCTCATCGGCATCAACCACAAGACCGCTCCCATCGAGCTGCGGGAGTGCATGGCCTTTTCCAAGGATGAATCCTCGACGGCCATCGATGCGCTGCGCCGTATCGCCGGTATCCATGAAGTGCTGCTTTACTCTACCTGCAACCGGGTGGAGCTGCTGATGGTTACCGACGATCGCACCCACGCGGTCGCCACCGCGAAAAAGTTTTTGTCGGATTTCAACAAGATCCCTCTCACCGAATTTGAGGACAGCCTCTATGTCCATACCAACGACGAGGCCGTGCGCCATCTGTTCCGCGTCGCGGCCAGCCTGGATTCGATGGTCGTCGGCGAGCCTCAGATTCTGGGCCAGATCAAAGAGGCCTATCGCATTGCCGCCCAGGCCAAGAGCGCCGGTGTTATCCTCAACCGTCTGATGCACCGGGCTTTCTTCGTGGCCAAGCGGGTGCGCACCGAAACCGGAATCGGAGACCGCGCCGTGTCGATCAGCTACGCCGCGGTCGAGCTGGCGCGCAAGATTTTCGGCAGCCTGGAGGGCAAACGGGTGCTCTTGGTCGGCGCAGGCGAAATGGCCGAGCTGGCCGTGGAGCATTTGATCCGCAACCAGGTCGGCGCGACCTTCGTCGCCAACCGCACGTTTGAAAACGGCCTGGGGTTGGCGCGCCGGTTCAACGGCCAGGCGATTCGCTTCGAGGAAATCGCAGAGCACCTCCGGATCGTGGACATCATCATCAGCTCCACCGGCGCTCCCGGCCTCGTCATCACTCGCGAGATCGTGAAGCCGGTTCTCCGCGCCCGCCGCAGCCGCCCGATTTTTTTTATCGACATCGCCGTGCCCCGCGACATCGACCCCGAGATCAATCGACTCGATAACGCCTATGTGTATGACATCGACGATTTAAAGGGCATCATCGAGGACAACATCGAGGACCGCCAGAAGGAGGCCGTCAAGGGCGAGCGGCTCATCGACGAGGCCGTCATCCGCTTCCGCGAATGGCACGAGACGCTCGACGTGGTTCCGACCATCGTTGCGCTGCGCGCCAAACTGGAGGCCATGGCGGATACCGAAATCAAGCGCACGGTTCAGGCACAGGAAATGTCCGCCGAAGCGGCGCAGGCGCTGCAGCGCATGATGGGCAGCTTCATCAACAAGGTCCTGCACGACCCGACGATATGCCTGAAACGGGACGGCATGCTCGGCGACAAGTCGCTTCACCTAGACACGGTTCGAAAATTATTTAAATTGGACGAATAAGGGCAAGGAGGTCACCATGCAGCAAACAGCCTGTCTGTTTCCCGGACAGGGATCGCAATCGGTAGGAATGGGCGAGGATCTCTATCGTGAATTCGACTTCGTGCGCGAGATCTTCGACATGGTCGAGGAGATCACCCGAATCCACATATCCAAGCTGTGCTTCAAGGGGCCGATGGAAGAGCTGACCCGCACGGTGCACCTGCAACCGGCGCTGACCGCCGTCAATCTCGCCTGCCTGCAGGCCTTGAACCATGCCGGCTTCGATTTCGCCATGTGCGCCGGCCACAGTTTGGGAGAATACAGCGCGCTGCACGCGGCCGGAGTCATTCGCCGTGACGATGCGGCGCGGCTGGTGTTCCGGCGGGGCGAGCTCATGCACCGCGAGGCGAGCCGGCATCAGGGCGCTATGCAGGCCATCATCGGCCTGCCGCTGGCGGAGGTGGGGGCCCTGGTCGCGGAAGGAGCTGGAAAAGGGGTGGTGGCCGTCGCCAACCACAACATGGAAACTCAGATCGTAATCACCGGCGCCCCCGACCCGGTGGCTTACGTGGGCACCCTGGCGGCGGCCAAGGGGGCTAAGGCCGTGCCTTTGAAGGTCAGCGGCGCCTGGCACAGCGAGCTGATACGGGGCGCTGAAGGCGAATTCAACGAGGTTCTTTCCAAAACGGACTTTCAGGCCCCGCAGAAAAAAGTCATTTTGAACGTCACCGCAGCCGAGGCCCAGGACCCCGCCGAAATAAGAGAGATCATGTCCCGTCAGCTCTGCAGTCCCGTGCGCTGGTACGATAGCATGCTCTGCATGAAGGATGCAGGAACGGACAAGTTCGTCGAGGTCGGCCCCGGCAAAGTCCTGTCCGGACTGCTACGTAAAATCCTGCCCAAGGATTCTCCTGCCCGGGTGTTCAACGTGGGCACCCTTGCTCAGTTGGAGGAGTACCTGAAGGCAACGGCATAATTCGGTCATTGTCTATTTAAACCTTCGAATTTGGAATTTTATACACCGGGATTACATAGGGGCCTTCCGGAACGACTGCCACGCAAGGGTCCCGGTGGGCCGTGACGCTAGCGATTACGGCGGTCTCGACCGAGGCGACCGGCTCGACGAAGATGTCGGCGATATCGACAGGCCGCAGGCCGGTTGCATAAAGCTTAACCCTCCCCTTGCGCAGCGCTTTTACGAGCATCTGGGTCTGCCACTCGTCGATGCGGGCATGATTGCGGGCGATAACTTCGGCCATGAAGCCATCGGGCCCTATCCGGCACAGGGTCCGCTGGGCCTCCGCGAATTCCGGGCTGCCCATGCCCTCCGAGCACTCGCTGGCGATGATGATCGTACCCCCGGGCTCCACGATATCAAGAACGCCGACCATGCCTTTGATCGTCTGATAGTAGGTTTTATCCAGTGGGTAGCCGGCACCGGTCGTGACCACGGTCTTGAACCGGCGCGGGACCGGCACTTCCGCGTACGGCCGCATGAAGGCCACCGCCTCCAGGTGGCTTTCTTCGATGGGGCCGAAATTGACGAACCCGATGCGGCGTTCGTCGTCGATCACCACGTTCAACGCGAATATCTCCCCCACGGCGCGCACCATATGCAGCTGCTCCAGATGCAGGGGATTGCCTTCGATGACGGCGTTGGCGGCCCGGGCATGGTCCAATATGACCCCGGCGTGCAGCTTGAGAATGGTGTCGCTGTGAGCGACGCCGGGCACGACGAGCTTACGCCCACCCGAATAGCCGGCCATGAAATGCGGTTCCACCAGGCCGACGACAATGCGCAGGTCGGCTTCCACGAAGCGCCGGTCCAGCCGAATCGGGATTCCGGACGGCGTTCGGCCGAGATCGGAATGGGCCTCCCGGTCCCGGGCAAAGTGGTTTGCAACGCGCACCCGGTCGAAAACGGCGTCGGAACCGATGACCTCGCGCAATTCCGCGCCCTCGTTGGGCCGGTGCAGACCGGTCGCAACGAGAATCAGGATCTGGTCCATCGACATTTCGGCGGCCGTGAGTTCGTCGATCAGCGGCGGCAACAACGTTCCGTGAGGAACGGGCCGGGTGATGTCGCAGATCAGGATGCACGCTGTCTTGCACTCGCGGGCCAGCTCCCTGAGCGGCCGGCCGGAAGCGGTTCGCTGAAACGACTCGCGCAACCGCCTCACCGGATCGGACGCGACCGGCATCGGCTGCTTGCGGATCGCCGTAACGTGCAGATTCTCCGGAACATCCATAGCCAGCTTGCCGCGGCCGTAAAGCAGGTCGATTCTCATCTCTTGCCTCGCTTGGATGGGATCGAGGGACCGGTTGATGTTTCTTACCTAACACCGACCCGACGCCCGTGCAAGGATCCGCGGTGCAAACGCTCACTTGCTCCAAACCTCCCGATATGCGAAGCTGATTCATCGTCGGAACACCGGAGGAGGGTGAAATGAAGCTGCGCTCCAAATTTTTTCTCATCCTGCTGGTTTTCAGCCTGATCCCGCTTGCTGCGGTTGCCGTCATCAGCCACCGGGCGATGAGCCGCATGGGCGCCGTGATGTCCACGGACGTTCATCAGAGCCTCGCACGCCTTGCCAACAGCGTCCTCACCATCACGGCGGAAAATTCCGCCGCAATTCTCGCGCGAAGCAAACTAGCGGTTGAATTTGCCATCACGGCGTTGGCCTTCGAGGCGGAAGCGGTTCTCGCAGACGAGCCGCCGGCCCGCGTGAAGGTCTATTTCGCATCGGATTTCGACGAGGTTGACACAGCGCCTCCGGATTTTAGCCTCCGAGCCGGATACATGAGAAGAACCGACGACGGGCGGCTGGTGAACGATGCGGTCAGCTTAAATCACCCCGTCGTGCTGCTTGCTCCCGGGACGGCGGCGTCCGATGTAACGGAGGACATTGATCGGCTGTCCCTGCTGACGGACGACTTCTCCGATATTTCCTTGAGTATGGCGCCTACCCTGCACTGGCTCTATGTCAGCCTGGAGAACGGGGTGCATATTGCCTATCCCGGCCATGGGGGCTATCCGGCCGGATATGATCCGCGTCAGCGCTCCTGGTATCTGGAGGCCGCGGATGAAATCCGGTGGACCTTGCCCCTGGTCGATGCCACCACCGGCCAGGTGATCATGACGGCGTCGAAACAGATCCGATCCGCAGACGGATCACGTGCGGGAGTGGTGGCCATGGATCTGCTCCTAACAGAGGTGCTGCGCATCGAGGCGCTGTCTTCGCTTTGGACCACCGCTGTGCGCTCGTTTCTGGTTGTTCCCGACACTCGGCCGGAAACCCAGATCAGCGATCTGTTCATTATCGCTCAGAAAGATTATCAGACCCAGAATGCCTCATGGGAACAGTCCATTGATCCGGAACGGCTCACTTCCGACGACCCGATTCGAATGGCCCGACTGGCCGACGAGCTGCGCAGCGGCCGCTCCGGTTATCTGGAGATGCCATACAAAGGCGTTGATTCCACCTGGGCATTCGCCCCTCTCGATAGAAAAACGAACTTTATTGTTATCGTACCGCGATCCGTACTCGACCAGCTCCCCCGAAAAATGCTTCAAATCGTTGAAAAGTACACGCATGAAGAGCTGCTGACCACGGCCGCGGCTGCGGTCGGTGCCATTCTGCTGGCTACGCTCGCCGCTTTTCTCGGATCGCGCAGCTTTACGCGGCCGATGTATGAACTGGCGGACGCCGCCGGGCGTCTCAGCCGCGGCGACTTCAGCGTCCGGACGCACTTGCGAACCGGCGACGAACGGGATCAGGTGATCCTGGCGTTCAACGACATGGTGCCCAAATTGGAAGACCACCTGCGCATGCACGAGTCTCTGCGGCTGGCGACCGAGGTCCAGCAGAATCTCCTGCCGCAGAGCGAGCCATCCCTGCCGGGTCTGGACATTGCCGGGCTCAGCCTTTATTGCGACGAAACCGGCGGCGATTATTACGATTATCTTGAAATCTCCAAAGACCCGTTGGGAGCGGCGGCAGTGGTGGTCGGCGATGTGTCCGGCCACGGTGCCCAGGCCGCGCTGTTGATGGCTTCAGCCCGGGCCGCTCTGCGGCTGCGGGCTTCACTGCCGGGGGAGCCTTCGGAAATCATTGCCGACGTGAACCGTCAATTTACAGCCGACGTAGGAGGCAGCGGCGCCTTCATGACGCTGTTCTACCTTGCAATCGACAGTACGCGGGCTGCCGTGCGGTGGGTCCGAGCGGGCCATGATCCAGCTATCCTCTACGACCCCGGATCTGGGCGCTTCGAAGAATTCGAAGGTCAGGGGTTTCCTCTTGGGGTAGACGAGGATGCCGTTTTCGAAGAAAGGGAAAAGAAGAACCTCAAGGCGGGCGGAATTATCTTCATCGGGACGGACGGTATCTGGGAAACCGCAGGGCCGGACGGACGGTTGTTCGGCAAAGATTCCCTGCGCGATCTGATTCGGACCACCTGCGACCGCAGCGCCCGGGATATTACGAAAGCAGTCATTCAGGCACTTGAAACCTTCCGCAACGGTCTCAAGCCTTCGGATGACATCACCATGGTGGTGATCAAAATCCTATGACCCACTCAGCCAATTTTTAACCTCATTTAAAACTCTTCGATAACGTCCGCTTTCGCGACAAAATGCGCGATCTGATCGCGAGCTCCCGTATAGGCCTCCATCGCAACGGCAAGCCGGGTCGAAACCGGGTCGTCCTCGCCGAGCGCCGACACAGACTGCTCCAACAGGTTAAGTCCTTCCTGAAAATGCTGATCGATTTCAATCAGAAGCTGCTTGCGCCGTCGGTGTTTTTCGCGTTCGCGCTGTATCACCGGAAGCAGCCGCTGAATCGAATATTCCACTAAAGCATCCCGCGGCGCCTTGAATTGTCTGGATATTTCATCCAGAGACGTAAGGGTCCGGCGACTGATCACGAACGTCTTTTGAACGCGGCTCAACGACTTAAATCCTTCGGCTTCAATCTCCTTGGCAATCGCATTAAGCGTTCGAACATCTTCGATGAGGTGATCGAACAGGGATTTCTGCTTTATTCCCAAATGCACCGCAACGATGCTCAGGGCCTCGATGGCCCGGGCGGAAAGCTTGAAAGTCGCGCGGACCGATTGCCGGCCTCGCAAGTCGGCTGTATCGGGTTGGGGCAGATCGACATCGCCTATGAGTGAATGATCCTGATTTTTATGCATGGCTATGTAAAACTATTTATTTGATAATTATAAAAAAGTAATGTTACCAATGTTGACTTATAAAACCTAAATATTATTTTTTAGACAACCCAAAATCAATAATAATATGGATTAAAAATAAAACAACCGAAAAATGAGGGAGGGCTTAGAAATGATGGACCTGATCCGATGGAATCAACGATGTCATTTGAATGCGATGGCTGCCTGATAGTACTGTTCGGCGCTGATATGTCCCGTTTTGCGAAGGATGGACAGAATCCAGCGAGCTTTTCGATTGAGCCAACGGCTTTGACGAATTGGACTTTCGGATAGCGGCTTCGGAATCACTGCGGTCAACCGGACGATGTCTTCCAGGCTCAGGCGGCCGACGCTTTTCCCGAAGTAGTGGCGCGCGGCAGCTTCGACGCCGAAAACTCCGGGACCCAATTCGATTACGTTCAAATACAAGTGAAAAATGCGGTTCTTGGATAATTCCCTCTCGAGGTGCAGGGCCAGAAAAAATTCTTTGAGTTTACGGACAAGGGTTTTTTCGGTTGACAGATAAAGATTCTTGGCCAGCTGCTGGGTAATGGTGCTGGCTCCACGCGCCCACCGGCCCTGCTCCAGGTTCTTTTTCGCCGCCTCACTGATTTCTTCGTAATCGATGCCCTCGTGCTCGTAGAAACGGGCGTCCTCCGACACGCGCACCGATTCCTTGAGCAACGCGGGAATACCGTCAAAGCCGACCCAGATCTGTCGGACCTTCAGTACCTTGCCGGCTCGTTGGGCTTCCCTGAGCCGCTGCTCAATCAAAGCGGTCGTCGGAGGGTTTTGGTTTCTCAAATGGCTGATGGTGGGCAGGGAAAGGTAAATGTATACAACGGCGCCCCCTGTGAAGAAAAAGATCAGCAGTAATACCGATAATACGAGCTTCTTCAAACGCGGCACCCCGCTAGGCTTTTGCGCAACAAGCCCGAATTAGGCCTGCTAAATTCAGGACCTTCCTATGGCCCCTATCCTTCAGAATAAAAAAAGGCGGCGACCGAGTCAATCGGGTGAAGCCGTGATCTGATAAATGAGCAAAGCAAAGAATCGGCTGGGCGCGGTTCTTTTGAAGTAAACCCCGGAATTGGATTTTACAACCAAAAGTTAGGTCTTATATTTCAAAATCGAAAACAAAACCGCGTGCAACTGGGTAGAGTTATGTGCGAACGGGTGGAATGTTTGCAGCAATGAAATCGATCTTGAAGACCATCGGCCGGGTGCTGGCCACCGCGTGGAAACTGATCAGTTTCTTACGCCGGCTGGCAGTCAATGTCGCTTTCATTGCCGTGATCGTGTTCCTGTTGGCTCTAATCTTGATCGGCCGACGCGACCGCCTTCCGGACAGCGCGGTCCTGGTCCTCTCGCCAGCGGGCGTTATCGTTGAACAGCGCTCGGAAGGAATCCTATCGAACGAGCTGTTCGGAGAAGACGTGGCGGCCGAGACCGTCCTCCAGGACATTGTGGATGCGCTGGAACTGTCCAAGGAGGACACCCGTATCAAGGCGGTTCTGCTGGACCTTCGCAACCTAAGAAGCGCTGGGTTGACCAAGCTTCAGGATGTCGGCGCGGCCCTAACGCGTTTCCGCCAATCGGGAAAACCCGTGATTGCCGCCGCGGACATCTACACGCAAAGAGCTTATTTCCTTGCCGCCCACTCCGATCGGATTTACCTGAACCCCATGGGGGGCGTGTTACTGACGGGCTTCGGAATATATCAAAACTACTACAAGGCAGCACTGGACAAACTTCTGGTGCAGCTTCACGTGTTCAGGGTCGGGACCTACAAATCGGCCCTGGAGCCGTTTATGCGAAACAACATGTCCGAATTCGACCGGGAAGCCAGCTCCGCTTTGTTGGAGGTTTTGTGGGCTTCTTTCAAAGCGGATGTAGCCGGCCTTAGAGGTATCGATCCGAAAGCCCTCGACGATTACACCAACCATTATCCCGAACGCCTAGCGGATCACGGGGGGGACGCCGCCCAGCTTGCACTGTCCTTCAGGCTGGTGGATGAGCTGAAGACGGCCGAGGACGTGCGGCGGGAGTTGATCGAATTGGCGGGCGAGGACCCTTCGAAGCACACCTTTCGCCACATCCCATTTAAAGAGTACCTTAAAGAGGTCCGTCCGGACCGAAGGAACAGCGAAGCGGACCCAAAGGTGGGAGTTATCGTGGCTCAGGGCGTGATCCTCGACGGCATTCAACCGGCAGGTAAAATCGGGGGCAGTTCGCTCGCGTCCCTGATCCGGCAGGCGCGCAAGGACGACACCATTCGGTCCGTGGTGCTTCGCATCGATAGCCCGGGAGGCAGCGCATTTGCATCTGACGCCATTCGGCGTGAAATTGAGCAGGTGAAACTGGCGGGCAAACCTTTGGTGGTCTCAATGGGATCGGTGGCCGCATCCGGCGGGTACTGGATTGCATCGGGAGCGGATGAAATCTGGGCCGCTCCCACAACCGTTACCGGATCGATTGGAATTTTCAGCGCTTTTCCGACCTTTGAACGTAGCTTGGAAATGGTGGGTGTCTTCAATGACGGCGTCGGCACAACCCAATTGGCGGACGCCTTTAATCCCAGCCGGCCCATGAACCCCGCGATGGCGAACGCGCTCAATCAAATCATGGATCAAAGTTACAGTACCTTTTTATCCAGGGTTGCGGAAGGCCGCAAAATGAATCCGGAAGCGGTAGAGCGCATCGCAGAGGGGCGGGTTTGGGCCGGGCAAACCGCTCGAGATTTAGGCCTGGTGGACAAGCTCGGCAGGTTGGACGACGCCATAGCATCAGCAGCAAAAAAGGCGGGTCTGGAAAAATATACGGTCGATTATCTTCAACAGCCGCTTTCCCGCCGGGAGCGCCTGCTGAAGCAATTCAATGAGCTTTTTTCCGGTCTGATACAAACGATCGTCGCAAGGGCCGCACCAACTCCGCCTGCAGTCCTGAAAATGGTGTCGGAATCATTCGGAAACGATATGATCAAACTAAATGATCCCAAAGGGATTTATGCTTATTGCCTAAATTGTCAAGTATTTTAGATAACTTAACGTTTTGTAACATTCCCGTGGTATTATCGTTCTTTAGCAGATGAGAACTTACCTCACATAAGGCGCTGACGGAGGAAGCGGTAATGAAGGACAAGAAGACCATCAAGCGAGATCTTCTG
>Ga0209285_10000563_pt1 | contig 12328 bp, 15 predicted proteins | sample PPLLak3March2015_2_FD_187249 | JGI IMG/M metagenome (GOLD analysis project Ga0209285, IMG submission 187249) | Freshwater sediment microbial communities from Prairie Pothole Lake near Jamestown, North Dakota, USA - PPLs Lake P8 Core (3) Depth... | ecosystem: Environmental > Aquatic > Freshwater... | reverse complement strand
GCGACATCAATATTAAACTTCCCAAGCGTTTAAACGTTTTCGAAAACCGAATCAAAGAGATCATCCGCTCTCAAATTTCAAGAGGAAGAATTGATGTATCATTTAGGTTGGAAAACCTTGGAGAGGAAAAGGTTAAACTCAGTGTGGACCTCGATTTGGCACAGCAGTATTATCAAGTTCTTGAGGACTTAAGGGAGAGGCTTCAACTGAAAGATGAGATCACATTGACTTTGCTGGCCGGGGCCAAGGACTTGATTACGGCAAAGGAAGAAACGGGAAACATCGAGCCCTTTTGGCAGGAAATCCTTCCGATCTTGGCCCAATCTTTAAAAAACATGGATGACATGAAAAGGTTAGAAGGAGAATCCCTGGCCAAGGATCTCCAGCAACGCTTAGATCCTATTGCTCAGGAATTGCAAACAATCAAACAACAATTCCCCCCCCGCCTCAAAACCACTCTCAAGCGACTTCAGGAGAGACTCCGCTCCCTTCTCGAAGGGATGGAGGTCGACCCGTCACGTTTTCAGCAAGAGGTCGCTTTCTTGGCAGAACGGACGGACATCACAGAAGAGATCGTTCGGGCCGAAAGTCACCTGACTCAATTTAGTTCTTTCTTGGAGGGGAAGGAACCGGTTGGCCGAAAGATGGATTTTTTACTTCAGGAAATTCATCGAGAGGTGAACACGGTCAGCGCCAAGGCCAATGATGCAGAGATCTCGCAGAGAGTCGTAGAGATGAAGTCTGGATTGGAAAAAATCAGGGAACAGGCACAAAATATCGAATGAGCATGATATACGAAAATGGTTTTGGGTTCGAACGGGAGACCCAAGAAAAAGGAGTCGGATTGATTTTTATCCTCTCCGCACCTTCCGGAGCGGGGAAAACCACCGTGGTAAAAGGGGTCATGGAACAGCTGCCGGGCCTTCGATTCTCTGTTTCCTTTACTACGCGCTTACCCCGGCCCAATGAAAAAGAGGGAGAGGACTATCATTTTGTTTCCCACTCCGTCTTCCAGAGGATGTTAGAGAGAAATGAATTTCTGGAGTGGGCAGAGGTGCTGGGAAACCTTTATGGAACGCCTCGTCCTGATTTGAAAAAATTAAAGTCAGAAGAGATGGACCTCATCCTGGATATTGACACCCAGGGAGCGAAGAAGGTCTTGAAAGAGGTGGACCAACCCATATTGATTTATCTCCTTCCTCCTTCTTTAAAAGTTCTTCGAGAACGTTTAATGAAAAGAGGACTTGACTCTCTTGAGAGGATTAAATTCCGCCTGTCCAAGGCCAGACAAGACATGGAGGAGGCATTGGGGTACCATTATGTGATCGTTAACGAACGGGTGGAGGAGGCTATTGAGAAATTAAGATCGATTATCATCGCAGAAAGGTGTCGAAGGAACAAACTTTCGATCATAGAGGAGAATAAGGAAAAGTGGGAGGATTATAATGGCGAGAATAACCGTAGAAGATTGTCTGAGAAAGGTGGAGAGTAGGTTTCAATTGGTGATGTTAGCAGCACGAAGAGCGAAAATGATCATGAAAGGGGCCAAACCCTTAATCGATGCAGACAACCGGCCCATTGTGATGGCCCTTCGAGAGGTGGCGGCTGGAAAGGTAAAGTTTAACCGTCCTGAAAACAAGGAAAAGGGGAGCGAACCTTCCGATAATGACTCATGAAAAGGGATCTCGAGGGCATGAAAGGGGCAGGGGACACTCAGGGGATCGGTTTGATCGCAGATCCCATTTATCACTATATTGTGATGACCGATCGCATCCAAGGGGAAAAGACCGAAAGGGATGTGATCGATACCCCCTGGGTTCAGCGGCTTCGGCGCATCTTTCAACTGCAGAGCGCACGATGGGTATTTCCAACAGCCGAACATACCCGTTTCCAGCACTCCCTCGGTACTCTGCATGTCGCAGGGACCTTCTCGGAACAGATTTATCCCTCTCTCTCTAAAGTTTTCAAAACAGAGCTCCCTTCTTTCTCCTACATCGAGGAACTTCTTCGCCTGGCTGGACTCCTTCATGATATTGGTCATGGCCCCTTCTGCCATTTCTTTGACGAACAATATCTCTCTCGATTTCACACCAATCATGAGGAAATTGGTCAGCATATCATTCGCGAGAAAATTTCTCCCTTGCTTAAAGGAATTCGCCGAAGCCCGCATGGTTCCTATCAAAGGTCAGAAGTCCTTGATCCTGAGCAGGTGGCCTTTCTCATTAAGCGGCCCAGAGGAAAGGAAGGGAGAAAACATCCAAAATGGTTGACATTCCTCCAGGAACTCTTTCGAGGAATTTTCACCTTCGATAATATCGATTATGTGTTACGAGATGCTTATATGACCGGGGTTTCCATCGGTCCAGTGGATTGGAGACGATTGCTTTACTATACCTCTTTTTGCAAGGAGGGTTTGATTCTGGATAAAAGAGGAATGGATGCATTGGCTATGTTTCTCAATGCTCGTCTCTACCTTTATTCCAATGTCTATTATCACCGCACAACCCGTTCCATTGATCTTCAGTTGCAGGAGATATTTAAGGAGACGATGGAAATTCTCTGTCCCTTTCATCCCTTAGAGGAAATCGACCGATACCTCCCCCTTACGGACTGGTTTGTGATGGAAAGCGTGTCGCAATGGAAGAGGTCGTTATCCTTCAGGGAGAGACGATTAGGGGAGAAGTGGGCTGAAGTTCTCTCAAGACGCTTGAGGTGGAGCAGTGCCTTTGAGGAGAAACTGACTCTCAGAGAGATGGAAATGGGGCGCCCCATTTTTTTGGGACCCGAAGAGTTAAAGCAAAGGATTAAGATGTTTTTACCGAAACGTCTGAAAGAATTAGAATTTCATGTGGATATGGCTCACCATGATCCAAGACCTCTCAACCCATGGCATGAATCAGAGGAAGGAACCCTTCTTATCTTCGACCCTGCCTCCAGACGAATATCGAGAGAACCCCTTCGAAGATTGTTCCAATATATCCCAGCGAAAGTGGCCATTTGTCGCGTTTATGCTCTGACGCATCGGTTTGATCAGGAGTTGGGACGTGCCGCTCGGCGCGCCATGGCTCCGGAAGGATCCGCAGAAAGCTTTGAGACGAATATCTAAAAAAGCCCCAAATATCAAATGGTTTTTCTCTTGATTTATTTTTTCAGAATAGGAAAGAAGAAAAAAGATGGACTGGAAAATTTTTCTCACCACAATGGGAACCATTTTTCTTGCTGAATTAGGAGACAAAACCCAATTAGCCGCTATCCTCATGACCTCCAAGACAGGGCGACCTTTATCTGTTTTCGTTGGAGCCATCACCGCTCTCTCTTTGGTGACCTTGATTGGAGTGGTCTTCGGGGAGGGATTGATTTCTGTCATCCCTCAAAATGTTCTCAAAAAAGGGGCAGCCCTTGCTTTTATTTTGATTGGAATGTTGATGTTTTTGGGCAAATAATCGCCTGTCACTCAAGGCAAAATCTTGTCTTAGATGATAGCCCATGTTAATATATTATTGGAGATCTGTCACGATTCGGCAATGGATTTCTGAAGGTGACGCTTAGATAACATTGAGAAGAAGAGAGGAAGGAATGGCAATCGTGGGAAAGAATGGCTATCAGAAACAAGCGATGGAGATTTACCAGTTTATCAGTGAGCACCTTTACTTCAATCGTCCAGATATGGAAATTAAGGGGGTGCGTTTTAATTCGGCGATCCTGTTGAGCCTTCTGACTGGGCTGAAGAAGGGGAAGGAATTGATCATTGGAGAACCAGGGTTGGGGAAAACCACCTCTGCGGAATATGTCTGTTCGCTCATCTACCAGTTTCCTTTAGGTGTCATTTGGGGAAGTGAAGTTTCAGGACATCCCGAGCAAACAGAGGAAAAAATTATTGGCAGACCGGATTTGGGCAAATTGAATCGAGGCGAGGAGGATGTGGTGTGGACCAATTTTTCCCAAATTCCAGTAAAAATTGTGGATGAAATCAACCGTCTTCCAGAAACGAAACAGAGCATGATTTTAGATGGAGTGGATCGAGGGAATTGGGAATACCTCAATGAAATGATCATCAACGATGAATACTGCCTTTTTGCGACCGCCAATTATCAAGATGGAGGGACCAATACCATCATCGCCCCTCTGGTGGACCGATTTGATGTCATGGTGGAATCAAGATACCCGGGGGCCAACCTCTCTTTTCTCATCGGAAAGGATAAAAGAAAAGATCACGTCCTGAGACATCCCAAATATGAAAAGGACCTTTATCATGTCCTAAAATCCAAAATTGCTTATGAAAAAAAGATTTCTAAAATGGAGGAAATTTGCAATGAATTTGGGGAATATCTTTATGAGGTATTGGGCGTGAAGTCCTTCCAGAAACCAGATCGTGATCAAATCCGTGGAGAGATGGAAAGTTTAAAATTGGACCTCGATGCCAGTGCTTTGACTCGAATGCTTCTCGCCGAATTATCTTTCTGTGAACGGTATGGGCAGAAACGGGTCGTTGAAAATTGTGAAGAGGGATGTCATTATACAGGATATCTCTGCCATCAAATTAAAAATTGCGCTTCCAATCGACTGCCCTCTTCCATTACACAATATGCCCAGGGATTGGCATGGTTGTTAGAAGATTCAGCCATCGATATCGAACATATCCAGGCAGTGGTCCCCATGACATTGGCCCACCGGGTCCAATGGAAAGACGAGATTCTTTCTCAGAAAGAAAGATCGAAACGGGATGATCCTCTCCCCATCTTTCTTGCGAAGGAAGCAGTGAAGGCAGTCTCTCAAAGATATCGAGAACAGAGCGAGCATTTAAAAGATGCCTTGGCAGCCGGATCGAAGATTTTTCAGGGGGGGGCCTTGGAGCCATTAGAGGGAGATCACCCTCTTTATGTTGAGATTATAAAAGATATCGATATCCGAAAAAAGGAGTAGGACGGTATTTTTCTCTTGATTTCTCAGGAATTAAATTTTGCCATGAAGGCCACCCCCCAAAGAAAAAAACCTATTTTCTACCTAAGCAAGGAGAGCGGCACCATCAAAAATCCTTTCGAAGAATTTAAATATTTTACTGTACCGACCCATGATCTCCCATTAGATCAGATTGTCCAATCCACTGAGGCAGTCATGGATCGAATACGTTGGGGGTATGAAAAACTTTTGGAAGAAGAGGCTAAGGAACTCGTCTGGATGGTCCAATACAATACCATCATCAAGGCCTACGAGGTAGCTGAAAAATATGTAAAAGAGGTTGATTATGCGGCAGAGGATATTGAGGACTTTTGTTTTGCTTTAGAGAACACGCAAAAAATTCCTTATCTCATTCCGGGACCAGCTGGAGTGTACATTTCTGCATTATGTAACTATGCGAAGGAAGAAGAGATCGTCCTCAAACTTTCTGAATTGAAGACGGAAATCAATCTCCTTGGGTTTCGACTTCCCAAAGGAAAAAGGTTGATGATCGATGGAGACACCGGTGATTTTACGGGAATCGGGCTCGAGGGAGGAGAATTAGCTGTTGAGGGAAACGCAAAAAACTGGACGGGGGCAGGGATGAGAGGAGGGAAGATTTTAGTCAAGAAAAACATTGGTCTCCATACAGGGGAATGGATGATGGGGGGAGAAATTTATGTGGGAGGAAGGGTCAGGGGATTGGGGAATATAGTGGAAGGGAAGGTTTATGAGAGGGATAAATTGGTGTATCCAGGTAAAACGAAGTACCCCAATCTCTATTATTAAAAATGAAAAAAAGATTGAGATAGGCATCAGAAAATAAAAATGGAAGAGCAAAACTACCAATCGATTGTGGAAAAGATTTGGCCTAAATTGAAGAAAAAGCATCTCTACCCTCAGATCCCTGTGCCCAGAATAAGAGAAGCCACTCCCCCCAAACAGGATGGGATGGAAGAGAACGAAGGCGTAGGGTTAGAAATGAAAGAAAAACAGATGACCATCAATGGCGCCTTCATTTCTCGGATGAAAGACAAGATGCCGGGGCACCAGGTCATCGAAGCCCTTCTCGATCATGGGATCACCCATTACACCTTTTGCCCATGGGACTTCCAGACTCATCTCATGCTTTATGCAGAGGCCAAGAAAGTGACGGGGGACAAAGAATTGGCCAAACAGGTGGCCAATTATTTTATCGATGTCATTGCGGATACACATTGTGTGAAGAAACGGTTTACTGAGATTCCAGAACTGCATCGAAATTTGACAAAAGGGACCGTGGAAGAAGTGATTGCTTTCCTTTATCAAAAGATTTGGGGAGTCGATCTTGGGATTTCCCCTTCTAAAATGAGCGTTAAAGGACATGGGGATGTCGTCAGACGGCTTGCTCGAATTCCCTATCTGGATCGTTCTCGATGGGGAGAGAGTATTAAAAAGTTTGCCCGCTCTCTTAAACCCCTTCTCGTGGTGGAACAGAAAGAACAAGGGCCCCGGGGAGGAAAAGGGGATCGTCATCCTCAAGGGGAACACGATTTGAACCATTATTCCAATGAAGAGATCGATCAAGGCTTGAGGGATTATGCGAAACAGACCATGGCTCTCTCTGAATTTAAAGACGTTGTGGAGGACTTTTCCGATGAATTAAAGGGGACGGGTTATGGAATGGAAGGAGGGATGGGAAGAGGCCGGGGAAATCCCATCGATGCGGATATCCTTTTCTACATGAAGTTGGCAGAAAATTATTCGATCCCTCTGAAGAAACTTCCTCTGGATGAGAAAGGGTCTCTGCATCCTCATTCTCATTCTCCTTGGGAGATTGGGTCACCCTATCAAGATGTGGATATTTGGACCAGTTTCGGGAAGATCATGCCGGGCATCACTCAGATTTGGACTAAAAAGGAAGGGAAGGGGAGAGGGAAAAGTGAAGGTTCTCCGGATTGCTTGATTGCCATCGATTCTTCAGGAAGCATGATCAACCCTCGAAAGAGTCTCTCCTATGCCGTCCTCGGAGCGGCCTGTGCCACCAATGCCTATCTCCAAAATAATTCAAAAGTAGCGGTCTATAATTTCAGCGACGCCCCGATGGGGGGGAAAGACATTTTAGATTATACCGATCAGAGAGAGGACATCTACCGGGTCCTCTGTAAATATTTTGGTGGCGGGACGGCTTTGGATTTAGAAGATTTGATGCCATTGATCCGAGTAAAGAAAAGCTTAGATTTTTTCATTATTACAGACATGAAAATCACTAACCTGGAGACATTGATCGGATTTTTTGAGCAGATCCAAAATCGAGTAACGGCTGTTCATATTGGAGACAATCCTTATGCCGCCCGATTTCAAAAAGCCGTTGAGAAGAAGAAAAACATCAGCATCTATACGGTCAAACGAAAAGAAGATATTCCCTATATTGTTCTTGGAAGGATCAGGGATTATTTTAATCCCACCCATATCAAAAATTATTGACTCTTATCCTTTAAATCCTGTCATTTACCTCCCCCATCATTTTTCTCCCCATGGAGGAATGGGGCAAGGAAGGGAGCCTCCCTTCCTATTGGTTCAGGGAGATGTGAAATGAATTTAGAAATCTTAGACGCCAGATATACGCATCAAGAGATTATTCGCAAATATAATTGGATAGCCCCGATCTACGATTTGTTTGGAATCCTGATGGAGTCCAAAGCCCGTCAACGAGCCTTAAAGGTCGCTGCTATTCAAAATGGAGAGAAAGTTTTAGAAATCGCCCTTGGAACAGGGCTTAATTTTGTGGAGATACTAAAGAGAAATCCTAACGGGTGGGTGGATGGAATCGATGTCTCCATGAAAATGGTAGAAAAGGCCAAAAAAAGAATTTCTAAAACTAAACAAAATAATTATACTCTTCATCTTTGTGATTGCCGTCACCTCCCATTTGAAGATGAGACATTCGATGTTCTCATGAACCAGTATCTCCTGGACATCCTTCCGGTCGATGATTTTGTTCCTATTCTTTTGGAATTCAAAAGAGTTCTAAAAGACGGGGGCAGAATGGTGTTAGTCAACATGACCAAAGGGGAAAGGTGGCTAAATCAAATTTATGAAGAAATATATAAACTAAAACCTCCCCTTTTAGCGGGATGTCGGGGCGTCATGTCCCAACCCTTTCTCGAAAAAATTGGATTTAAAGAATTTCACAGAGAATTTGTATCACAACTTGGATTTCCTTCCGAGGTGGTGAGGGGTATAAAGAGAAACGGATTCTGATCAAAATGTGACTAACCTTTGAAATGATTATGATTTATGATGATTAAAGATTAGGCATTTTGCTAAAAAAATGTAGAATAGGCCATTTTTAGATTAAAAAATTAAGGTTTTCAACAGGCTATTCACAAAAAATGTGGGAAAATTATATAAGGTATTAATTTTATTATCAAATGTAAAATGGATCAGTTAGAGGAGGGCCATAACTGATCCCCACCAGTACATCAAATGGGGTTGAAACAAGGAGGTGATATGGTTTGATGTACCAGCTAACTGGATCATAATATTATTATGAGTAATAAATCAAACCTTAGAAAATGGTTGGCATAAGATTTGCTTGGTTACGCGTGATGAAACGAATTTTAATTATTATCTTGTTTTTCTTATTCCTTTCTGAAATCTCTTTTGCCGAGATTTTTAAATGGGTGGATGAAAAAGGAGTGGTCCATTTCACGGATGATATCCTGCAAGTTCCGGAGAAATATCGGTCCAAAACTAAAAAAATGGAATTGCCAGAGGGAATAGAAGGAACAAACCCCATTTTTTTAAAAGATATTCTCTTTACTCCTTTTTTAATATTAAAAATATTACAATTTGTGGCAAGGGTTAAAAAATGATGGAATTGGTATCATTCTTGCTTAATATTTAATTTTAGTTAGAACTGATAAAATATTGACCAAAAAGAGTTCACCAATAGGGAAATGGTCGGTTTTTCGTAAACCTATTGAACGGACACATTGTAAGCTTTGAAAGTAAGCGTGCCCAATGAAGGTTATGAAACATATATAGGGCGACATGACAATCAATGCAACTTATTCTTAACTGAGGTCTATTAAAATGATTAAAATGAATCAAAATAATCAATCGGTTACACATAACAAAATGGGTGTTCTCGCTATTGAAAAGAGAAAACACCCTCGGTTTAGTGTTGAATTGCCACTTGACTATTCCCGGGTAGAAGGGAAAGGAACATTTGGAGGGATGGTGGCGAATGCAAGCGAAGGTGGTCTGCTCGTCTATTTGCCAGAAAGGATGGAAATAGGAACTTTATTGAAAATTGAACTATTTTATGTGAAAGAATTAGAATTGGACACAATCAAGGCGGTCGTCAAAGTGGTCTGGTCTGATATGGCTGCCAGAGAAAGTTGGGGAGAGCATCGATACGGCTTAAAGTTCGAATATATTGATGAAAAGGATTTTGGCAGATTGACGGCATTGCTGAAAGAGGTGGGAAAATAGAAATAAAAAATATATTGAATTATTTTAAAATATTATTTAAAAATGAGGAGAAGAAAAGTGAATCAGACTTGCCTGGGTATCGCCGGGAGGGGGCCCTGAGATTTATTTTGTACAGAAGGTGACTAAAAATCTCCCTGGATATCCCTGACGGAAAACCACTCGGTATTTAAGGACGTCATGGACAAAGTAGACATAGAAGAAGGGAGATACAGAATCCTCCTTAACGGCATCAGGGGAAACTGCAAAGAAGAAAAAGACTCTTTTTGTCATCACCTTTCAAAAAAATATAATATTCCTATTTTACTATTAAAAAAAATTGTTGACCGTTGTCCTATCATCCGTAAAAAAAATCTCTCCCTAAAAAAAGCCGAGATACTTGCCAAAAATCTCAAATCTTTCGGAGCGAGCGTCACGGACATTTTCTTTCATCTCAAGTATTATCCCAAAGGATTGAGCAGTCCGAGGCTTTATTTCCATTTCAACCCCTCAGAAAAAGGGTTGAGAAAGTGATTGAAAAGAAAAAAATGGCAGAGAAACAGGAAACGAAATCCCATGTGGGAGTGGTCAATTTAGAAAGAAGGAGAACTCCCCGATTTTCTATTGATTTACCAATCGAGTATCAACTGATCCCACCTACCTTCAACTATACGGGCCGGATTTTTAATGCCAGCGAGGGTGGGTTATTGGTGTATCTTCCCCAAGAGATAGAAATCGGCCAACACCTCAAAATAAAACTTTTTTTTGCATCAGGGGCGCATCTAAACTCCATTGAAGCAGTGGCGGAGGTCGTTTGGATGGATATCCATTTGGGGAAAGAGTGGGGGGATTACCGATGCGGAGTGAAATTTATTGATATCTCATCCGATGACCTCAGCAAATTAAAAACTTTCTTAAAAAGCCTTTCGGAATGATTTCCGATCCCATTGCTCTCTAAAAAACAACCTCTTCTGTTCACTTGCCAAATCCATAAAGAGACTTTATAATAGAAACAAAGGAGTGTAGAGATGAGTGGGAAGAGTAGTTTTCCTTATCGGAAATACGATCGGAAACCGCATCCTCATATTGTCAAGCAAATTTTAGAGGATAGTGAATTGATTGAGATGATGAAAGAGGTTCTTATACAGGATGGAAAGGCTTGCCCCTTTTGTCATCGGAAGTTAAAGGGGGAATCCAAGACAAGAGAAATTTGGTAAAAGATAAAAAAGAGATGATTCAGAAAATCAAACAACCTCTCCCTTTTATCTTCCCCTGTGACCCTAACGGACCATTCCAAATTTATTTTCTTCCGTCAGCCAGAACATTTCAAATGTCATCATCCGGGAATTTCCGATTAAAGGAGAATTGAAAAGGTTTAACAATAAACATATCCGCTGCCTCCTTTACCCCTCCCGCAGGAATAGTGAAAGGAAGAGTGACAACAAAGATTGCCGACCCTGCGATTCCTGCAGCTACCCCCAAAGGTCTGGCAAACACCACATCCATAACGCTCCATCCTTGTCCGACAGGGTCTTTCTTAACCCATTTATCTTCAGCCCACCCTGTCGAAGAAAGACACCCCATCATCAAAGAAACCGCTAATAATGAGAGAAAAATCTTTTTAAACTTCTTCATAATTACCCTCCTTTACATCGACCCTCAAATCAAATTTACCAAAATGAAATAGAAATGTCAAATGCTCAGAAAATGTCCTACAAGATGGTTTTGACGATAAATTCAATGAAGTATTTTTACCATCCAAGTTGAAAGTTCTATCGATTAAATGAATTACCCCGCAGCAGAGCTGCGAGGTATCCAACCAAAAAAAAACTCTCCTCCCCCTCACCCTGATCCTCTCCCCCCAGGGGAAAGGGAAGGCCATTCATCCCCCCAGCATAGCTGGGGGGAATTCTGGCAAATTTTTATAAATCCTGCAATTTTTTTGCCAAACCAACAAATTGTGGTTGAATAAAGATAACTAATTGGAATTTAAAGGTAAATGATGTCTATTATGTATAGTTTTTTCTTAACAGAAGTCTTTAAAGGTGGCAAAGTTTGTTATTTGTACAAAAATTAAACGTTGGGTTCTTGGTCTTAAAGTTCTACAGAGATCTAAATGAATCATTTTTTTAGTGCACAAAATGATTCATTTCTGCTCAAAAGGGTGGGGCGAATTCTTTAAAATACTTGACAATTAGCTCAAAAGTCGCTATATCTACTCAAAATTCAAGGGGATATTTTAACCTATTTATTAAAGTATGGAGTGGACATTACTTCTCAATTCTACTTTTGAGCCATTAAAAGTGGTGTCTTGGAAAAAGGCAATCATCATGGTGATGTTAGAAAAAGTAGAAGTCATTGAAGAATACGATCGCAGAATTCGCGGCGTCAGCATTTCTTTGCGGCTTCCTGCGGTGATTCGATTAAATCGTTTTATTAAAAGAAAAACTCCTATTGTTAAATTTTCCCGCCAGAATCTCTATGTCAGGGATCGGGGAAAGTGTCAGTACTGTGGCACCCCTTTTGAACATAGAGAGTTAACGTATGACCATGTCATCCCACGTTCAAAGGGCGGACAAACGGAATGGACCAATGTCGTGACCTGCTGCACGGCCTGTAATCTTAAAAAGGGTGGGAGGACACCGGAAGAAGCTGGGATGTCGTTGATCCGAAAACCCAGGGCCCCCATCTGGATACCCCTATTGCCGATGAGCCTTGGGATCAAAGAAACCCCAGATCCCTGGAAGGATTATCTCTACCTGAATGGTGAGTTGGCCTCTTAATTTTTCGCTATGGAAATAGATATTCATAAAATATCTGCAGACCCAATTGGGAATAGGCCGCTGAGTTGAGCTGGGATAAAATGATGAGTCAGGAAGAAGCCCCCCTGAAAGATCTTGATAGAAAGAAAGAGTGGATCCTGGACAGTGAAGGG
>Ga0209285_10000562_pt1 | contig 12383 bp, 18 predicted proteins | sample PPLLak3March2015_2_FD_187249 | JGI IMG/M metagenome (GOLD analysis project Ga0209285, IMG submission 187249) | Freshwater sediment microbial communities from Prairie Pothole Lake near Jamestown, North Dakota, USA - PPLs Lake P8 Core (3) Depth... | ecosystem: Environmental > Aquatic > Freshwater... | reverse complement strand
CTCGAAGTTCAGGTCGCACTCGGTCTTGCCTCTCCGCTGAACAAACTCCACCGCCAACTGGTACGGCTCATCAAACACGGCGTTCATCGCCATTGAGACAAGATTGGAAAGGTGGTCCTGGATTTGGATTTGCGTCTGTTGGCAGACCTCGCGGAACAACGCCGTGGCCTGCTCATGGTCCACGATCTTGGCTTCCGTTTCCCTCAGTTTGATCTTTGCCTTTTTGTGGCGGTCAACCATCATGTCACGCTGGCCCTTCGCCCATTCGAGCCGCAACCTCAACTCCTCAACCGGGTTCATCCCATCATCCCTTCAAGTTTTTTCAGTCCGTCGTTAATCTCCTGGGTGAGTTCGTCAGCCTCGTCCTCCATTTTCTTCAGCAATTGGTCTGCCTTTTTTAAGCTGGTAACGTTAAACTCATCCTTAAGTTGTTTCGTCAACACGTCTAGTTCCGCCACGGCTCTAACTCGTTTGGTTTCGGCGTCGGCAATCTCCTTTTGTAACTTGAGTAGTCTGTCCCCGATTTCCATCTTACCTCTCCTCTTCTTGCCATTGATCTTTGATCGGCGCACTGTTCAGGCTTCTCTTTTCTTGACGGCGGTTTCGTTTGCCGCGAAACGCCTTTACCTTTCTGGATTTCCCCGCCCCATGAAACGTCTTACCCACGACAAATCCTCCTTGTTTACTTTGTGTCCAACGCCTGCCAAATAATGTCCTGCACCGATTTCGATGTTTTGTTTGACTTGAATGCTTGACGAAGGTTCTCCTCCAGCGAGAACCCCGGCTCCCAGGTGTCCTGGAGATTAGTTATGAACTGCTTAATTCTATCGTTTTTTGCCTGCTCAGTTTCAAGATGGTGTCTGGTCACGGAATCTTCAATCGGCAGCAGGACGGCTTCGACTTTGAGCGGGTCGTCATACCACAAATAGACTTTCGGTTGATAATCAATCTGGTCGGCGTCCATCCTGAAAATTGATCCTGGGTTCACCAGGAGTTTACCTTTGTACTCCTCGACAAACGATTTGTGGTTGTGCCCGACGAGTATCAGGTCAACGCCGTTGACCTTTACCGTCCTGAGCACCTTGGATGCCGGCGGGTCAACGCAACCAAGCCACGGTTTCTCGGCGGTGGACCGTACCATGTAGTGCGCCACTATAATTTGTGACTCTCTCCAGTCCGTTTCCTCTTCGATATTATTCCGAGATTTAATTACTTCATCTGAAAGCAGGTCCATCCCCCAATGGACTCCGCTTGGGATCACGGTGATCCTTCCAGCTTCGGCCAAAGTTGCTACGCCGGACTTGTAGTAGAGGTCCAGGTTATGCTGCGGCAGGTCGTGGTTCCCAAGGACGGTAAAAAACTTTGTTGGTAATTCCTTGACTGCAAACGTCATCAGTTCCGGCGACGGTTTCCACGTATTGAACAGATCGCCAGCATGGATTACCGGACACATATGAGCGCGGCTTAACTTCCTGATGAACCTTAGTTTGGTCCTCATCGTTTCCCACCAATCAGCATCCGTCCTGCAAAGCGGTTGCTTGTCGGTAAGGTGAAAATCAGCCGTTAGAATTGCTATTGGATTTTTCATTTTTGTCACCGATACATTCCCCGCAGATTTCACAATAAAAACAACGAACACCCATGCCTTTGTACTTTGGAGGCTCGCCCCAAACAGGACGGTGTATATGCGGACGATTGCCAGTGCAATCAAATCCCTGCGTTTGTTTTAACATTGCAATGTATAATTTTAGTGATTCAAGCACATGTAACGCCCCGGAAAAATAGTCGTACCAATTTGTAATAGTTTGCTGACAAGTATACTTCTGTAATTCTTTCGTTGATTTAATTGATTTGTCAATCCAGTCATCCAAATCGCCGATCATACCCACCATAATACGAGTATCTTTCATCACTCCCCCCATTTACCATTTTCGTTCTACGCTAATATTCGCTCCTGCCAGAACAAACGCAATAAATACCTCCGCGTCGTCAATTGCGCTTTGACGTGACCAATGAGCACTATAGCTCACAATATCTTTTGATTCCGAATTGCTCGCGCTCCAACGCCATAAATCTATCTCGACGCCATTCTCATCTTGCACTTGAAATACCGTGAACACTACAATATTTTTTGATTGTTTGCTCATGGTCTCACTATACTTCCGCAAAGTGGACATGTTTTAGGCATCAGTTTATTAAACTGACTTGTTAATTCATTAACAATGCTAGTTGATTCCTGCTCCGTCTCATTGCATAACTTTATACTTTTAATCAGGGAATTTAATTTTCTTGCTTCGGCATTGCCATTATGTAACTTTGTAAAGTTGGTTTGAAGTACGATTAAATCATCAGCAATGTTTTCATCCGGCAACGATCCAATTGTTTCTTCCAACTCATCAACTTGATCCACCAGTTCTACTAAGCGGTTAATTCCCTTTTCTAAGTTTTGTAAATTAATTGCTTGATTATTGAGTTCGAGTACTAACTTGTACGCCAACGCACTCCAATTATTTTCAGCGCAAACCAATTCAACTTGTTTGATTCGATCAATCATTGATGCCAATATTATTACCTGGCTTCTAATGTCCCCCCGCTGCTTATTTTTGACTTCCAAATCGGCGATTATTTTTTCACAGGAATCAATATAGTTAAATTCAATTAGTTCAAGTTCAATTCCCTCAATCTCTGACGTGATTGCTTTTTTAGTGCGGTCAAGATCGGACGCCCCCGATTTCAAATTCTTGACGCCAAGATCAATCAATTGCAGGTTGGCAGCTTTGTTCAATTGAGTCGCCGCTTCACCAGCGGTGCTGCTCAACAGGAAGTGGGGGTCAACCTGTCCTTGGAAATTAAGGTCGGTGAGTTTAAGTAGATTGCTAACACTTTCAGGAACATCCGTTCCAATTGCAGTCAGATAGTCCTCGTTGAGTTCGTAACTAGCGCCGTCATCGTTCCTGGTGTGGGTAAACTTGCCGTTTTCAGTTTCAACCACCACGGTCGTTTCTCCGCCCCAACTGGACCTGAACCCGGCTCCAAGTGGTCTGTTAAATACCAACCATTTCAACGCCCGAATGATCGCCGACTTGCCTGAGTCGGACACGCCAACAATTACGTTAACCCCATTTGAAAGATCGAGTTCCGTTTTGCGGTGACTCTGGAAATTTTCGATTGAGATTGTTTTAATCATTTTACCCTCGTGCGGAATTTATCGTCCAAGTTTGCTGGAGTGCATGACACCATAAGAAAAAACACCTCCGCGTCCATTATTACCACGGGATCACCATGATTACGTTTGGCGACAATCAACCAAGGCATCCCCGCTGTCTCATTATCTTTCGCCTGTTTCACCCACTCATGAACACTCCAATTTTCCTGGTTCTTGCACTCCACCGAGAATGGGAATAACTTTGCAGCCTCACCAATTAATCTGATGTCAGTCCCACTCTGCCCCATCTCACGACTGGCGATGCAGGTGTCCGGTCCACACTCCATGTCAAGAAGTTCGGCAATCTGTTGCATCACCCACTGCTGGAGTCTCCTCCCTTTAGCTTTTGCGCTTCTTGTTTTCATCTTTGATCCTTATCATGTTATTTTTTGATAAGTTATAGAGTGTGGCGGAGTTAAATTCATGGAATGCCCTACTCGCCCACAGTGAGGCATATTTCTCAGCATCCGCTTCACTTTTGAAATACCCACCGATACGAACATATTCCCCGCCAAGCCAGAATTTTACAACAATGCCTCTTTTTCGATTCATCACCATTACTTGAAGCGGTGATCCAAAAGGTACTGTCATCATGTTCTTACCTTGTCCTTCCGTTTCATCCGAAACGATTCCTGGATGCTAACCCAAGTGTTGATGACTTCGTTCCGCAAGTCCCTTTCAAGTTCGCCCTCTTCCACCATCATGATTGCCTGATTTACGCTTTTGTGCAGAATGTTATCACCGATGGCATAGACGGTGTTCCCGGTTATTTCTTTCAGGTACTGCAAGTTGGCGCGGATGTCATCAACTCCATAAGCAAGATCAATAAACACCGGGACTTTGTGATACGGCTCGCCGACGCTCGATTTATAGACTGTAATGTTGGTCATCATTGCAACTGTTTTTTCAACGTCATTTTTTCCAATTTTTATTTTGTTCTTTACTTTTGATGGGGTTTCGACTCTCAACCTCACGGAACTGTAAAATGCAATGGCCTCGCCTCCAGGCGATTTGAACCGCTCGCCATAGGAAGTCATCGTTTGCCTGATTTGATTACTGCACACCAACAGATAATTCTTATTAGCAATCACTCGGCAGGTCTTGCGGAGTTCTTCACTGAACTCTTTGGCCCGCCTCATGCCCATTTTATCTCCATCCGCCAACTCCAAATCCGTGGAGAGAGCGGCGAGGCTGTCAGCGAAGATGCCATGAACAACGCCTTCCGGTTCCGGCTCCCACTTCCGAATCGGTCCAAACGCTTCCGGCACGGTATCAGGACGTTTGTACCCGTCCTGGTCCGTCAAGTCAATCCGCAACCCCAATCGCTGAGCATACTCCGCTGACAGCCGCCCCTCCGGGTCGAGATACATCACACTCCCGCCCTTCCTCTGAACACCACCTGCAATTTCACACAACAAAGTTGTCTTGCCTGAACTTGGAGGTCCGAAGATTTCAACCAAGATTCCAGCCGGAAGCCCACCACGTCTCGACCTCTCCCATCCAATTGCCAAATCAAGTAGCGTTGAACCAGTTGAAATCATGACATCTGAACCGCTTGCCGTCTGAGTCTTGTCTGATGTCTGTTTACGTGATCTAACCTGATCGGCCAGTGGAGGATTTTGCCTTTTCATACGAACACACTCCTTACCTTAGCTGCTACTAAATCATAGACATCCGGGTCCAGATTGTAAACTTCGAGTTGGTACAATACCGCTTCGATGTACCGCTCCAAGTTCTTTTTGTAAAACCGTTTATTACTCGGCCATTGCTTAAAAGCCAATTGAGCTACGTCGTCCGTGAGTTCGTCAATCGTCTTTCCCTTCAAGTGGATGACCAATGCTTCCTCAATCAACCTGGATTTATTAGTACCAGTTAATATGGATTGAAGAGCAAGTGTATTGGCAACAACGGGATTAATCCTCGCCCCAATAAACTTTGTGGGTGATTTGACTTCTAGGACTTTTTTAACCATAGCTTTATGCCTTCCTTTTAACTCTTGCAGCTTTTCCAGACCGGGCAATCGTCACAATCGTCATGGAGTGTTTTCTTACTCTTGGCGTCCCCCCAATCATGACCATAGGGGCAACGACCCTCGCCTGGTTTCCGTGCGGACGGTTTCTTTTCATCATTGTCCGTCGGTTTCTTCCCCCGTTTCATTTCGGCATCGTCACCCTTCGAGGGACGCCCACGTTTCCTACTAGGCTTCTCATCTTCCTCCGGCTCATCTTCCTCCGGCTCAGCCTGCTTGGACTTCCGAGCTGGCTTCTCATCTTCCTCCGGCTCATCTTCCTCCGGCTCAGCCCGCTTGGACTTCCGAGCTGGCTTCTCATCTTCCTCCGGCTCATCTTCCTCCGGCTCATCTTCCTCCGGCTCATCTTCCTCCGGCTCAGCCCGCTTGGACTTCCGAGCTGGCTTCTCATCTTCCTCCGGCTCATCTTCCTCCGGCTCAGCCTGCTTGGACTTCCGAGCTGGCTTCTCGTTGTCATCATCGTCATCAACCTGAGCTTTTGCCTTACGAGACTTAGGTTTTTCTTCATCATCATCATCGTTGTCGTTTCCAACTTCAAAGAACAGCTTTTTGATCTCATTGTACGAAAGAATGTTGAGGCAATCATCAAGTTGCGGAACGGACTTCAACACCTTCTTACTCGGTTCTTCATCCCGAGCAATAAAGTCAATCCGCTCAGCCACGGCGTAGGAAATTTTGTTGAACGACTCCTCCTTGAACCTGACGCTAAGCAAATACCCACCCTCGGCGTCGGCAAACCCAAGGAACTCATCACCTTCTGGGTCGTTCAACTCGCCATCCAATTTGGACTGGAAAGCATACTTGGAAATTTCCAGCAGGTGAAGCCCCTTTTCCTTTTGCCCGGAAATGATTTCGACGGCATAGATCACCCGGTCCTGCGGACGCAACTTCTTCAGCGTGTCCTTATCCGTCTCTCCTTCAGAGTACAACTTGGCTTGATACTCACAAATCGGGCACTTCTTCCCAATGGATCGAGGGCACACCACTGAGTTGTTTTCCACCCCGACGTTCCGATGGAGCAGGAATGGCCGTTTGTACCAGAACTCACCAGCCTCCACCCCATCAGGGTGATGGTCACTTGTCACCGTGTAAGGCAGAATGTTGAACTTCATCCGTCCATCGGATTCAACCTTAACAAACGACACTCCTTCCGGTGCGGTGATGTACCGCACCCCCTTGCTCGCCGACTCCCGGGCATTCTTCCTTACCCGGTCACGCAATGATCCACTATTTGCCATTCATTCCCTCCTTTTGTTTTTGTTGATGTTTGTGAACTTCATTAGCGAAGGCCAAATCTAAAGCCATTTTGCTTTTAACAATTTGTAACCTTGCCAAACCAATTCCGTAAGTAAAAGTGTAAGCCACTGATGTCACCAGCATACACAATAACGGGATGATTATAATTGGTATTGCCAATACAATTACAATCATCTCCCGCCAGTAGTCGAACATTATTTGTTCCTTCTCATGGCGGATTTCACCTTCTCGTTACTCATATTGGTTTCCATTCTTTTACGGGCCTCCGCGCTGATATCACGCGGGACTTTAGGACCGGCAAAATACTGCTGACCGTGCAACTGCACCAGTAGTTCAAGCATCTTCTTCCTGGCGTCCAACGCCCGCTGAGCGGCAGAAACAAGATCGGCCTCCATTTTTAGATTGAGGAACTTACGCCGCGCTTCTTGGCAATCAGCATCTAACGTGATGGCACCCTTAATTGCCGCCTCTGTAATCTTGCTGATCCCAAACTTCTCCGGGTCTTTTCTGATTTCAGCATCGGTCTCGGCCTCAATAATGTCAAGTCCCTCTTTGGCTGAATCCAACGCCCCCCGAACTTTGGCAGCTTCCTCAGCGTAGAACATCATCAACCTCGGTTGGTTGAGGCATTCCACGTCAAGGGCCATCTCGTCAATCATCATGTCCTTTTCATAATCCAATCTACCCATTATCCCCCTCCTTTCCTTTCTATATATATTATAACAAAATAGCATGATTTTCTTCATAAAAATCATGAATTTAACGCAAAAAAACATGCGCAGGTCAGACCGGCTTTTCCACTATTAAAGAACGGTTCACGAAAGGCGTCCATGATGAGGTACATCTGGTTGATATTCTTAGGGTTTTTCAGGGCCACAGCGTTGCAATATCCTAATACGGATCGCCGGACAGTTTCAGGGTCGTCCGTTATACCTGATAGAATCTTACTGATTTCCGGCCATTTTGCTTTGTTTACCAACGCCCGGCAGAGTTCAATAACCTGCGCCCTCGACTCTGCCTGTTGGTGGATCACTTCCTCCATGTCTGCTTCATCCAAACCGATTACTTTGTCAAGGATAGATAAGCACAACCCTGGTTTGCATTCTGCCTCCTCAACAATCTGCTCGATAATTTTGATTGGGACTTTTGCGCCTTCTTCTTTTACGACGGACTTAAGAAAATTCATTGCTTCCGTTTCCAATAGGGGCTTAACCTCATGGTGACTGCACCGCCTCTTTACGGCGGCTTTGACTGCCTGAGGGTCGGTGGTGCAGAGCATAAAGAACACATGGTCTGGCGGCTCCTCTAATATTTTAAGTAATCCGTCCTGAGCATTAGCTGACAATCGGTGACACTCATCCAGTATCCAGCCTTTAACATCGCCGTCAGTTGGTCTGAACCCCATCCTGGTTTTTATTTCCCTCACGTTGTCAACTCCGGTGTATTGAGCAGCGTCTACCTCGTCAACGTCTTGATCCGAACAGCCAACACTCCACAATACAATCCGAGCCAACGTGGTTTTGCCACAGCCGGGAGGACCGGAGAATAGAAAACTGTGAGGCCATTTGGACGGCTTACGATCAAAAATGGATTTGAGTGATTTTACAACTGATTCATTGCCCACAATCTCGTCGAGTATTCCCGGCCGGTATCTTATTATCAAACTCATTGCCAATCCTCCTTGATTACCTTTTAATGTAATCAGGCTGAAAATCAGGACACACGTCCCCCAATAAATTAGATATAGCTAAGGTAAGTCCATTATCTATATCATTCACAGACAAAGAAAGCTCCTCTACCTCCGGTAAATCATTAAACAGGGCTTCATCACTCCCTATTCGACTTCTGAAGTAGTCAGTTACGTCACGAAAGATAGAGCAATTTGTAATATTATTGCAAAATAAGCAATGTCCATGATTGTCATTATGCTCGGTTTGTAATCTCTTGACCTCAAGTTGTAATAGTTTAATTGTCCTGGTGTGCCTGACAAGCATAGTAACAAATCTGTCCAGTTTCCACTCGTGGACCCATCCGAAGTGAAGCATTAACCTTGTGATTAATTTGTTCATTCATCCTCCTTGTACTTGTCTAATTTCACCCACGGATCATCAACTCCTGCCAATTCAATTTCAATGTCAATGGGGACGATGATCCAACTCCAGTTTGCTGGCATTAGTTTGCATGTTACCTTCCTCACAATTCTGACAATATGCTCCAGTTCACTCGGTTCCACATCCAGAATCATATCATCGTGAATTTGCCCAACCAATCTGGAATCCCACTCCTGACGCTTGGAGATTGCAAATATCTTGTTGAACGACCATAACAGGCAATGAAATGCGGACCCTTGGACCGGGTAATTGATTACTTCGTTACGATTCATTACGCCGCTACACCGGAATCCGGTAAGCAAATCAATATACCCGTTCTTTTGGTACTTAGCATAAAATTCTTCTTTCCACTCCTGGTACACCTGAAATCTCTTCCCCCAAAAGTGAGCTTCAACGTCCCGGACGTGATCGGTAAAATTATTGTAGTTCACAATCTTGCCATCATTGTTTAATTTAACCAGCTTCTTGTCCGATAACTGATCTAAAATCTTGGACCCATCGGAGAGGTCCGGGCAGGTTCGAGCATACTCAATCAGAATCTTAGCGTTGTTACCATAATAGTCGCCGTAAAACTGTGGGAACACAAACCCATTCTTGGCGCCTTGGCGGAGGTGTTTGTCGCCGCTACAGGATTTGTCAAACGCCTTCAAATCAAATAACTGAATTGCCATATCACGGTGCATATCGGTGGTTGGGTCGTTGATATATGACAGCATGGTTGGGTCTTGATGGTAACAAGCGGCAATTCGGACCTCAATCCCTGAAAAGTCAGCGGACATAAATTGGTGCCCTTCTCGCGGGAAGATGACACTCCGCACCAGGTTCCTCGACTGTGCGTCACGCTTGGGGATGTTGTGAAAATTAGGGTGATCGGATGATGAGCGGAAGGTTGTGACCAGATGAAGATTAAAGTTTGGATGAATCCACCCATTCACTTGTTCTCTCGCCAGAGATTTCAAATAAGTGTCTCTAACTTTACTTAGCTTACTAACTGCAATTAGATGCTTAACATCGTTATCCGGCAGAGCGGCCAGCGTTTCGTAATCTACTGCTGGCGCTCCAGTCTCTGTTGTCTTTACCGCATCGTAATGAAGTTTGTCAAACAGGATTGATCGCAACTGATGGTCAGAGTTGGCATTGCTTTTGTCACCGTAAATTTTGCGCCAGAGTTTGCCCAGAGGGCTGGCCCACAAAAGATTGGACCGTTCGTCAATCCTGACGGTAAGCTCAGCAATTTTTGTGGTAATGACGCCTTCATCAACCCGCATTCCATTGTGGCTTGCCTCGGCCAAGGCAATACTCCCCTCATGGAATAACCTGTAGGCTTCTCGATTAATCGGTGTAACGTTAATCATCGAACCGCACCATTGGCATGTGTTGAATCAATGTATTAAAAACTTGGAGTGGTAATTGTAACCCGCAACATCTACAGCAGTAACCGCCTCCACTCCACGGCGTCCTCTCGTGTCCAAGACTCATTGTTGGGAGTATTTGATTCAATGGAATCTTCTCGTTTTGTAAGGCGCAGTATGGGCAGAACTGCGGTGGGAGTTTATGTGAGTTGGTCATTTCTGTCCTCCTGACGAGGACTCAGGCCGAAATTTCATACATTGCCCGGGTTGAAAAGCATAATATTCATCGTCTGCTAAATCAGGAGTCACACAGATAACCGAACTCCATATTATTTCTTGATTGTCTAACTCCCTCAGAGATTTGCACGCATTCAACTCAATTTTCTGAAGTTCTATTATAAGTTGACTTGTTTTAAGATCATCCTCCAATCTGGATAAATCATTAACGGTATTAGTAATTATGATTGCTGTAGCAAATAAAGAAATGACTATTATTAAAATGATAATTATAATCCGTTTCATCACTGAACCCTCCTAGTCCGCTCCGGCCCGCGAGGCACACCCATCGGGTCTTGATAGTAATTCTCAAACGGCACCGGACGTAAACCCGGACGCCACTTCACTTGCTCTGGATGGTCCTGTTCCAGGATAGGGATATCAACCGGTGGTTTGTTTCGTTTCAGTTCCACATTAATTCCCTCCCTCGTGCATCCTTTCCCGTTCCGGCGGGTCCAACCTTGCCATTTGTTCATCTGCCAGCCTGTACTCCAGCAAGGAATCCATCCCGCAGTAACGCAGCAACCGATCCATCCCGTGTGGTTCTTTATCAATCAAATCCATAATCTGATTAAAACTGTTGGCGCTCTTGCCTTTCGGTTTCAGAAAAGGAGTGATGTCCGAACTGTAATCCACTATTCCAAAATTAACGTATGCCTGAAACTTTAAGCCGGTTACTTTCTTTCGGTTGTCCAAGATATGGGCAGCAACCATGCTGTCCCACAACCACGGATTAACTTTCGCGCCGAGTATCACTCGGCTCCAAGTGTCCTCAAATTGAAGATTGTGCGCCATCTTCCAGATAGAAGGATGTTCAAGTAACTCCACAATCATTTTGTGGTTCTTACTTCCCTTCGGTGGAAGTTGGAATGTGAACACTTTATTACAACTATGAGCAATTGACATGCAAATGATTTGATGCCCATTAACATACGGTTTCAGTCCAGTTGTCTCAAAATCAAACGCCAACTTCTCCGGCGGGTTCCGAAGCAGACGACCCAGCCTTTCGGTTAAATCGTCTTCATCAGTTACAATTTTGAGGCATGACCGCTCGTCTTTATAGGAAGGGAGTGGTTTAGTTAAGCAAGATAAAGCGCGTCCTAAATCCTGAAGATGAATTGTTGTGACTTGCGGCATATCGGCTTTAGACCGCTCGACGTAAGATGGGTGAAATATTGGGCAAAGCCAAGCCCCGTACTCCCGATCCGGTATGGTCCACCCCCTCCACTGCATCAATTTAGTTGCCTCCTGCCACCGTGGACCAATAAGTGATTCAACCGCCGACGCCCCCGCTGCCACAATTACTTTCGGTTGAACGTCCTTAATAACTTTGAGCACCCTGCTTCGGCAGCAGGCAATCTCAATTGGGTCCGGCGTTCTGTTGTCCGGCGGACGGCAATTAACAGCGTTGATGCACACAGCGTCATTGAAGAGATTGAAATCAAAATTGTAAAGCAATGTTTTCCGCAGGGCCTTCCCGACCCTGCCCTGCCATTGTTTCCCAACCTCATCCTCCATCTCACCTGGGGCCTCGCCAACCCATACTACCCCCCGTTCCCCCTTTCCATGAGCTTCCATGCCTGGGGAATTGCAGTTCTGGTCTAAACCGCAGTCAGCGCAGGACAGTCCACCGCCCTTCTTGCCACCTTTTTTTGACTTGGCAGGGATATTCCCCTCAAAGACTTCTGACCAATCAGTCATGGCCAAGTTGCCTCTATGGTTTGAACCTTAAATACCTCTTCATCAATAGTCCGCATGATCTGACTCAGTAATTCTTTTACTTGGTTAATCTCATTTTTCATCTCGATCACGCTAAGATCATTGTGGATCTGCCTTCGTCTTTCATCACAGAACTGAAGCAAATCATTCACCAGACGACAGATTTCCCCGCCCTTCAGAGATTCAGGTATTTCTAATTCAAAAAGATGGTCTGTACTAGCAGAGAATATCATCCGATGGGTAAAATCAAATGGCATTTGACTGTCCCGATAACTCAAGTGCTGCGCAAATAAACACAGCGGGTAAAGAAACCCTTTGCCAAACTCACTTTCAGTTGCTTTTGTTTCCGTAGTTTCCATTGATCCATCCTTATTTTAGATTCATTTGTTCGGTTCTCCAAACGAGACGAGCATCCACCAGCTTTTTCCTTGAGT
>Ga0209285_10000561_pt1 | contig 12384 bp, 14 predicted proteins | sample PPLLak3March2015_2_FD_187249 | JGI IMG/M metagenome (GOLD analysis project Ga0209285, IMG submission 187249) | Freshwater sediment microbial communities from Prairie Pothole Lake near Jamestown, North Dakota, USA - PPLs Lake P8 Core (3) Depth... | ecosystem: Environmental > Aquatic > Freshwater... | reverse complement strand
CCGGTAATAGAGTGAGTGGGAGCTCGATGCTCTCGCGCGCGCCGGAAATATCCAGCGATGCAATGACCGACGTGACCCGGTTGACCAGCGCCTCGGGTCCAGTAATGGTAATTGTATTGGGGTCGAGAACGGGTTCTCTGGCTTCGTATCCGATGGCCAACTCGCCGTTCAGGAATAATTCGACAGGCAGCGTGCGCGTTCCAAGGGGTTCGAGAACCACTTTGACCACGGCTGGGGATAGCGCTATCACGCGAACGGGTTGCGTTGCGATCTGAACCTGGATGGGAACGTTATGTTCACCGGTGTCCAGGCTTGTTAGATCGAGTGATGCCCTCACCGGGCTGCTTTGGGATTCGAGAATATTCCAGATGGAGCTTGGGGCCCGTAATGTTACTTCCACTCCTTGTGGGATTGTGCTGGTGATGATCAGGCTGGGATCCTGTCCAACGAATTCAAGCGATACCAGTGTATCGAGCGTGCGGGTTTCATCCGGGTCGGCGGCGGTGACTGCGGAAACCCATACTGCTACCGCCAGGATCAGCGCGAGCAGAAGTGTGCCAATGTTTTTCACAAACCAGCGAACGAAGGTCACGTCATTCATCCTTGCGGTCGAACAAGTATGGGAAGAATCGTTTGAAGTAGTTGCGGCCTTGCCGTTCCCTTTCCGGATTGCAGAGAGCATTCAGGATATTCTCCAGCCTCTCCGCATCCAGGCGGCGGATCATCCGGCCGGCGTGGGCAATGGAAATCGCACCCGATTCTTCTGATACCACGACGGCAATCGCGTCGGTGGCTTCAGAGATGCCCAAGGCGGCGCGGTGGCGGAGGCCCATTTGTCGATCTGGAGAATGGGTCAGGATACCGCTCGCAGATAAGGGCATAACGCTGGCGGCCGCAGCCAATTCGGCTCCACGGATGATGACAGCGCCATCGTGGAGAGGGGTGTTTGGATAGAAAACCTGCAATAGCAGTTCCGGCGTCACACGCGCATTCAGGGATACGCCCGTTTTAATGTAATCGCCCAGGCTATCCAACCGTTCGAAAACGATCAGGGCGCCATGCTGGCGTGCCGAGAGTCGTGCCGCGGCGGAAACAATTGCCTGGATGGTCGATTGGGTTTTGTTTTGGCCATTCCTTTTCGTAATTGGCAGAACCGTTCCCGCTCTTCCAATTCGTTCCAGGGCGCGGCGGATTTCAGGCGCAAAGATGACCGGTATGGCCAGCAGCAGGGCAGGCAGTGTTGTTTGCACAAGCCAGGAGAATGCAGGCAGGTTCAGCAAGGTGGTCAGCAAGCCGGTCAGGATGATCAACAGGATGATCCCGCGCAGGAGCAGCATGGCTTGCGTATCACGGACCAGGTAAAGGAGGCCAAAGAATATCAGCGTAACAAGAAGCATGTCAACAACCCCCAGCCAATCAAGGCGCTGAAATGTAAAGATCAGGTTTTCCAGGAATTCAGGCACGGCTAATATTCACAGTAAGTTTTTTGGTAGCGGAGGCTCTCCGCTCTGGATGACCTTAGATCGGCCGAAGGACGCGATCCACCCGCAATTGCTTGAAGAGCAGGATGGTATTCTGGGGCGCAGATTCCATGGCGGCATCCTGCCAGGCCTGGATGCCAAGGGATTGCGGTGTACGCCTTTGGTAACCCAGTTCACGCCAGATGGCTTCGTTCGAGGCCAATTGGGGGGTCAGGAAGACCAGGGATGCCTCACACTGCAAATCCATCGAGGCGCTCTCGACTTCTTTGATCAACACATCGAGGGCGTCCTTGGTGTCAACAGTGGGTTCCACCATGATATTTGTTGTACGCGCTACAAGGTTTTCCACTTGCCAGCCAGCAAGCCCAGCCGGGTGTTCACCAGCCATCAAAACCAGGAAAGCCTTGTCTCCAAAAGCTTCCATCACATCATCCCTTGTAACCCGTTGTGCAGACGGGGAAGATTTCATGAGCAAGCTGGCAATGATCTCGGAGTCGCTTGGGCGTCCACGGCGGACAGTGAGTTGGCCTGTTCCTGTTTTCCTGACTTCAGCTTTTGCCGGCTCTGCGGCAGGTACGAGTGTTTTCCATGCCTTTGTCACCTGCTTCCAGGTGTCTTCGAAAGAGCCGATGTTCTTGATAACAACGGTGGCTGCCTTCACCTTTTCGTCCTGAGGGGGCTGGGCGTGAATGCGTTGCAAGGCGTCTGCTTCGCCCATGCTGCGTTTACTGACCAGGCGTTCTTTCTGGATATTTTCGGGAGCTGTAGTCACCCAGATGCTGTCACAAGACGAAGCAATGCCTGCCTCCAACAGTTTGATGGCCTCGATGACAATCGTTTTCTGTTTGGCGCGCTGGATCATCACATCTACAGCCTGGATGACGAGGGGATGGATGATACTCTCGAGGTTCTTGAGCGCTTCGGGATCTCCAAAAACCAGTCGGCCGAGTTTGGCCCGATCGATTTCACCGTTTTCGCCAACGATGAACCGGCCAAACATGTCGATGGCGCGTTGATAGCCTGGGGCGCCTTTCGCAATGGCGCGATTTGCCAGCGCATCCGCATCGATGCCATAAGCCCCAAGGTGCTCCAGCATCTTGCGAACCACGCTTTTACCGGTGGCGATATTGCCAGTCAGGCCGATGATGTATTTTCCAGGCCACTTGCTCACGGTTGCTCCTATGAGATGTTTACGAGTGGATTACTCCACCTCCATTTTAGCCGCTGGAAGGCAGAATGTCAAAGGAAATCGAATCGCATCAGCAAAAGCACCTCCTGCATGTATCTGGTTGCAGGGGGTGCTCTCTTTGCGCATCGATTTTTGGGAACCACTTCGATCTGTCTGGTAAATTTCCTTTGGTAGGACGAGGATTTTTCTCAAACAGGTTCGACGCTTTGGATATCCGGGAAGAACTGCCGGACAGTTCCCTCGACCCAGCCATGCAAGGTGGACGGGGAGAGTGGGCAGCCCAGGCAGGCACCGCCAAGTTTTACTTTCAAGTGTTTCCCGTCGAATGATACAAACTCCACTGAACCGCCATGGAAATGTTCGATGTAGGCGCTAAGTTGTTCCACCAGGGCTTTCATTTGCTCTTGCTGGGGATCCGATTTTTGATTGGACATGGCATGCTCCTCCTTGTGTTCCGACGGTTTTACCCATGATTGGATGGCATCCGAAAGGATGGATGTAACCTCGACCCTGCGGCTTTCCCAGCGTTGCGCAATAACAGCAGATAGCCGTTCCAGGATGATCTTGCCAACCTCCGGGTGCTGGTTGCACAGCGCGCGCAAGTCGCTGCCTTTGATCTGCAATGCTTCGCATTCCTCCGCGCAATATGCAGCGGAAGTGTACTCTACATTTCCCAGGGCAGCCGACCAGCCGAAAACACCCCCAGGCGGGACGCGTGTTACAACCATCTCAGGGCCATCATCTGGCTTGTAATGGATGATCACCTCGCCGTAGATGACCAGATAGAGGTATTCAGCCAGCTCTCCTTGCTCGAATATGGCTGAGTTTGCAGAGTAAATTTGTGAATGGAAGTATGGGCGGAGCAGGTTCAACTCCGCATCATCCAACCCATCAAAGAATGCCAGGTGATCCAAAACAATAAGAGCCATTTCTTAATGGATATTAGCCAAACCTCCCAGAGGTTTCTAGTGGCAAAAATCCTAAACTCCCCGACATTTGTCCCCCTTTTGTCACATAGACAACTGCATCGTGTATACTTGATTGGAGTTTCGAAGTTGGAATAAATGCGAGGGTGTGGTGGGCAGACTGCGCCGCCCGTCATACCCTCAACCGGAATGAAATGTGTAAGTTCTACTGAGAATTGGTATCATCTCAATAACTTGGGGGGCGGGGGGTGTGTGGGCGGCTTCGCCGTCCACACATCCCCCATCTTCCCCTATTTATTGAGAAGTTACGAGAATTGTTCATGTAACTTTGCCAACAGGAAAACATCTAATGAGTGAAGTCTTTACAGAGATCTCTTTGCAGGCTTTGCAGGCGGGGGATCGGGCGGAATTCGCCCGCATGGTGGATGCCTATTCGGGCCCAATCTATCGCCTGGCCTTGAAGATGCTCGGTCATGAGCAGGATGCAGAAGATGTGCTCCAGAATACTTTCCTCAAGGCGCTCCAGTACATCGGTGGTTTCGAGGGGCGTTCCAGTCTATCCACCTGGTTGTACCGCATCGCTGCCAATGAAGCCTTGATGCTGCTGCGGAAGAAGCGCCCCGAAATCGAAATGACCGATACCGAGCCTGAAGACGAAGATCTTTCAGATTACGTACCAACCCAATTCGTGGATTGGTGTTGCCTGCCGGAGGATGAGATGCTCACTGCGGAAGCCAGGATGCAATTGGATCGAGCCATCCAGATCCTGCCCGGAAAGTTACGGATCGTTTTCCTGCTCCGTGATATCGAAGGCCTTTCCATCCAGGAAACCAGCCAGGCATTGAACTTGAGCGAAACAGCCATCAAAACCCGCCTCCTGCGGGCCCGTCTCAAGTTGCGCGAGCATCTCTCCGCCTATTATGGCGAGCGACTGGCGCAGAGGAGTGAGTGATATGAAACATAAACACGATTGTACTCACCTGTTAGGCTCCATCTCAGATTATGTGGATGGGGAACTGGATGAAGCCCTGTGCCAGGAACTGGAGCAGCACCTGGCGGAGTGTCCCGATTGCCGCGTCGTTGTTGATACCACCCGCAAGACTGTTACCCTTTACCACGAAAGTACTGCGGAGCCAGCGCAAGTCCCCGATGATGTGCGCCAGAGATTGTTCAAATGTCTTAACCTGGAAGATTACCTCAAGAGGGGGGAAGGATGAAACTTTTTTGGGGAGCATACATCTAAGGAGAAATGAGTGCTACCAATGATGATATATGCCTCCCGTGCGGAGGTGCAGGCAGTTTTTAGAAGGAGACCTCAATGGCACAATTATTGAATGACCAGATCCAAGGGCAGATCAAGGAACTCTTCGGGAACCTGAAAGAGCCGGTCGAGATCATGTTCTTTGGGACCAAAGAGCAATGCGAGTATTGCGACGATACCCGTCAGTTGGTTGAAGAAGTTTCTGCACTATCGGATAAACTCAGCCTGAGCATCCATGATATCCAGGCGGATGCAGGAACCGCCCGGCAATATGGAGTGGACAAGACCCCCGGCCTGGTGCTGGCAGGCAGGGATGGGAACCAGGTAACCGATTTCGGCGTGCGCTACGCAGGCATCCCTTCCGGGCACGAGTTCTCCTCGTTCATCAATGATCTGGTCATCGTCTCGAACCGCGACTCGGGCCTGACCCCGCAGACGCGCGAGTTCCTGAAGGGGCTGACCAAACCCGTCCACTTGCAGGTATTTGTAACCCCCACCTGACCATACTGTCCGCGAGCCGTGGTGCTCGCCCACCAGTTCGCCATGGAAAGCCCCATGATCCAGGCCGAGGCTGTGGAAGCAATGGAGTTTTCGGAACTTGCAAACCGCTACCGGGTCAGCGGTGTACCGCATACGGTCGTCAATGACGGCAAAGGCAATTTGATCGGCGCCGTGCCCGAAACCAACCTGCTTGCAGAGATCCAGCGTGCCCTGGCAGATTAGCATAAAATGGCGCGTCCGAAAAGATATTCCCTGAAAGCGCAGCGTGTGAGAAACACCTGGATGGCCTTGTCGGCAGTTGGTCTGTTCCTGGTCGGCACAGCCATTGTGCTGTGGTTGCCGGAAGCCCAGGGTCAGGCCTTGGACCAGGGCGGGTTTTCAGCCATCCCGGTCGATGTGGCGTATCCGGCGCCGGAACTGGCCCTGACAAACATGGATGGAAATGGAACCAGCCTGGTTGATTACCGCGGGCAGGTGGTGCTGGTCAACAACTGGGCGACCTGGTGTCCGCCCTGTAAGGCCGAGATGCCCACCCTGCAAGCTTTCTATGAATCCTATGCGGACGAAGGATTCGTGATCGTGGCGATCGAATCGGGCAGCCCCGCCAATGAGGTGGCCGCTTTTGTCCGCCAGTACGGGTTGACCTTCCCGGTCTGGCTGGATGCGAAGGGCGATGCATTGCAGGCTTTCCAGAACTTCAACCTGCCCAGTTCGTACGTGATCGACCGTGACGGCACGGTGCGGTTGAGCTGGACAGGCGCGGTTTCGCGGACTGTCCTGGAAGAATATGTGGCACCGCTTATAGAAAAATAGGAGCAGGTGTTACGCAGTTGGGAAGGACTTGAACTGCGCAAATCCCAAGGAGGTAACGATGGATGCAAAAGTAACCTGGAGCCAGGGACTGAGTTTCACCGGTACGGCCAACACCGGTTTTGCAGTACCGCTGGGGGCCGCGCCGGAAGTAGGCGGGGCGAACGATGGTTTCCGCCCGCTGGAACTGATGGCGGTCAGCCTGGCGGGTTGCACAGCCATGGATGTGATTTCCATCCTGCAGAAGAAACGCCAGCAGGTGACAGCTTTCGATGTCAGGGTGCATGCCGAACAGGCCGGCGAGCATCCACGGGTATTTACCAGCGCGGTGATCGAGTATGAAATCACCGGCCATGGCCTGGATGAAGCCGCCTTGCTGCGGGCCATGGAATTATCGGCGCTGCGCTATTGCCCGGCCCAGAACATGCTGGCAAAGACTGTACCGATGAAGTTGATGTATTCCATTTACGAGGGGGAAAGCGCGGATGAGCGGAAACTGGTCAAGAGCGGGGAATATATACCCGCGGGATCGGCAGGGTAAGAAGGCTTTTCCACGAAGTTGCACGAAGGATTGAGTGGTTTTGGAATCCGGAAGCTTGCTTCCGGCATTTTGGACGGTAAGCCGTCCGACTCCAAAATAATCGAAGTCATTCTGTGTAAGCTTCTTCCCACAGCAGGATGGCTTTCTTACGGGCGGAACCGTAGCGGTATTCGCCGAAATCGCCCACCTTCCGCAGGACGCGGTGGCAGGGGATGATGTAGGCAACCGGGTTCCTGGCGATCGCATTCCCCACTGCCTGCGTTGCCCCCGGACTGTGCAAGCCGGATGCGATGGCCTGGTAGGTGGTCACTGCACCGGGGGGGAGGCGCAGCAGAGCCTCCCAGACCTTGATCTGGAAGTTGGTGCCGAGCAGGTGGATGGTCAGCGAGGTGCGTAGGGAACGGGAGAATATTCGATCGACGATGGGGCTCGTCCGGGAGGAGTCTTCGCTGAGATGGGAATTGCTCCAATCCCGGCGCAGGCAGTCTAGGATGCCCGCCCGATCCCCTCCCTGGATGAAAGCCAGCGAGCAGATGCCGCGTTCGGTGAGTGCCAGCAGGCATTCGCCGAAGGGAGTGGGGTGAAAGCCGTAATGGATATCCAAACCGGCGCCCTTCGATTTGTATTCGCCCGGGGTGACGGCTTCGGTGTGGACCAGCAGGTCGTGCAGGCGGCCTGGGCTGGATAGACCGGTCTCGTAGGCTGCCGAAAGGACCGATGTGCTGGCGAGCAGGGCCTTGGCGTTCTCCTTGGTGAGGAATTGCAGGAAACGCTTGGGGCTGATGCCCGCCCAGCGGGTGAACAGGCGCTGGAAGTGGTACTCGCTCAGGCCGACATGCCCGGCCACTTCGGCCAGGGTGGGTTGGCGCAGGGCGTTCCCTTCCAGGTAGTGGATGGCCTGCTCGACGCGCCGGTAATCTTCGCAGGATTGCTGGAAATTGATCATGCGCTTATTGTACCGGCCAGCGCCGGGAAAGCCACCCGGATCTTGCGCTCCTATCCGTACGAGCAGCAGTAGTCCACGGGCGTTTTCAGGATGAGCTTGAACCTGGAATCCGCCGGGACATGGAAGGATTGGCCTTCCTTGAAGGTTTGCCACGTTTCATGGCCGGGCAGCAGGACATCCATCTCACCGGCCTGGATTTCCATCAGTTCAGCGGCAGCGGTGCCGAATTCGTATTCACCGGGGAGCATGAAGCCGAGCGTCTTGCGGGTGCCGTCCGGGAAGTGCACGTTGCGGCTGGTGACCTTTCCATCGAAGTAGATGTTGGCTTTCTTTATGATAGTGACGTTTTCGAATTTATCATCGGACATGGGGTGTTCCTCCTAAAAATTTAATTTAGAATGCCCACAGCATGGTCATGATGGCGGCCACGGCGGTGATGAGGATGGAGATGACGAACGTGACCCGCAGCACGTTGGCTTCCTCGCCGATCCTGCCGATGGCGGCGGCAGCGTTCTGCAGCTTGGCAGGCGAGATGACCGAGGCCAGCCCGCCGCCGATGCCGCTGGCAGCCGCGACCAGCAGCCCGATGGCGCCGATCTTCCCGGCGGTGGTCAGGTGCAGGTTGGTGAGCATGGCGATGGCGGAGGCCTCCGAGCCGCTGACGAAACCGGCCAGCAAGCCCAGGTACGGAGCGGCCAGCGGGTAGAACCTGCCGAAGGCGGACGAGGCGGCGTTTGCCAGTACAGCGACCATGTTGTGGTTCGGGTCAGCCAGGCTCCAATCCAGCCCCTTGCCGGAATGATTGATGATATAGGCGATGGCGAAGAATACCGCCGATGCCAGCATGGGACGCGGGGCGCGCTTGAGCCATTTCCTGAGCGAGTCGCCCAGTTGCTTGCGGGTCGGCTTCAGGAAGGGGAGCGCCAGCAGGGTGCTGACCAGGATCCAGAAGTAAGCCTGCCAGAAGAGGCGCAGTTTCTCCGGCGCGCCGGGGATGATCTCGACCGGCATGGCCAGCGTCTTGAAGGTCAGCTCGTAGAAGGGCAGGGAGGGCAGGTTGACCAGCACGGCAAAGATGACCAGGATGATCCAGGGGGAGAGGGCCGCGGCGAGGGGCACCTTCTTCTCGATGGCCAGGTCGGGTTCGCTGAGAGCGCTCCTGTCCTTTATCGGTCTGCGCGTAGCCAGTAAATATAAGATCATTACAACCACAACACCCAAGCCAGCCACCACGCCTGTCAGCGGGACCAGGCCGATGGCGTTCATACCGATGGCGATGGAACCAGCTGAAAGCCCGGAGAGCAGCGCCGGGAGCAGTCCCTTCCAGGCCAGCTTCCACCGGCCGACGATCCAGAGCATGCCGAGGGCGATGCAGGTACTGATGACCGGCATGAAGCGGGCGAAATAGCCGCCGACCTCGTTTACGGGCTGGCCGACGAAGGAGGAGAAGACCACCACCGGCACGCCCAGCAGGGCGTAGGTGCAGAGGGCATCGTAGCCGATGGCGGGCAGGGCGATGGCCGCGAAGGAAGAGTAGCCCATGGCGAGCATGATGGGTGGCAGGATGGAGACCGGGGTGGCGCCCAGGGCGGCCAGCAGCGTGCCGAAGCCGACGTTGACGATCATGATCTGCACCACCTGGTCCCTGGGGGCGATGGTCTTGATGAGCGCCACCACGCGGGCGATGGCGCCCGTCTCGGCCATGATGAAGACTTGCAGGAGCGAGGTGGCGACCATGATGGTGATCGGGAAGGAGGCAACTACGCCTGCCAGGCTGGCCTTGAGAGTGATCGCCAACGGGGTCTGGAAGTAGAGCCAGGCGGCCAATACGGCAACCAACCAGCCGATCAGCCCGGCCAGGTCGGCGGCCATGCGGCGCCAGATGAGCAGGATGAGGACAACCAGGATGGGGAGCAGGGCGAGGAAGATGGAGAGCAGGGTCATGGGGTTAGCGATGTGAGGGATGACGGAAGATGACGGGTGAAGGATAGACAAGGAACGACAGATGACGGGGGACGGATGACGAACGACAGACGAAGGAAGATGGAGGAGAGGGGTTGTTCATTGGGTGGAGGTGTGTGCCGGGGATGGGCAAATGATACCATTGAATTGTAAGCGAGTTTCAGGGGATCGGTTGGTTTGGGATGGAGAATCCATCTGCAACAAGAAGCATTGGGGGTACAATAACGGCATAAGATTTCTTTTCCCTGGATTGCTAATGAAGGGAGTTCCATATGGCTGAGAAGAAAGTCTCCCCTCCGCCACTCGATCTCCAACGCAGGCTGCACCAGATGGAGCGCTTGATGGAGATCAACCTCACCCTGACCTCCACGCTCGAGCTGGACCAGGTGCTCGAACGGATCATCGTCAATGCAGTCGAAATGCTGGAATGCGAGGCGGGCAGTATCTTGCTCTATGACCGGGAAAAAGGGTGCCTCTCCTTTGTTGCTGCTACCGGGTCCGACTCCCGCAAGCTGGCCAGGATCCCTGTGCCAATGGTGGGCAGCCTGGCCGGCGAGATCTTCCGCAAAAACCAGCCCCTGATTGCCGAACAGGCGGCCACCGACCCCCGCCATGATGTCCTGGTGGAGAAACAGGTCAACTTCCACACCCGGTCCCTGCTGGGCGTCCCGATGCGCATCCAGGAACGGGTGACAGGCGTGCTCGAAGCCCTGAACAAGAAAGGCGGCCCTTTCACGCAGGAAGATGTGGACTTGCTGTCGGCCATCGCCTCCCAGGCGGCGGTTGCCATCGAGAACGCTCAACTCGTACATGCCCTGCAGGAAGCCTATGAGACCACCCTGGAAGGCTGGGCAACGGCGCTCGACCTGCGTGACAAGGAGACCGAGGGGCATACCCGGCGCGTCACGGAGCGCTCGGTCTGGCTGGGCGAGCAAATGGGGTTGGATGAGGAGACCTTGGAACACCTGCGCCAGGGCGCACTGCTGCACGATATCGGCAAGATGGCCATCCCCGACAGCATCCTGCTCAAGCCGGACCGGCTGTCACCCGAGGAGTGGACGGTCATGCGCCAGCACCCGCAACATGCCTACCGCATGCTGGCGCCCATCACTTACCTGCGTCCCGCCCTGGATATCCCTTATTGCCATCACGAAAAGTACGATGGCAGCGGATACCCGCGCGGGCTGAAGGGCAGGGAGATCCCGCTCGGTGCACGCATTTTCTCGGTTGTGGATGTATGGGATGCCCTGACCAGCGACCGGTATTACCGCAAGGCCTGGCCAGAAGATGAGACCGCCGCCTATATCCGGGAGCAAGCCGGGAAATCCTTCGACCCCGCCATCGTGAGCACTTTCCTGGCTGGGATCCAGGAGGTTGGGCCATCAGTGTAGGGTAAATTCTTTGGAATTGTCCTACATGGATTTTTCCCCCGTCAGGTGGGATTGGGTCCCCCCTCCGCCCTTTCGGGGCACCTCTCCAAAATCCACAATGCAGGGATTGTTGCACAACCATCATTCTCTATGTGTGTATTTGGGGGAGGGCTGAACTGCTGGGGTGCGAAGGGACGGAAGGTGGATGAAAGCAAATGATACAGCCAGCAGCCGGATATTGGGATAAAATGAGGTCCATGAAAAAAGCAGCGCAGACAGAAGAGATGGATTTGCATGGAGGGCCTTACCTATTCATCAAGTCTCCAGGCCTTCAAAGCATTCTGATGAAGGTGCACCTTGAGCGATATGTTAAAGCCCAAAACTGGCTTGCTGAATATTTCCAAGGGAAACCTGTTCGCATTCTTGATCTCGCATGTGGAACAGGTTATGGTTCAAAGATTCTTTCAGCCCTTGGTGAAGTCATCGGTGTAGACAATAATCAAGAAGTCATCCATCATGCCACCGATCATCAAAAAAACGCCAATACAACCTTCGTGGTCGGTGATGCAGAAAATCATCATTTTCTTGAAACCCTTGGGAGGTTTGATGCAGTGGTCAGCCTGGCAACCATTGAGCACCTGGAGGATCACTTCCGGTATCTTCATTGGGTGAGGAAAAGTTTGAAACTGGGGGGTGTATTTGTTGTCTCTTTTCCATCAACATTTACGAGAGATTGGAATGAAGACCACCTAAGGGATATCCCACCCCAAACTGTGCACGATTTGTTCCGCGGTTGTGGTTTCAAAATAAAGAAAGCGTTTTATCAGGCCGATCGCTTGCCCATTCAAACCGTCATACATGAGGCACGGACAAATAAAGAGTTACCGGCGCCGCCCCTGGGTCGATGGATTGCTTATTACATCAGGCGTCCAGACCATATGATAAGGCGCGTATACCAGATCGTCTTTGGGGGCGGGGTTTTGTTTGCCCATCAGCAGTACCTGCTCGTGCCAGATGAATGAACCCTGCGGGTGACGAACAACTTTGGGACAGCATCGGGTGGGATGCGAAACGATTTTGCCGTACAAGACAGAGCCCCGGTTTCTTTGGAGAAACCGGGGCTCTGCAATCAGTAAGATCCCTGCGAAGGCTATAGCCCAACCCATTTTCGGCACTCAATGGCCTGCTGGCCTGGAATAAATGGCTGGGCGAGGCGGAACCTTCACAAGGGTGTATTCATGCAAAGCTGGCGTTGATCCTGTCCAGGGAGGCTTGATCCGGGCGCAGGTCGGGTTCGGCCAGGCGGTTGAAGGCGATATCTTCCGGCAGGTTGTACTGCCCGGTGAGGGGCGTCTTGCCGGTCTCAATGTAGATGAGACCGGTCAGCAGGTAATCCT
>Ga0209285_10000560_pt1 | contig 12420 bp, 10 predicted proteins | sample PPLLak3March2015_2_FD_187249 | JGI IMG/M metagenome (GOLD analysis project Ga0209285, IMG submission 187249) | Freshwater sediment microbial communities from Prairie Pothole Lake near Jamestown, North Dakota, USA - PPLs Lake P8 Core (3) Depth... | ecosystem: Environmental > Aquatic > Freshwater... | reverse complement strand
CGCCCCAGCGCCAATGATAGTAGGCATCTCGCCCGCGAAAGTAGGTCATCGCCAGACTCCCCAACATAAACGCCCCATCTTCGATGGGGCGTTTCCGTTTGTAATGTCAGTTAACTAGCTAGCTTGAGCCAATGGCTCCATAAACGTACAATCAACAAAATTTCTCAATTGAGCGGGATGGATGAAAATCCGTCCCGCTTGTCACATCTGGACCTGGGGTTATCTTGTCTTCACACGTGCCTGCGATTCTTGTTTTGGCCGATGGTACGGTTTTCCGCGGCTATGGAATTGGCGCCAAGGGTGTTGGCGTCGGTGAGGTGGTATTTAACACCTCCATTACCGGCTATCAGGAAATTCTGACTGACCCATCTTATTGCCGTCAGCTTGTCACTCTGACCTATCCGCATATCGGCAATGTTGGCACGAATGACGAGGATGAAGAGTCTTCAAGTATTCATGCCTCCGGCTTGATCATTCGGGATTTGCCGTTATTGGCGAGCAATTTCCGCATGAACCAAACCTTGTCTTCATATCTTGAGTCACGGGGTGTGGTTGCCATTGCTGGTATCGATACACGAAAACTGACTCGTCTACTCCGTGAAAAGGGGGCGCAGAACGGTTGCATCATGGTTGGTAATCTCGATGAGGCGGCAGCGCTGTCTCATGCCCGCACCTGTCCGAACATGAGTGGGATGGATCTTGCTAAAGTGGTGTCTTGCTCGACCTCGCACGATTGGCAAGAGGGGGAGTGGGCCTTGGGTCAGGGCTTTCACTCGCCAGGTTTGCCTGTTTTTAATGTGGTTGCCTACGATTTCGGTGTCAAACGCAACATCCTTCGAATGCTGGCCAGTCGGGGTTGCAAAGTAACTGTTGTTCCCGCCCAGACCCCATCTGGCGAAGTGCTGGAGATGAATCCTGATGGTGTATTTCTGTCGAATGGGCCGGGTGATCCGGAGCCTTGCGACTATGCGATCCGTGCCATTCAGGAAATTTTGGCTGCACGCGTGCCGACCTATGGAATATGCCTTGGGCATCAATTGCTGGGTTTGGCCTCTGGTGCACGGACCGTGAAAATGAAATTCGGCCATCACGGTGGCAATCATCCAGTCCAGGATCTGGATAGCAAGCGGGTGATGATTACCAGCCAGAATCACGGTTTTGCCGTCGACATGCAAACGCTTCCCGCCAATTTGCGGGTGACTCACATCTCGTTGTTTGATGGTTCGTTACAGGGGATTGAGCGCACTGATGTGCCCGCATTCAGTTTTCAAGGACATCCCGAGGCCAGCCCTGGCCCTCATGATGTCGCCTATTTATTCGATCGATTCATCAAGCTGATGCAAGACAACAGGGCACGAAATGCCTAAACGTACCGATCTAAAATCCGTTCTTATCATTGGTGCGGGCCCGATTGTTATCGGCCAGGCCTGCGAGTTCGATTACTCCGGCGCCCAAGCGTGCAAAGCGCTGCGGGAAGAGGGCTATCGGGTTATTCTGGTCAATTCAAATCCGGCCACGATCATGACCGACCCAGAGATGGCCGATGCGACCTATATCGAGCCGATCAACTGGCAGACAGTAGAGCGCATCCTTGAAAAGGAGCGCCCGGATGCGATTCTTCCCACGATGGGAGGGCAAACCGCACTGAATTGCGCGCTGGATCTGGCCAAGTTTGGTGTCCTTGAAAAATATGGCGTTGAATTGATCGGCGCCTCGCGCGAGGCCATCGACAAGGCAGAGGATCGCGAGAAGTTCAAGCAGGCGATGGCCAGGATCGGCCTTGCCAACCCGCGTTCTTCCTTGGCGCACAGCCTAGAAGAAGCGATACAGATTCAGGCCGGCATCGGTTTCCCCACAATTATTCGACCATCTTTCACGATGGGGGGCAGTGGTGGCGGCATCGCTTACAACATGGAGGAGTTCGTCACCATCTGCGAAGGCGGTTTGGAAGCTTCTCCGACGCGTGAGTTGCTGATTGAAGAATCGCTGATCGGGTGGAAAGAGTTTGAGATGGAAGTTGTCCGCGACTGCGCAGACAACTGCATCATCATCTGCTCCATCGAAAACCTCGACCCGATGGGCGTGCATACCGGTGACTCGATCACAGTGGCGCCGGCACAGACGTTGACGGATCGCGAGTATCAACTCCTGCGCAATGCGTCTGTCGCAGTCCTGCGCGAAATTGGCGTCGATACCGGCGGTTCCAACGTCCAGTTTGCTATCAATCCCGAAAATGGCCGAATTGTCGTTATCGAGATGAATCCACGCGTATCTCGCTCTTCGGCTTTGGCTTCGAAGGCGACAGGTTTTCCTATCGCCAAGGTGGCGGCAAAGTTGGCTGTGGGTTACACGCTGGATGAACTGAAGAACGAAATTACCGGTGGTGCAACCCCAGCTTCTTTCGAGCCTTCTATCGACTACGTGGTGACCAAGATCCCGCGTTTCGCCTTCGAGAAGTTCCCACAGGCCAATGACCGACTGACCACGCAAATGAAATCCGTTGGCGAGGTGATGGCCATCGGCCGCACGATGCAGGAGTCCTTGCAGAAAGCGTTGCGTGGTCTGGAAACGGGAGTTGATGGTCTCGATGAAAAATCTACGGATGTAGACGAGATCAAAGCGGAAATGGGCAACCCCGGCGCCGAACGTCTCTGGTACGTCGCAGATGCGTTCCGGATCGGTATGGGCTTTGAAGATATCCAACGCGCCAGCAAAATTGATCCTTGGTTCCTTGCGCAAATAGAAGACCTGGTTAAGCAGGAGCAAGCCCTCAAGGGGCGCGACCTGGCAAGTCTGAGCCGCGATGAATTGTTCGTACTCAAGCGCAATGGCTTCTCTGATCGGCGTCTGGCCAAACTGCTTGCATCAGATCAGCACAAAGTGCGCGCCAAGCGGTGGGAACTCGCTGTTCACCCGGTTTACAAACGGGTCGACACCTGCGCTGCCGAATTCGCCACGTCTACGGCCTATCTGTATTCCTCCTATGAAGAGGAATGCGAATCCCTGCCAACGGATCGCAAGAAAATCATGGTTCTGGGCGGTGGGCCGAATCGCATCGGCCAGGGTATCGAGTTCGACTATTGCTGTGTTCATGCCGCGCTGGCGTTGCGCGAAGATGGTTATGAAACCATCATGGTCAACTGCAATCCGGAGACTGTTTCCACCGATTACGACACCTCTGATCGACTGTACTTCGAACCGTTGACACTGGAAGATGTGCTGGAAATCGTGCGCATTGAAAAGCCGGTGGGCGTCATCGTGCAGTATGGCGGGCAGACGCCGTTGAAATTGGCGCGTGATCTGGAGAAAAACGGCGTACCCATCATTGGTACGACGCCTGATGCCATTGACCGCGCCGAAGACCGGGAGCGTTTCCAGATCATGATCAATGATCTGGGCTTGTTGCAGCCGCCGAACCGGACCGCGCGGGCGGAAGACGAGGCCTTGCGACTCGCTGCCGAGATCGGCTATCCCTTGGTGGTGCGCCCTTCCTACGTGTTGGGCGGCCGGGCGATGGAGATCGTCCGCGAGGAAGCCGATCTGCAGCGTTATATGCGGGAAGCGGTAAAAGTCTCTAATGATTCTCCGGTTCTGCTGGATCGCTTCCTGAACGATGCAATCGAGGTTGACGTCGATGCGCTTTGCGATGGCGAGGACGTTCTGCTCGGCGGCATCATGGAACACATCGAGCAGGCCGGCGTGCACTCGGGTGATTCCGCGTGCTCACTGCCGCCCTATAGCTTGTCACCAGCCATTCAGGATGCTTTGCGTCAGCAAACGGTTGCGATGGCCAAGGCGCTCGGCGTTGTCGGTTTGATGAATGTTCAATTCGCCATCAAGGGTCAAGGCGACGAGGCACTGGTTTATGTGCTGGAGGTCAACCCGCGTGCATCGCGCACAGTGCCTTATGTTTCCAAGGCCACCGGCCGGCAACTTGCCAAGATCGCGGCGCGTTGCATGGTTGGTCAATCATTGAAATCGCAAGGTGCAGTCCAGGAAATCATTCCGCCTTACTTCTCCGTCAAGGAAGCCGTTTTCCCATTCCGTAAATTCCCAGGCGTCGACCCTTTGCTTGGGCCGGAAATGAAGTCCACCGGGGAAGTCATGGGGGTCGGAGAAAGTTTTGGCGAAGCTTTCCTGAAGTCGCAATATGCTGCCAGCGTCAAATTGCCACGGCAGGGCAACGTATTCGTTTCTGTGCGTAACCCGGAGCATCCGCAGGTCGCCGAGATTGCTGCCAGGTTGAACGATCTTGGCTTCAAGTTGTTTGCGACACGAGGCACGGCCAAGGCAATCGAAGAAGCCGGCGTGCCGGTAACGCGTGTCAACAAGGTAGCGGAAGGTCGGCCGCATATTGTCGACATGATCAAGAACAAGGAAATCCAGCTGATCATCAATGTGGTCGAGGACAAGCGCGCGGTGAAGGATTCCTTCGCCATCCGCGCCGCCGCGCTCAGCCAGAACATCCCCTATTTCACGACGTTGGCGGGTGGCAAGGCCGCTTGTCTAGGCATGCAGGATCGGCGCGAAATCACCGTTTATTCCCTGCAAGAATTGCACACGCGTCTGCACTGATTCGAGGTTTATCAAAATGATTAAAGTCCCCCTGACGGTGGTCGGCGCGGAGAAGCTCCGCAATGAACTGCAACGTCTGAAGAGTGTTGAGCGCCCCAATGTCATTGCGGCCATCGCCGAAGCGCGCTCACATGGTGACCTTTCGGAAAACGCCGAATACGATGCTGCCAAGGAAAAGCAGGGCTTCATCGAAGGCCGCATCAAGGATCTCGAAGGCAAGCTCGCCAACGCGCAGATCATCGATCCGCGCCATCTCGACGTAGAAGGCCGCGTGGTCTTCGGCGCTACGGTGGAACTGGTCGATGCCGAAACCGGCGATGAAGTGCGCTATCAGATCGTCGGCGACGATGAAGCCGACATCAAGGAAGGCAAGATTTCGGTCAGTTCGCCGATTGCACGCGCTCTGATCGGCAAATATGCCGGCGACGTCGCCGATGTGCATGCGCCGGGTGGCTTGCGACATTACGAGATCGTCGACGTTCACTATATTTGACCTGCAACGTTGACGTGAAACGCCTTCCCGATCTTCTCGCCGACTGGGCCATCACGCTCTGGGTGGGCGGACTTTGGGCTATCGGCTATCTGGCCGCGCCCATGCTGTTCTACAACCTGAGTGACCGCATGCTGGCGGGCATGGTGGCGGGCAAGATGTTCGCCGGGATCGCCTGGATCGGCATGGCATGCGCGATCTGGCTGATGCTATTCCGCTTCGTGCGTTTTGGTGGCGGAGCGCTGAAACAGGCTTATTTCTGGATAGTCTTGCTGATGTTTCTGCTGACCCTGGCGGGGCATTTCGGCATTCAGCCCATCATGCTGCAACTCAAGGAAGCGGCGTTGCCCAAGGATGTGATGCAAAGCCTGTTCAGAGACCGCTTTGCAACCTGGCACGGCGTATCCAGCGTGGTTTACCTGATTCAAAGCCTGCTGGGTTTGGCCCTGGTGGCCAAGCAGCATTCAAGGTAATTGCAGTTTCGGTTTCAGCGCCGGTCGATAGATCAACAACAGTTTGCCAATGTGCTGGACCGGCGCCGCGTTCAACGCTTCACATAATTGCGCCAGGTAGGCCTCGCGTGCTGCGCGCTCATCCCCTAACACGCGTATCTTGATCAGTTCATGTGCGGCGATGGCGCGTTCTGCTTCCTTGATCACCGCATCGCTGAGACCTTGCGAGCCGATCATGACCACCGGTTTCAAAGCATGTGCCTGCGCCTTGAGGTATTTGCGTTGTTCCACAGTTAATTCGAGCATGCGCATTCCTGAAAAGGGGCGGAAAAAGGGGGCGATAGTAGTCCATGAGGTGTAATCAGTGAAACGGCAGGCAAAAAGTCGCGTCTGGCACCAGCGCCACGTCAATGATTTCTACGTGCAGCAATCGGTTGAGCAAGGCTATCGGTCACGCTCGGCCTACAAGCTGATGGAAATTGACGATCGCGATCGGTTGTTGAAGCCAGGTACGGCACTGGTCGATCTGGGCTGCGCACCCGGTGGCTGGTGCCAGGTAGCGTTGGAGCGCATGAAAGGCCAAGGCCGGATTGTCGGAATCGATCTGCTGGAAATGGTCGGCCTGAACGGTGTCGATTTTCTGCAAGGTGATTTCACCGAAGACAGCACGCTGACCGAATTGGTATCACGTTTGCATGGCCGCAAGGCCGACCTTGTATTAAGTGATATGGCGCCCAATATCACCGGAGTCATCGTGTCCGATCAGGCGCGAATTTATACTCTTGCGGAACTGGCGTTGGAATTTGCCGCCCAATGGTTGCAACCTGACGGCGTTTTCCTGGTCAAGGTTTTTCAGGGCGCGGGATTTGAGGATTACATGAAACAGATGCGGGCGATTTTCAAAACAGTGGTTGTCCGCAAGCCGAAAGCCTCGCGCGATAGCAGTCGTGAAGTCTATTTGCTTGGCCGGGGTCTGAAGGCATCTGTCTCGATTGAACCAGAAGCGGAATTGGTCTAACTTCGCCTAACTGCGGCAGTTGGGTCGCAAAGGAGTCAAATTGAATAATCTTTTCAAGAATGTCGGTATCTGGCTGGTGATTGCGCTGGTGCTGATGACGGTGTTCAACCAGTTCAACACGCGTCAGACGGTGCAGTCGCAGATCGACTATTCCACCTTCATCGAACAGGTGCGGCAGGGTCAGGTCGCCAAGGTCACCATCGAGAACCACGTGCTGCGCGGCGTTGGTGTCGATGGCCGGCGTTTCACGACTTATGCGCCGTCCGATCCGTGGCTGGTGTCTGATCTGCTCAAGGCCGGCGTTCAGGTCGAAGCCAAGCCGGAAGAAGAGCCCTCCATGCTGATGAGCATCTTCGTGTCCTGGTTCCCGATGCTGTTGCTGATCGGCGTCTGGGTGTTCTTCATGCGCCAGATGCAGGGCGGCGGCAAAGGCGGTGCGTTTTCCTTCGGCAAGAGCAAGGCGCGGCTGCTCGATCAGGACAGCAATCTGGTGACTTTTGCCGATGTTGCCGGTTGCGACGAAGCCAAGGAAGAAGTCGGCGAACTGGTCGAATTCCTGCGCGATCCTTCCCGCTTCCAGAAGCTGGGCGGACGTATTCCGCGCGGCGTGCTGATGGTCGGCTCGCCCGGTACCGGCAAGACCTTGCTGGCGAAGTCCATCGCCGGTGAAGCCAAGGTGCCGTTCTTCTCGATTTCCGGTTCCGATTTTGTCGAAATGTTCGTCGGCGTCGGTGCGGCGCGCGTGCGCGACATGTTCGAACAGGCCAAGAAGCAGTCGCCCTGCATCATCTTCATCGACGAAATCGACGCGGTGGGTCGCCAGCGCGGTGCCGGCATGGGCGGCGGCAACGACGAGCGTGAGCAGACCTTGAACCAGTTGCTGGTGGAAATGGATGGCTTCGAAGCCAGCGTCGGCGTCATCGTCATCGCCGCCACCAACCGTCCCGACGTGCTCGACCCGGCTCTGCTGCGGCCGGGCCGTTTCGACCGCCAGGTGGTGGTGCCGTTACCGGACATCCGCGGCCGCGAACAGATCCTGCTGGTGCATATGCGTAAAGTGCCGATGGCGCAGGACGTCAAGGCCGACATCATCGCGCGCGGCACGCCGGGTTTCTCCGGCGCCGATCTGGCCAACCTGGTCAATGAGGCAGCCTTGTTCGCCGCGCGTTCCAACAAACGCGTGGTCGACATGGACGACTTCGAGCGCGCCAAGGACAAGATCATGATGGGCGCCGAACGCCGCTCGATGATCATGCCGGAGGAAGAGCGCAGGAACACCGCCTATCACGAGTCCGGCCACGCCGTGGTGGCCAAGCTGATGCCAAAGACCGATCCGGTGCACAAGGTCACCATCATCCCGCGCGGCCGTGCGCTCGGCGTCACCATGCAGTTGCCGACGGAAGATCGTTACAGCCAGGACCGTACTCGCCTGCTGTCGACCATCGCAGTGCTGTTCGGCGGCCGAATTGCCGAAGAGTTGTTCATGAATCAGATGACCACCGGCGCCTCCAACGACTTCCAGCGCGCGACCGATCTGGCTCGCCGCATGGTGACGCAGTGGGGCATGTCGGATGCGCTCGGGCCGATGGTTTATGGCGAAGAGGAAGGCGAGATTTTCCTCGGCCGTTCGGTCACCACGCACAAGAGCGTGTCCGAGGAAACCATGCGCAAGGTGGACCAGGAAGTTCGCCGCATCATCGACCAGCAGTACGCCTTGGCGCGCAAGACGCTGGAAGAAAATCGCGACAAGGTGGAACGCATGACGCGCGCGCTGCTGGAGTGGGAAACCATCGACGCCGAACAGATCGACGCCATCATGGCCGGACAAGAACCGCATCCGCCCAAGCCGGTGACACCGCCGGTCAGCAGCGCCAGCAACCCGCCGCCCAGCGCCCCGGCGCCAACCACCACACCGGCCGAAGAGGCTTGATTTCTTTGCTTGCAGTATGACGATCAGGGGCGGCTTTGCCGCCCCTGATCGTTTGCAGCGGCCGTCTCGAATATCCCCCGATCCCCATGTCCCTGTTGCAATGTGGTCGTTACCGCTTCTCGCTGGCGCAACCGCTGGTCATGGGCATCGTCAATGTCACGCCCGACTCCTTTTCCGATGGCGGCCGGTTTTTCTCGGCCGAGCGTGCGATCGAACACGGCCTGAAACTGAAGGACGACGGCGCGCAGATTCTCGATATCGGCGGTGAATCAACTCGCCCCGGCAGCGCGCCGGTAAGCGTCAATGAGGAATTGGATCGAGTGTTACCGGTGGTGGAAGGCTTGCGCGCAGCCGATGTGGCGCTTTCCGTCGATACCATGAAGCCGGAAGTGATGGCTGCGGCGCTGGCCGCCGGCGCCGACATGATCAACGATGTGCACGGCTTTGAAGCACCGGGCACCTTGCAGGTGGTATCGGATTCCAACTGCGGCCTGTGTTTCATGCATATGCGCGGCATGCCACAGAACATGCAGGTCGACCCGGTTTACGCGGATGTGGTGGCTGAAGTGGCGGGCTATCTGCGCCAGCGTCTGGTTGCCGCTCAGGTTGCGGGTATCGACCCGGCGCGTATGCTGATCGACCCCGGCTTCGGCTTTGGCAAGACCCTGGCGCACAACCTGGCGCTATTCAAGAATCTGGCCGGTCTGGCCGATATCGCGCCTGTGCTGGTGGGGGTGTCACGCAAATCCTTCCTGGGTGCGCTGACTGGGCGTGCGACCGAAGATCGGCTGCTGCCCAGCGTCATTGCCGCATTGCTGGCCATACAGGGCGGCGCGGCCGTGGTACGAGTACATGATGTGCGGGAAACCGTCGAGGCCATTCATTTGTGGCAAGAACTGGGTTGGCAGGAATTGGGAGCGCAACAATGAGCAGGAAATATTTTGGTACCGATGGCGTGCGTGGCAAGGTCGGCGAAGAGCCGATCACGCCGGAATTCGCGATGCGTCTGGGTTATGCCGCCGGCAAGGTGTTGGTGGCGGCGGAACTCGACGCGCTGCATGGCGAACATCCGGCCGTGCTGATCGGCAAGGACACCCGCATCTCCTGCTACATGCTGGAATCCGCGCTGCAAGCCGGCCTCACGGCGGCAGGTGTGGATGTCCGCCTGACCGGGCCGATGCCGACGCCGGGGGTGGCCTATTTGACCCGTGCACTGCGCTTGCAGGCCGGCGTGGTGATTTCCGCCTCGCACAATCCGTTCGAGGACAATGGCATCAAGTTCTTTTCCGCGCGCGGCACCAAGCTGCCGGACGAAGTCGAGCTGGCCATCGAGGCGGCGCTTGATCAACCCATGAAGACCGCCGCGTCGAAACAATTGGGCCGGGTCAAACGGGTGGATGACGCCGCCGGCCGCTATATCGAGTTCTGCAAGAGCACCTTTCCCACCGATATGGATCTGCGCGGCATGCGTATCGTGGTGGATTGCGCGAATGGCGCCGGTTACCACATCGCGCCGCACGTGTTTCATGAGTTGGGCGCCGATGTCATTGCCATCGGCAATGAACCCAACGGCATGAACATCAACAAGGAATGCGGCGCCACCCATACCGACGCCATGTCGCGCGCCGTGCGCAAGCATCGCGCCGATGTCGGCATCGCGCTGGACGGAGATGGCGATCGGTTGATGATGACGGATGCCACCGGCCAGGTCATGGACGGCGACAAACTGATCTACGCCATCGCCCGCTATCGCAAGGAAAGCGGCCAGTGTCTTGGTGGTGTGGTTGGCACGCTGATGACCAATCTGGGTGCCGAACTGGCGCTGAAGGCGTTGGGCTGCGACTTCAAACGCGCCAATGTGGGCGACCGTTATGTGCTGGAGTTGATGCAAAAACATGGCTGGCAACTGGGCGGCGAAGCCTCCGGGCATATCCTTTGCCTGGACAAGCACACTACCGGTGATGGCATCGTCTCCGCCCTGCAGGTGCTGGCAGCGCTGCGCGGTTCGGGGCAATCACTGGCGGATTACACCCGCGATTGCCCGGCCTATCCGCAGATCCTGCTCAATGTGCGCGTGGCCAAGGGGTTCAAGACGGATGGTCATGCCGGCGTGGCACAGGCCGTGGCGGAAGTGGAAGCGGAGCTCGGCGATACCGGCCGGGTCGTCCTGCGCGCGTCCGGCACCGAGCCGCTGATCCGGGTCATGGTGGAGGGCCGCGACGAAGCCCAGGTCAAACGCACCGCTGACCATATTGCTGATGCGGTGCGAACCGCTGCGGGTGTGTGAAGACTTGGGGAGTTAACGCAGTCGTCACAAACTTGTAATAATTACTGGGTAAGCTGCGTCGGTCCTTAACTGAAGACGTATCCGTCCGGAGATTGAATATGAATACCACGCGTACCCTGCTGAAACTGTCCACCCTGGCTGCCGCCATGTCGTTGAGCCTTTCCGCCCTGGCGGTTGATATCACCGGCGCCGGCGCGACCTTCCCCTACGCCGTCTACACCAAGTGGGCCGAAGCCTACAAAGGCGCGACCGGCAACCAGGTCAACTACCAAGGCATCGGTTCCTCCGGTGGCATCAAGCAGATCAAGGCCAAGACCGTCGACTTCGGCGGTACCGATGCTCCCCTGAAGGAAGAGGAACTGGATGCGGCCAAGATGGTTCAGATCCCGACCGTCATGGGCGGCGTGACCATCGTGATGAACGTGCCCGGCATCGAGTCAGGCAAACTGAAACTGGATGGTGCCACTGCTGCTGAACTGTTCCGCGGCGCCATCAAGAAGTGGAACGACCCGGCCATCGCCAAGCTGAACCCCGGCGTCAAGCTGCCTGATGTGGCCGTGACCGTGGCGCACCGCTCCGATGGCTCCGGCACGACCTTCGCCTTCAGCAACTACCTGGCCAAGCAATCAATGGCCTTCAAGCGCGACGTCGGCGCCGGCACCACCGTGAACTGGCCCGCCAATGGCGTCGGTGGCAAGGGCAACCCCGGTGTCGCCGCAAATGTGCAGAAGATCAGCGGCACCATCGGCTATGTCGATATCGCCGATGCGATGAAGAACAAAATGGACTTTGTTGCTTTGAAGAACAAGGCCGGCAACTACATCGTGCCGAACCAGGATGCTGTCGCTGATGCCGCCGCCGGCGCCAACTTCAAGGTCAAGGGCATGGCCCCCGATCTGCTCGACCAGGGCCACAAGAATGCCTGGCCGATTACCAGCGCAACTTACGTCCTGGCCTATGAAAAGGGTTCGGATGGCGCCAAGCAGAAAGGCGTTGTCGACTTCTTCACCTGGTCGCTGAACAACGGCCAGAAGATGGCAGAAGAACTGGGCTTCGTGCCGCTGCCCGCCAACGTGGTGAAGATGGTTGAAGCCGAGATGAAGAACATCAAGTAACAACCGCTGCATCGGTTCGGGCGCGGAAGTTTCTTCCGCGCCCGAACTTTCTCCGGAAGTCTCCTCGTCAGCGAGGGGCTTTCCGGAGAAAGCCCAATCAAATCAGGAAAGATCGCCATGAGTGAAGCGACTCCCCCCGTTGATCTGCATGCCAGTCAGGTCAGGAAATTCAAGCTGCAGGACATGTTCTTTCATCAGGTCACCCTGGTGTTCGCTTTCATTGTTCTGGCGGCGCTGGCTGGCATTCTGATTTCACTGGCCATCGAGGCGATGCCGGTATTCAAGCAATTCGGCCTGTCTTTCCTGTGGACCAATGTCTGGAACGTGCCGGAAGACCAGTACGGTGCCTTGAGCGCTATCTATGGCACGGTGGTGACCTCGATCATCGCGCTGATCATCGCGGTGCCGGTCAGCTTCGGTATCGCCTTGTTCCTCACCGAAACCTGCCCGGCCTGGTTGCGCCGGCCGCTTGGCACTGCCATCGAATTGCTCGCCGGCGTGCCTTCCATCATCTACGGTATCTGGGGCCTGTTCGTGTTCGCGCCGCTGTTCG
>Ga0209285_10000559_pt1 | contig 12422 bp, 24 predicted proteins | sample PPLLak3March2015_2_FD_187249 | JGI IMG/M metagenome (GOLD analysis project Ga0209285, IMG submission 187249) | Freshwater sediment microbial communities from Prairie Pothole Lake near Jamestown, North Dakota, USA - PPLs Lake P8 Core (3) Depth... | ecosystem: Environmental > Aquatic > Freshwater... | reverse complement strand
CATACTTTTGTCTATCCTTGTCGCTGTTTATGCTTTGGATTAACGCAGATCACGTACAATCTGCCTTTGCGCTTAACAATTTTACATTTCGCGCAACGCTTCCGAATGGATGGGGATACTTTCATAAATTACTTTTCTCCTTACTGTTTCGGCTATACAGCCAAAGCGTTGATTATACTACTAATTCAACTTCCGTCCAGTTTCTTGTTTCTCGCCAGTCAAAGAACAGTCAGGATCAGAGGGTCACCTTCGGTGACGGCGACGGAATGCTCAAAATGTGCCGTCAATGACTTGTCAGCAGAGATCACTGTCCACTGGTCGGACAGGATCTGGGTACGGAACGTTCCGATGAGCACCATCGGCTCGAGGGCAATCGTCATGCCGGGCCGCAGCAGGATCCCAGTGCCAGGATCACCATAATTAGGTACCTGCGGCGCCTCATGCATTTCACGACCGACCCCATGTCCGGTATATTCCCGGACAACATGGAATCCCCTGCCTTCCACAAACTTCTGGATAGCAGAAGAAATATCACCCGTGCGATTTCCAGCGCGCATTTTAGCGATAGCCACGTAGAGCGCCTTCTCGGTTACATCCAGTAGGTCGCGGGCTTTGGCAGAAATTTCGCCGACACCTGCCGTAAAAGCAGCATCACCGACAAAACCATCGACAACTGCACCGCAATCGACCGACACAATATCGCCCTCTTCCAACCTCCGTTTTCCGGGGATACCATGCACCAGCTCTTCATTGACACTGACGGTGATGGATGCCGGGTAGGGCGGATGACCATAGTTTTTGAAGGGTGAGTAAGCGCCATTATTCCACAGAATTTCCTCAGCAGCCGCGTTGAGGTCTGCGGTGGTAACGCCGGGTTTGATAAGGTTCTTTACAGCTGCCAACGCCATAGCGTTGACACGTCCAGCTTCGCGCATCAGCGCGATTTCGGCTGGGTTTTTAATATATATCTGTCTTGACCAGTTCATGTTACTTTTCAACCACAGCCAGCAATGCCGCAGTTACCTGCTCAATCGATTGGGTACCATCGATCTCGAACAAAATGCCACGCTCTCGATAATACGTAATCAGGGGCGCTGTCTGCTCAAGGTAAACCTGGATGCGCCGTTTGACCGTATCCGATTTATCATCGTCGCGCTGGTAAAGTTCGGATCCGTCGTGATCGCAGATACCTGCCTGTTTGGGCGGATTGAATTTTTCGTGGAATACATGTCCCTGTTCTCGACAAGTCCAACGACCAGATAGGCGGGAAACCAGGATTTCTTCACTTGCCGTGATGTAAGGCACGTAATTCACCCTTCCAGAGAACGAAGCCAGTAAGTTCCCCAATGCTTCAGCCTGGGTAGGCGTACGCGGAAATCCATCCAACAAAGCGCCTTTGGCACAATCCTGTTGTGCAAGCCTTTCACGAACCATGGCAATGGTAACATCATCCGGCACCAGTTCGCCATTATTCATGTAGGATTGCGCCAACTGGCCCAATTTCGTTTTATTCTTAATGTTCTCTCGAAACAGATCACCAGACGATACGTGCGGCAAGCCGGTTCGCTCTGCCACAATCTTCGCCTGTGTACCCTTGCCCACACCTGGTGGCCCGAGAAGAACAATAAAGGTGAGCATCTGCAATACTACTTCACAAGCAACGAGTCTTCGTACCCATGCAGTTTCAACTCGGCATCGATGTTCTGGAAGGTATCACGCACCACACCGACCACGATCAGAAGTCCCGCCGATGACACCAGGAAAAGCCCAGCCGAGGAGGTCGCAGAACCGATACCGATGGCACTCAAGAGCAAGCTGATCAGGAAAGGCAGGATGGCAACTAGGCCAAGGAATACGGCTCCCGGAAGTGTAATACGTCGCTGAACTTTGGACAAGTACTTCTGGGTTGGTGCGCCGCGATTGACGCCCGGAATCTGGGCACCAACTCGTTTTAAGTTCTCGCCATAATTCTGTTGTGTAAAGAGTACATCCGTGTAGAAGAAAGTGAGTGCAACAACCAGGACAAAGTAAAGAACCCAATACACCCACGAGCCACCATTAAAAAGGTCCCGCGTTTTGGTTGCAACATTAGCGAGCCACTCATACTTCGAACCCACCATGTAACTGGCAATAATGGCCGGGAACTGCAGAAAAGCACTCGCAAAAATAAGCGGAATCATGCCCGACATATTAACCATCAAGGGCAGCGTCCCCTTGACCGGCATGGACATGCGGTTTCCCACACGCCTACCAGGGTACATAACCGGCACATTCCGACGACCTTGTTGGATATAAACAATTACAAAGATCGTAGCCACAATTACAACCACCGTCATTACCAACAAAATCCAACGGTTTTGCTCATCAGAGATGATTCTTACAAGATTGTCCGGGAGACGCGAGACAATGCCTGCAAAGATGATCAATGACAGGCCCTGACCGCGAATCCCGAATTCTGAGATCAACTCACCCAGCCATATGGCAAACATCGTTCCGGCTACCATGGCCAGCAATGTAGATATGGATTGCAACCACAACCCATTGGTGAAACCAAATGGCACGATCTGGCTGATAGCCTGCTGGTTAGCATAGGAATTAAAGATATTGATCTGACCAACTGCAGACAGAGTAGCCATGGGGACAGCCAGATAATAAGTCCACTTCTCCATCCACTTCCGGCCTTCGCGCGGATCATCTTCCATCCTGCGTTGAAGCGCCGGGATGATGGGAACCAGCAATTGAAGGATGATTTGAGCGGTAATGTAGGGATAAACACCCATGGAAAGCAACGAGAAGTTCGATACCGTACCACCAGATAGCAGATCAAGGAAATCAAAGAAAGTTCCTGAAGCGCCCATGTTTGCAGTTAATTGCTGCAAGGCAACACTGTCGATGCCAGGCACGGGAACATTGGCCGCCAACCGGTAGATCACCAAGATCCCCACAGTGATCAATAGTTTTTGCCGGATATCGGGAGATTTCCAGAGATACCGCCAGGCTGAGAATGTGGATTTCATGCGCGTCTCCTGTCAGAAAGCCGGATCAGGCAATCAGCTCCACGCTGCCGCCTGCGGCTTCTATTTTTGCGCGTGCACTTTTGGTCACACGATGAACACGCACTTTGAGAGGAATCTTGATCTCGCCACGCCCCAGAAGAACAATCGGATTGAACGGTTCTCGTAACAGGCGGGCATTTGCGAGTGTTTCAGGAGTCACTTCTGCATTGGATTGAAACTTCTCCAATTGATCAAGATTGACCTCGTTATATTCGACCCGGTCAATGGGGGTGAATCCTTTACCACGCACGAAAGGAAGACGGCGGTAAAAGGGCAGGTTACCACCCTGACGATACAAGTGGCCGCCCGAGCCAGAACGTGCACCCTGGCCTTTGGTACCACGCCCCGCTGTCTTGCCCTGACCGGCTGAAATACCGCGCCCTACTCGTTTCCGTTCTTTTTTGGATCCCGGATTGGGTTTCAAATCATTGAGTTTCATCATCATACCTACTCTTCAACACGAATCAGATGAACCACCTTGTCCAACATACCACGCAAGGCAGGTGTGTCGGGATGCTCAACGGTCTGGTTCATGCGATGCAAGCCCAAGGCACGGACAGTATCCTTCTGCTTTTGATTGTAACCAATTGGACTACGCACCAAAGTCACCTTGATTGTTTTTACATCAGTCTTTGATTTAGCCATTCTTCTTTCTCCTTTCCCAGAATGGGAGCAAATCTTCGACTGATTTACCGCGCCGGGCAGCTTCTTCCTTGGATGACTTAAGGTTATCCAGAGCCTGGAAGGTTGCCTGGACAACATTCAATACATTCGCGCTACCCAGAGACTTCGTCAGGATATCTCGTACACCTGCCGCCTCTAGAACAGCACGAACACCACCTGCAGCAATAACACCCGTACCAGGAGATGCCGGTTTAAGAAGGATAACCGCACCAGAAACGCGACCGATCGACTCATGTGGTATCGTTGTACCAGAAAGATTTACCATGTGTACATCCTTACGAGCACGTTCCTGAGCTTTGCGCATGGCATCTGGAACAGCATTTGCCTTGCCAACGCCCATTCCAACCTTCCCATGGTTATCACCGACCACAATCGTCACACGGAACTGAAAACGGCGCCCACCCTTCACAACTTTCGCAACACGGGCAATTTCGATGACGCGTTCGTCGAATTGTTGTTCCTGTTCGAGTTCAGTACTCTGATAATCAACCATATCTATCTCCAATTAGGCCCTAGAATTCCAGGCCACCTTCACGAGCGCCATCAGCCAGGGCTTTAACACGTCCAGAGAAACGAAAACCACCGCGATCAAAGACGACAGTTTTGATGCCCTTGTTTAATGTGCGTTCAGCCAGCGTTTTGCCAACCAATTGCGCCTGTTCACTCTTTTTCAGACCCTTCATCTTCGTACGCAGTTCATGATCAAGCGAAGATGCAGACACAAGGGTATGACCGTTCTGGTCATCAATAACCTGCGCATATATCTCCGCCAGACTGCGGAAAACACATAAGCGCGGGCGCTGGGGAGTGCCCAACAATGTTTTACGTACCCGCGTATGTCTACGGATGCGAGCAGCAGAACGAGATGTAGTAGACATAATTACTTCGCCTTTCCTGCTTTACCGGGTTTACGGCGGATTTTCTCGCCCAGGTAATGCAAACCTTTGCCATGAAAAGGTTCCGGCGGACGTACACTTCGAATGTTGGCTGCAATCTGGCCAACAAGTTCCTTATCGTAGCCCCGCACGAATACCTGGCGGGTTTTGGTATCGACATCGAAGGTGATCCCCTCGGGGGGGGCCATCCTGACTGGGTGCGAATACCCCATGTGAAGCACCAAATCCTTACCATCCATCTCGGCACGGTAGCCAACACCATTAATTTCCAAAATGCGCTCAAAACCAGTGCTGACACCAAAGATCATATTGTATAGAACAGCGCGGGTTGTCCCATGCAATGCACGTTGGTCCGACGCATCGCTGGCACGCGCAACCGTAATCACACCGTTATCCAACTTGATTATGATGGTTGGTGAAAAGGTGCGCTCCATATTGCCTTTTGGGCCTTTAACTTGCACATGCGAACCGTTGATGCTAACCTGCACACCTGACGGCACTTCCACTGGCATAAGTCCTACTCGAGACACAGCACTTCCTCCTGTCTCACCAGATCTTGGCCAATAACTCGCCGCCAACCCCTAATTGGCGGGCACGTTGACCAGTCATAATGCCCTTGGGCGTGGATAGAATGGCAATCCCAATGCCCGAAAGCACCCAAGGGATATCCTGTTTCTTGGTATATACGCGGCGGCCTGGACGACTGATTCGCTCCAATCCCGTAATGACAGGATGACGTTGACGACGTTCGCCGATGTACTTGATTTTCAGCCGCAGAACCTTTTGGTAGGGCTTTTCACCGTCTGCCACATCGAAGCTTTCCAGATAGCCTTCATCTTTTAGAATCTTGGCAATTTCTGCCTTGACCTTGGAATGAGGCATGGCAGTCATATTCTGCCCACTCATAACCGCATTGCGGATGCGGGTCAGCATATCAGCAATAGGATCAGTTACACTCATTCTTTCACCTCCACCCGGCTACCATGAAGCCTTCACAACGCCGGGGATTTTCCCTTGCAGCGCTAACTCGCGGAAGCAAATGCGACATAATCCAAAACGGCGAATGTAACCGCGCGGACGCCCACAGCGCATACAGCGATTGCGGACACGATGCGCGTATTTGCGCCGTTGTTCTCGATATTGCATACATGTACTTGCCATAGTTAAGCTTCCTTCTTGAACGGCATTCCAAGCAGTTGCAACAGCAACCGCGAATGGTCATCTGTTCTGGCTGTAGTCACAATCGTGATCTCCATGCCACGGATTTTATCAATCTTATCGTACTCGATTTCCGGGAACACCAACTGATCACGCAATCCCAGGGTGTAGTTCCCACGCCCATCAAAGGCATCGGGAGAGACACCACGAAAGTCGCGCACGCGCGGCAAGGCTATGTTCATCAATCGGTCAAGGAACGCCCACATTTTTGCACCTCGCAGGGTTACCTTGGTACCGATAATCCGCCCCTCGCGGAGTTTGAAGTTCGCAATACTCTTGCGAGCCTTGGTCATTACAGGTTTCTGCCCGGTGATGATTGTCAGATCACCCATGGCAGCTTCCAATGCTTTAGGATTATCCATTGCCTCGCCCAAGCCAATATTGACTACGACTTTCTCAATACGTGGAACCTCCATGACATTCTTGTACTGGAAAGCCTTGAGCAGGGCCGGTACAACTTCTTTTTGATAACTGTCTCTTAATCTATTCATAATAACATCTCCAATGTCCAGTACCATCTCAGTCAATCAGGGCCTGGCATTGTTTACAGACACGATGCGCACCGGTTTCATCACGTTGAATGCCAACACGGGCAGTTTTACTGCACTTCGGGCAAACCAACATCACATTCGAAAGATCCATCGATCCTTCGAATTTAATCAAACCGGGGTTTATCGTTCGGCCGCGCTGGGTCTGAACCTGACGTTGATGCTTGGTGCGCATATTGACGCCCTGCACGACAATCCGATGCTCATCCGGTATCACCCTGATAACTTCGCCGCGCTTGCCTTTGTCTTCAAACTTGCCATTGATGATCTCTACAGTATCACCTTTGCGAATCTTTGCTCTCATAATATTGCTCCTGTATTATCACCTTCTTAGAGGACTTCGGGGGCCAGCGAAACAATCTTCATAAAGCCCTTTTCACGCAGTTCACGAGCCACAGGGCCAAAGATACGGCTACCCTTGGGATTCTGGCCATCTGTATCCAATATCACGACAGCATTATCATCAAATCGGATATAAGAGCCATCTTCCCGCCGCCATTCTTTGGCACAGCGCACAATTACAGCCTTGACAATCTCGCTCTTCTTGACAGAGCCCTGTGGCGCAGCCGATTTGACTGTTCCCACCACAATATCACCGATACGACCATACTTGCGCGTCGAACCACCCAGAATATGGATCACCAGTAACTCGCGCGCACCGGTATTATCGGCGATTTTTACACGAGATTCTTGCTGGATCATGGCTAGGCCTCCACACCAGAATCAACTGTACGGATTTCGCGCTTGACGATCGTTTCAACCATCCAATGTTTATTGCGCGAAATCGGGCGGCTTTCTACAATTAGCACCTCATCACCGATCTGGCAGCCCAATTCATCATGCGCCATAACGCGCTTGGCGGAGTGGACAACCTTGCGATACAGCGGATGCCGGAACGTCCGAGTAATCTCGACCACAACGGTCTTGGTCATTTTATTGCTGGTAACAACACCCGATATACGGCGTCGTTGGTTCATGCTACACCTTCCTGTTCAGACGTCTTCTCAAGTTCACTTTTTACGGTCATAAGCCGGGCAATCTCCCGACGCATGATACGAAGACGACTGGTATCAGTTAACTGGCCGCTAACCTGTTGGAAACGCAATTTCATTAGCTCTTCACGGGCATCCGCCAGTTTCGCTTTTACTTCATCAATAGATAAGGCACGAATTTCCTCAAGTTTCATCCTTGCTCTCCTGACAAATCATGACGGGCAATCACCTTCGTCTTGATCGAGAACTTGTACTGCGCCAAGCGGAGAGCTGAAAGAGCAATTTCCTCAGGCAAACCACCCACTTCGAACATAACCCTGCCAGGTTTAACGACAGCGACCCAGTATTCCACGCCACCTTTACCTTTACCCATACGGGTTTCGGGCGGTTTCTGCGTATAAGGCTTATCCGGAAAAATCCGAATCCAGATCTTTCCACGACGCTTCATTTCATGCACTAATGCGCGACGGGCAGCTTCTATTTGGCGGGCGGTTACCCAACCGGGTTCCAACGCCTGTAACCCAAATTCGCCAAAACTGATTTCGACGCCGCGCGATTCCTTACCTTTCATGCGACCGCGCATCTGCTTGCGCCATTTAACACGTTTAGGCATCAACATAGCAATAACCTCTCTTCACTCAGCAACCCAGTGAATTACTCACTGACGTACACGCCTTCAGTTGCTTCAAGTTTTTCTTCCGCTTCAGGTTTCATCTCGCCCTTGTAAACCCACACCTTGACCCCAATCTGACCGTAGGTGGTGGTGGCCTCCGCGCGGGCAAAATCAATATCTGCACGCAGAGTTTGCAGAGGAACACGACCATCTCGCAACCAGACGCTGCGAGCCATTTCAGCCCCCGACAAACGTCCCTGGACTTCGATCTTGACGCCTTCCGCTCCCTGGCGCATTGCTTGCTGGATGGCGCGCTTCATGGCGCGACGATAGCTGATACGACGTTCCAACTGGTCGGCGATGTTACGAGCAACCAGGTAAGCATCCGTGTCAGGTGCACCAATTTCCTTGATATCCAGATCAACCTTCTTGCCGGCTAATATCTCAAGGCTCTGGCGCATTTTCTTAATGCCCTCACCTTTACGCCCAATCAGAATACCGGGTTTGGCAGTGTAGACGGTTGCCTTGAGTTTTCCTGGATAGCGCTCAATATCGATACGTGACACCGAGGCACGCGGTGCCTCCTTGCGGATCAGTTCGCGGATTTCGAAATCCTGTTTGAGTTGCTCCCGGTATTGTGCACCTTCAGCAAACCAGCGTCCTTGCCAGTTGGCTTTATTTACACTCAGGCGGAAACCAATCGGATGTACTTTACGACCCATAATATCTCCTTACCTCGCTACGCGGATTCCCGCTCACGCAGAATCAGAGTCACATGTGATGACCGGCGTTTAATCGGCTTGAAACGACCACGTGCGCCAAAACGACGCCACATGCGCGTGGGCCCCTCATCCGCATGGATATTGGCAATAAACAGGTCATCACGGCTGATTCCGAAATTTTCCTCGGCATTGGCTATGGCTGAATTGAGCAACTTCAGCACAGGTTCAGCTGAGCGCTGTGTCATAAACCGCAGCATATCCTGGGCCTGTACAGCATCTTTTCCGCGCACGAGGTCAACAATCAGGCGTACCTTCTGGGCAGAAATGGAGAGAAAGCGTAATTGTGCTCGAATATCATGAGTCATGGCTTACTCCTAACCAGCCTTGGATGATTTTTCGGCGGCAAGATGTCCACGGAAAGTGCGCGTTGGAGCAAATTCTCCAAGACGGTGTCCAACCATGTTTTCCGTAATGTAAATCGGAACATGACGCCTTCCATCATGAACAGCGATCGTGTGTCCCACCATTTGAGGGAAAATCACACTTGCCCGACTCCAGGTACGGATAACCTTTTTCTCACCCTTCTGGTTCATGGTTTCGATCTTTCCTAAAAGTTTCGGGGCTATATAAGGCCCTTTCTTCAGCGATCTTGACATATGTTCATCCTTACAACTCTTCTACAGATTAGCGGTTGGATTTGCTGCGACGGCGTACAATGTACTTATCCGTCTTTTTGTTCCGGCGAGTTTTATAACCACGAGTAGGCTTACCCCATGGGCTCTTCGGGCCCGGCATGCCTGTTGGCTGGCGGCCTTCACCACCCCCATGTGGGTGGTCCCGCGGGGACATGGCTGTGCCGCGTACAGTCGGGCGGATGCCCAAATGGCGTTTGCGTCCAGCCTTACCAAGTTTGATATTGGCATGATCAGTATTGCCAACCTGGCCGATCGTCGCATAACAACCTTGGCGTACCAGACGTACTTCGCCGGAGGGCAAGCGTACCTGGGCATATTCGCCTTCTTTGGCCAACAGCTGGGCGGATTCACCAGCCGAGCGTACCATCTGACCACCTTTCCCCTCTTTTAGCTCAATGTTGTGGAGCATCGTACCAACAGGGATGCTGGCTAATGGCAAGCTATTACCAGGGCGGATTTCCGCCTGTGCCCCAGACATTATTGAATCTCCTACTTTCAAGCCGAGTGGGGCAATAATATAACGTTTCTCACCATCTACATACTGGAGCAAAGCCAGACGAGCCGTCCGATTGGGATCATATTCAATTGCTGCAACCTTTGCAGGAACACCATGCTTATCCCGTTTGAAATCCACGATGCGGATGAACCTGCGACTTCCACCGCCGCGGTGTCTTACAGTCACGCGGCCGTAAACATTGCGGCCACCTTTCTTACGCAGTGGTAATAACAGATTCCGTTCCGGTTTCGATTTGGTGATTTCTTCAAACGCATACCCGGTCATACCACGTTGACCAGGAGTTACCGGTTTATATTTCTTGATAGCCATTATTGCACTCCCTCGAAGATCTCAAGGGTCTGGCCTTCCACCAGGGTTACAATTGCCTTTTTAAAGCCGGGGGAGCGCACCAGCAAACGACGGCTGCGGGCACGTCGGCCACGCTTGGCAGGCACATTGATCACATTCACTCGCACAACAGAGACATCAAAAAGCGTTTCAACAGCATCCTTCACCAGGGTTTTGGTGGCATCCAAAGAAACCTCGAAGGTGTACTGGTGAAGTTTGCTGGATTGATAGTTCGACTTCTCAGTTACGAGCGGGCGGCGAAGCACATCATATATCGTGGTCATGCTGCCCTCCTATACCAGGAAAGACTTCAGCACATCCAAAGCTTTGACCGGCAGAATTACCTTGTCATAGCCAAGAATGTCCCGAATATTTACGTAATTAGCCAATAATACTTTGGCATCAGGAATATTATTGGTTGAACGCACTACCGTCTCGTAATTATCATCCTTTTCAGGAATCAGGATCAGTGTACTGGAATCACCCACTAGCAATTCCAGAGACTGAGCCATCAGACGGGTTTTAGGTTCTTCTAGAGCCATTTCGTCAACCAAAACCAGGCCTGCCTCTGCAGCTTTGACGGAAAGGGCAGAACGCAACGCAGCACGACGCATCTTCAAGGGCATGTTCTGATCATACTTGCGTGGGCGCGGCGTATGAACCCGTCCGCCACCTTTCCATTGCACAGCTCGCGTCGAACCCTGTCGGGCGCGACCGGTACCTTTCTGACGCCAAGGCTTGCGCCCTCCCCCAGAAACCTCGCTGCGGGTCTTGGTTTTGTGCGTGCCCAGCCGTGCATTTGCCATCTGCTGAACGAAGGCCTGATGCATCAAATCTATATTGATAGGGGCTTCAAAGATCTCAGCCGGTAAGTTCACCTGCTTGACCTTCTCGCCCTTCATATTGAAAACATCAACTTTCATAAGACAATGCTCCCATTACCGACACAAGCCTACTGCTTGCGCGCATCCTTGATCATCACCAGGCCGCCCTTTGGACCTGGAACCGCCCCTCGGAGGCCAATCAGATTCCTCTCTACATCCACAAAAACCACTTTCAAGCCTTGAGAAGTGACCCGTTCATGCCCCATATGGCCAGCCCGGCGCGTGCCTTTATAAACACGACCAGGAGTAGTGGTTGAACCGCTTGACCCTGGGGCACGTACGCGATCCGAAGTTCCATGTGTTTCGAAGTGACCTTTAAAGTGGTAACGCTTGACAACACCAGCAAAACCTTTGCCTTTGCTGGTCCCAATCACATCCACGCGCTCGCCTACAACAAAGACATCCACTGTGACTTTGTCGCCCACATTATATTCATGGGATTTCAAACGGAATTCACGCAGGAATCTTAGTGGAGGCAGGTCATTCTTCTTGAGATGACCCAACTCACCGCCTGTGATACGCTTAGGTTTGGCCTCTTCAAAGCCAAGTTGAACCGCCGCATAACCTTCATTCTCAGGAAAGCGCACCTGGGTAACGTAACATGGCCCAGCCTCGATGAGCGTCACAGGATGTGCGACGCCTGTTTCATCGAAGATCTGGGTCATGCCGATCTTCTTGCCAATCAGCCCTTTTTGCATGCTCTTTTTTCTCCTTCGTACAAAGTTATGGCTCTTAGGCCTACGAGACTGTCAACCGGGGCTTCGATTGCATCATCTCGGTCACAGCACAGTCAACCAGTTTGTCGCGGCATATGGATTTGTAAGGCCAACGTTCAATACTGTTCTTGTGCTGCCAGCAACCAAGATCAAGTGTCACGTTTCACGTACAGCGTGACACTTGAGGAAACTTCGACTAGATTTTTATCTCAATATCCACACCCGCCGGCAGATTGAGGCGCATCAACATATCGATCGTTTTCGAGTCCGGATCGAGTACGTCTATCAAACGATTATGGGTACGGATTTCAAAGTGCTCGTGCGAGTCCTTGTCAATAAAAGTCGAGCGGCGTATTGTAAACCTTTCTTTCTTAGTTGGCAAGGGTACAGGACCCACAACGTGGGCACCACTTCGCTCTGCAGTTTCAACAATACGCTTGGCCGACTGGTCAAGCACGCGGTGATCATACGCCTTCAGGCGGATGCGGATCTTTTGTTTGCTCATCCCAATATTACTCCAGAATCTTGGTGACGACACCTGCGCCGACGGTCAG
>Ga0209285_10000558_pt1 | contig 12424 bp, 15 predicted proteins | sample PPLLak3March2015_2_FD_187249 | JGI IMG/M metagenome (GOLD analysis project Ga0209285, IMG submission 187249) | Freshwater sediment microbial communities from Prairie Pothole Lake near Jamestown, North Dakota, USA - PPLs Lake P8 Core (3) Depth... | ecosystem: Environmental > Aquatic > Freshwater... | reverse complement strand
ACAGAACAGCGTTTTCGTGCGTTCCTCGCTCAGCAGGCCGCATTCCCAACTGTGCGGCAGGTGCGGGGTGTCCGACCAGCGCACCCGGTGGCTGCCCAGATCCAGCGTCTCTCCGTTCTGCAGGGTCTTCGGGCCCCGATCGGCGATATCGCTGACGGACACCAGGCCCGCCACCTGGCCGCAGAGGGGTACGGCGCCCGGGGCTGCGGCGAGCCAGTCGTTGAGGGAACCGCATTCGTCCGCTTCGACATGGGAGAAGCCGATATAGCGCAGTGATTCGATCGGCAGCACACTGGCCGCGGCCTCGCGCACCAGCGGGAACATGCGCCGCGGCCCGGTGTGGAACAACAGGGGCTCATCGGCGGCGATGAGGTACTGGTTGAATGAGAACTCGACGCCGCCTTCAAACACGACCGGCGTATTGATGCGGTAAATCCCGTCGGCGATTTCATGAACGTTCGTTCCGGACTGTTGATTGGTGGTGGTCATGATCTTTTTCCTCGGCTTTGAGTGGGGTGGGCCTTTAATCAGTGAACAATTCTGTGCACCCAATTAACCTTAGGCCGGGGGTGGGGCTTGTCAATAATTAAATGAACAGTTACGTTCACTTAATATGACAAAGCGGAAATACACCAAGACCCGCCGGGCGGAGCAGCAGGACGAGACGCGCGCCAGGATCGTCGACGCGACCGTGAAACTGCACGAGTCGCTGGGCCCGGCGCAGACCTCCATCATGGCCATCGCCGAGGCGGCAGGCGTGCAACGCCTGACGGTCTATCGCCATTTCCCCGATGATGCCAGCCTGTTCGAGGCCTGCACGACACGCTACCTGGAATTGCATCCTCCACCGCAGCCGAGGGCGTGGGCGGACATCGAGCTTCCCGGCGAACGCAGCCGCACGGCCTTGTTGGCCTTTTGCCGCTACTACCGCCAGACCGAGCAAATGTGGCGCGTCGGCTATCGTGACGTCGACCAGGTGGCGGCGCTGCAGGCGCCCATGAACCGGTTCGAGGCGTATCTCGACCAGGTGACCGATGATCTGGTGCAGGCCTGGCACACCACGCCAGCCGCAAGGAAATCGCTCAAGCTCACCCTGCGGCATGCGTTGCGCTTCACTACCTGGCAATCATTGAAAAACGCGAAGCTGAAGGACAAGCAGATTGCGGAACTGGTGCAAGGCTGGCTGGCGGGTATCGAAAATTCGGAGACAGATCCTGCGTAGTTCACCTGATATCAAGGAGCGCAACAGAGGTCGGCTCAAACCACGGTTTTTTGCGTTAAAAGGGGAGCAGCGTGAGCTACCCTCTTTTTTAGTACAGTGGAAAGCGGGGTCGGAAACCCTAAACAGCCTAAGTCAAAGGTAAGTGTGCATATGCGTGTTAACCGAGCATTCAAGGCAAGGTGGATGCACTGGATGTCGATTCTGGTGCTTGTATGCGGAGTTGGGTTCGCAAGCGGGAAGATTTCGGCTGCCGAGTCGGACATCTCCGTCGGACCGCTGCTGGCGAAGTACGCGGAATTGGGCGAGCAACTGCGCAACAACCCGTTTCAACGTGCGCTCTATCTTGAATCCTCGCAATCCCGGACCCATTTGAAGGGCGAAATCTACGCGGTGGTCGATTACCCGTTTGCCATCGTCAACGGGGCGCTCAACAACCCTGCGCATTGGTGCGATGTGCTGATACTGCACATCAACGTCAAATACTGTAATGCTTCCAGAGGCGCAGACGGCACGGTCCTCACCGTCAATGTCGGAAGGAAATTCTTTCAGCCACTGGAGGACGCCTATCGTCTCGATTTCAACTATCGAGCGGTCGTTACGACGCCGGAGTATTTCGCACTGGAACTCAATGCCGATGAGGGGCCCTTGAGTACCCATGACTACCGCATCTGGATCGAAGCCGCATCGCTCGAGGATGGGCGCACCTTTCTGCATGTCACCTATGCCTATGAGTTCGGCTTGATCGGCCGCCTTGCCATGCGGGTCTACCTGGCAACGATCGGCAAGGACAAGGTCGGGTTTACGGTCACCGAAACATTGCCCGATGGTCAACCTGTTTATATTCGAGGGGTTCGCGGCGTGGTGGAACGCAATACCATGCGCTATTACCTGGCGATCGATGCCTATTTTGACGCGTTGATCACATCGCCCGAGGACCAGTTGGAGCAACGATTGCAGAAGTGGTATCACAGCGCTGATCAATACGCCCGCCAACTGCATGAAGTGGAACGGGATGACTACCTCGACATGAAACGAAGGGAGTACCAGCGCCAGCAGCTTGCCCAATAGGTTCGGTGGGTGGGGGACCCTGTTTCAAATAAATCCAATAAAAACAACCTGATGCAATGTCCTTCGACTGGCTCAGGGCGAACCGGCCGAATGAATCAGCCTATCCCTGGACTGCCTCATCCAGATACCGATCCACGTTGTCCTGCGTAATCACGTCAACGCCTGTATCAATAGCCTGCAGCATCTGAACCCCCAGCGATGCTTGCCACAACATCAGGACGGACATCGAGCCTTGCATTTCCGGAATGGTTGCTGAAGAGGACTCGATCACGCCTTCTTTAATGGCATCGAGGATAGGCTTGATCCCATCCATGCTGACGACTTTTACTTTGCCGACCCTCCCGGCATTTTTGATGGCGGCTGCGATGCCTATCGGACCGGAAGCATCGCAGCACAAGTAGCCACTCAGATCGGGATGCGATTCGAGAACAGCCGACGCTTGCTGGCGAGCAGTCTCGATGTCGTCATTGTCAATGCCGCCGTCAACAACTGTTATGTCGGGATACTTCCGCAATACAGCCAGCTGGGCTTCGTAGCGTTCCTTGTGATTGGGTGCCGTGGGATATCCCTGCATTACAGCCACTTTGCCGGCGCCCCCAATCAGCTTGGCGAGACGCTCGGCCGCAATGACCCCCTGCTGAGAAAAGTCGTTGCCAACGCTGGTAATGCTGGCATCCGGCGACGGCGAGTCGAATAGAACCAGCGGAATACCCTGATCCCTGATGCGATTGAGTGCCGCCATATGCCCTACTGCGTCAACCGGATCTACCGCGATGCCACTTGGGCGACTGCTGGCGGCGCCTTCCAGGATCGCGTTCTGCTCGACGATGTCGGCAACGGATGGAGGCCTGTAGTCGACCACAACCTCGACACCGAGCTCGCGGCTCAGGATTTCGGCCTGAGCCTGCGCACCTTTGTTTACCTCGTCGAACCAGGGATGTGAGACTTTCGGGGCAATGATGAATCGAAGTCCTTTCGCGATTTTCTGGTCCTCGTGAAGATGGTGAAGAGCCTAACAGCCCAAGTGGAGTGAATTCATGGTTGGCAGGCAGAGAATAAATAGGGTCCCGGTCACACCCACCGCACCACTTCCTCCAGCGCCTGCCGCGTTTTCACTGGCTGCGGATTGATGCGGTAGCCGAAAGCCACCATCACCGCGAGGCCGAAGCGTCCGTCTTCGAGCAGGCCGGCCTCGTTCAGCACCGCCTCGGCGTTCTGCTGGTTGAATCCCTCGATCGGGCAGGAGTCGATGCCGATCATCGCGGCGGCAGTCATCATGTTGGCCAACGCGATGTAGGCCTGGCGGCAGCTCCAGTCGAACACGGCGCGCGGGGTATCGAGGCGAAAGTCGGCTTCATGGAACTGCGGGTAGAACTTGTGGCGACGGGCGATGGCCTCGTCGGACATCCTGATCACGTCGCGCATCATGTGTTCGGTGTAGTCGGAGTCGGGGCGCATGTCCTCCTTGCGCGCGAGGAGGGCGACGACGTGGCTGGCGCTCGGGAACTGGCCCTGGGCGCCCCAGCTGACGCCGCGCAGCCTATCGCGCAGGGCCATGTCCTGGATCACGACGAAGCGCCAGGGTTCGAAGCCGAACGAGCTGGGAGACAGCCGGCCGGTTTCGAGAATGAAGGCGAAATCGTCGTCGGGAATCTTGCGTTGCGGGTCGAAGGTCTTGCAGGCGTGGCGGAAGTTGAAGGCTTGCAGGATGGCTTGCTTGTCGATCATGGTGCGTTACTGGAAGTCGGATTGGGATGGGTCGTGAGCGACGGGCATCGCATCGGTGCGCCTCGTTTGATGCGCTTGGTTTGCTTTGCTAGAACTGCCCGGTGCGCAGCAGCACCAGGGTGCAGGCCTGCTCGTGGTCAATGCCGGCCTGGTCGAGGCGCGCCTCGAGCTCGGGGTTCTCGGTGCCGGGATTGAAGATCACCCGCCGCGGATTCAGCCGGACGATGGCCGCGGCGGCGGTGCTGGAAATGGCCGGGCCGACGTAGAGGGTGAGGGTGTCGACGCTGCCGACGATCTCCTCCAGCTGGTGGGCGACCGGCAGACCTTCCACGGTGTCGAGCCGGGGATGGACGGGAACGACTTCATGGCCGTGTTCGCGGAGCAGGCGGATCGCCTGGTTGGAATAGCGTTCGGGCTTGTGGCTGGCGCCCATGACGACGACGCGTTGGGTCGGGTGGCTCATGTTGTGCGGTTGATGTACGGTAAGCCGCGATATTAAAGCATCGAGCGCGCTCGCAATCGCTGTGATCGTGTGCCCCTTTTTTGCTCGCCGAAGCCTCAACCCACCAACTGAACCGGCATATGGATTGCGTGGCTGTCTGCCTGCGGCGGAAACGGCTGGCGCTTCACTTCATTGCCTCTGTCGTCGCGGTAAATCAGTTCGCGCGTGGCGAAGTCGTATTCCGGATGCTGCGGGTTGCCCCACTGGTTGAGGAAGTGCACGTAGAAGGCCGAGAACAGGCCCAGGGTGGGCTTGTCCCGGTCGAGGGCGAAGACGTATTCCGGCTGGCTCTTCAGTTCGTGGCCATCGTGGCAGTACTGCACCCAAACGTATTCCCCGGTGACGATCAGGTTCCAGAAAGGCGGATCCTCGTAAAACTTCAAGCTGACCTTTTTGCCGGCAGCTGCCAGGCTGGTCAGCCGTTCGATCGTGCCCGCGGTTTCCTGGCAGTAGGTTTGCAGCAGCGGGGCGGGGTCGCCGAGCGATTGCACCCGTCGCATGGCGCCCGGGCCGTAGGGGTTCATCAGCATCACCCGCAATTCGTAGCTGTGATCGATGACGTTGCCCAGTTGGCGCTGCTGCGAAACGAAAGTGTCGTAGCCGGTGACCGACATCACCGACACATCGCGCGTGCCGGTGATGCGCTCGAGCAGCCTGCGGTCGGAGCGGCGCGAAAGCCAACTGCTTTCCTCGCGCACATGCACCAGCGAAACCAGGCGATTCATCCGGTGGCTGAGGCGTCCTTGCCTGGCGCTGAGGAACAGGTTGAACAGCAGCACCAGGACGGCGGCGAAAACGATTTCGTTGATCAACAGCAGTTGTGAATCATCCTCCACCATCGGCCACCAAGTGAAGAGGATGAAGCGCGCCAGCATCGGCAGGGAAAATGCGATGCCGACTGCGAGCAGGGTTACGCCGATATGGCTGAAGATGTGTTTGAAGGTTTGAAGAACACCAAAAAAATCCGGGCGGTGCGTCATGAAGCGTATCTCCTGTTCGTTGGGGGATCTAGGTGATTTGCCGCGGAGCGTCCGCGCTGAAGAATCCGGACAGTTCAGGCTGACTGACGCGAGCGGGGCGTGGGGGCCATCACGGAATTCAGATCCGCTTTAGGTCGAATGCCTGATCAACACAAACCATCCACTCCACAGCAGGGAGCGTGCCAGAAGTGGATACCCGTTGTTTTTCAATGAGTTGTGGACAAACACCGCAGCAGGCCCCGGTCCCGTTCGTCGCCGTCAAGCGACAGGAAACCCGGACAGACAAGTAAGTGTTTGTTAATTAAGAAGAGTTTTTGTCTTTGCCGTGAGACAGGGATGGCGATCAGGCAATTTCGGCGGCGGAAATCACGCTCAGACACCCATCGATGCTCATTTGGGCAATCGCGCCAAACCATTCCCGGTCGTTGAAATGAATCGTTGCTAGGGCTTGTCGAAAACCGTTCCGGAAACGCCCTTGTCGATGATCGAAACCGACAGGGCCCTGAGTGGCCGGGTCTGGCTGGTGTTCCATACCGTATGCCAGAAAACCGGCTGGTTGGCGGTGGCATGGGTGTAATAGGCAATGCCGGGGGTCAGGCTGCGTTCGGGCTTGCCGTCTTCCTCCACGACTCCCGTGCCGTCGAGGACGTGGCTGAAGTAATGCCCGGGATGGCGGTGCTGCGGGGTGATCGCGCCGGGGGCAAGCTCGACCGTGTAGAGGCGCACTTCCTTGCCTGGAAATTCAAGCGACGTCGGCATTGATCAGTTCGACTCGCGAGACCATATCACGGGGTCCCATAATCTGGCCTACCCAGCAACGCCGAAAAACTCTGCCTTAGCGGCGATCACGGTCGTCGTGGCGATCATGATCCTTGTAGCGGATTTCGCTCGGGTAGCGGTCGCGGGGCAATACATTCCACGGGCCGGTCCGGGACCTCGAGTAGATCCAGTGATTGTCGTGCGGATAATACAGATAGTAAAAGCCGCCGTAGAAATAAGGCACCATGTCCAGTTCCACCCGCATCGGCAACGCCGGAGCCATCACGTAATCGTATTGACGGTCGGGAACCACAACGCAGGCAGGAAGCAATGCCGCTGCAAGCAGCGAACCAAAAAACAGCTTGTTCAGTTTCATGTGTTTCTCCTCTTGGAGCATCTATGCTCCGACATGGTTTATGAACGGACTTGCTGGCGGGCAGGCGCAGACGCTCTAAACTTGCTCAGCATGAATTCGAGCGGGAAAAGACATCTAAATGACTCATCGCCTCACACTCTTTTTATAGACCCTCAGCGCGGCGGTCGCAGTTGGGACCCCTCGACTGGCCCGGATGCTAATACGCCGGAGCGACCGCCATTTTCCGTAACGAATTCCTGACAAGCTTGCGGTCGGCCGGGCCCTGCGCGACGTCGCAAGCGTGGGCATCGTCCTTGCTTGAACCAAACTGATTCCTGACCTTCCCGGAGGAGAATGAAGCCTTCATGAAAAGCTCATGGAAAGACAGCATCTACCTGCAGCGCGAGGAGCTGGCCCGTACCCTGCGCGACCCGCTGGGGCAGCTGGCGGAGCGCTGTGCACCGGCATGGGGCGATTGCGAGCAACTGGACGCGATGCTAGCGCTGCATTTCTCCAGCATTCCGCATTGCTCGTACCTGTATTGCGTCGGCACCGACGGCATCCAGATCTGCAACAACGTCAGCGAGGCGGGCGTCGAGCCCGGCCACCGCGGGCGCGACCGCTCGCAGCGTCCCTACATGAAGGAGGCGGTGCCCAGCTGGGGATTCCTGCTCTCGGATGCCTACATCAGCCTGAACCGACACCGTCCTTCGCTCACCGCGCTGCAGGTCGTGCGCCGTGACGCGGCGATGCTGGGCTATCTCGGCGCCGACTTCGACCTGCGCAACCTGCCGGTGACGTCGGAGCTCTACGAGGAACCCGGCTACTGGCGCCAGGTCAGGGGCGACCCGGCGATCCGCGGCACGGTATTCCAGCAATGCCGAGTGGACAGCCCGATGGACGGCAACATCGAGCAGGCGCTGTCGATCCTCGAGGAATTGCTGACGCAGCGCGGCGTGTTCCAGTGCCAGGTCCACTTTTCCAGCAGCCAGGCCACGCTCTGGACGGTGGACGATCCGTTCCGCTACCGCATCCTCGACGCCGAGGCACTTGGCGACCCCGACATCTGCCTGGTCTATCCGCCGCGCGCCTATCCTGCCGAGGCAGCGATTGCGTCGCATGACATCAAGCGGATTCTGGCCACACTGCAGGCCTTGCGCCTTACCGATCCGACTTTCTATCTGCGCATGGCGACGATCAATATTTTCAACGGCATGGTGAGCGTGACGTTTTCATGCGACGGCACGCATTACATGCCGCATGTCGAGTTTCTGCTCAAGGACACATCGTTCTGGTTGTGAGCCGCGCCTTGGCGGATCGGAGGTCGAAGACCAACGCAGGCGCGGGGTCAGACCCGATATTCACGATGCCGATACGTCGCGTGTGCCGGTGATCCGCTCGAGCAGCCTGCGGTGGGAGCGGCGTGACAGCCAGGAGGCGCAGCGGGATCTTTCCGCCTGGATCGTCAAGTGGTCGGGTAAATACCCGAAACTGGTGGACTTGGGTGGAGACGAACATCGGCGAGACCCTGACCTTCTATCGCCTGCCGCAGCAGTACCACAAGCATATGAAGAGCACCAACATGCTGGAGCGCCTGAACGAGGAGATCAAGCGCCGTACCCGGGTGGTGCGAATCTTCCCCAATCCCGCGTCGTGCCTAAGGCTGGTGCGCGCACTTTGTGCCGAGACTCACGGGGCCTGGCTGGAGGACAACCGCTACCTGAACATGAGCCTGCTCGCCGAGCAGAAGAAGGAACTGCTGAAGATGGCCGCCTGAGCCGCCAAACGGACAACCTCAGCCATGCCCTCTTTTTGCATAACTTGACGGACACAACCAACGCGAGAGCGATCCCTTGATCAGGTGGAGCGGAGTTTTGTCGGTTGTTACCCGATGTCCGGCCGGTCCGACCTGACCCGGCTGCCGTCGTGAAACGGTACCACCTGTTACTCGGTTTTAGGCGGGACAACGGGTTCCGGAGCCGGAGGTTCCTCGGTGGTGGCGGATTTCTTGAGTGCTTTCTCGGCCTTCTTTTTCTTCTTCTCCATTTCCCGCTGTCGCTTTTCGTACTGATAGTTCGGTTTCAATATCGGGCTCCTCGTTGGCTGATGCTTTAAACGATACTCCTCCCGAGCGCATTCTCGATCAAACTATTGCGTCACGCGGCCAGCTTCGATTAATTTCATCCGGCCAGGTTGCGTGCCCGGCACCCCTCCTGCGGGTCGATCACTACAAAGAATCCATGGCTTTCCAAATGAAGGTCTTTCGTGTTGCTGCAGTGCTACTGCCGGTCGCGATGCTGGGCGGCTGCGCTTTCATGCAGCCCGTGACTGAGACTGTCGTTCGCGCGGTGGTCACCCAGTTTCCCGGAAGCTTCGACCGGCTGGAGGCCCGGCTGCGCTGCTGGGAGCATGCGGCCCAGGTGCACGCGCAGGAAACCGAGGCGGAACGTACCGAGGCGTTGAACCGGGAAATCGACGACTACCGCCCGATGGTGGAGGAGTCGCTGGTCTATCGTGGCGAGACCGTGCGCCTGATCGAACGCCTGCAGTCCGCACTCGACCGCAGGGAGCCGCTGCCGGGCAAGGACCTGGTCGAACTCAACGCCGGTCTGGCCAAGCACCTCAAGCTGCGTAAGCGTCTGTACCAGGTGGGCGAGGCACACGAGTGCTGGCTGGACACGAAACCGCCGGTCAAGGACCTGACGCCGGCGCAGCGTCTCAAGGGCATCATGATCTCGCTGTCCGCGGCTCTGGTGCTGTACGACAACTATCTCCTCGCCATTTCGCTCTATCAGGAGGAGCCGCGGCTGCGGCTGCTGCTCAACAACAAGGACGTCGGCTACGACATCGATTACGGTGAACTCAACCGAATGTCGCTGTCGTTTGCTTCGGAAGACACCCGCAATCGGGTGCGGCGCGCGATCGCCTACTACGAGGAGGCGATCGAGGAACACCGGCACCTGCTGGCCGAGGATGAGCACCTGCGCTTCCTCAACGAGATCATCATCCAGAGTCCTTCCTACAGCATGACCCGGGATTTTTCTCCGCTGGCCTACCTCGGGCGCAAGATCGAGTTCTACGTTCCCTTCACCGTCGAGTCCCTGGTGCGATTCAAGGACGAGGGGCTCAACATGGTCAGCATGATTTTCGGCAACACGATCGGGCTGGTGGAGAGCCGGCGCGGCAAGTTATACGGCCGCAGCGATGTGGCCATTGAAATGGCGGACGCGTTGCGCGCGGGCGACATCCTGGTCGAGCGCACCCCGTTTCGCCTGACCGATTCCTTCATCCCCGGCTACTGGGGGCATGCCGCATTGTGGGTCGGTACTGAGGAGGAGCTGCAGGCGCTGGGAATCTGGGATCACCCGGTGGTGAAGCCGTATCACCGCGACATCCGTTCCGGGCGGCGGGTGGTCGAGGCCTTGCGTTCTGGCGTGGAACTGAATTCCCTGCGCCATTTTCTCAACGTCGATGACCTCGCGGTGCTGCGTCACACCCACCCCGGACCATCGGAAAAGGCGCGGGCGATCCTGCAGGGCCTGCGCGAGATGGGCAAGCGCTACGACTTCAATTACGACGTGCAGACCCGTGATCGCCTCGGCTGTGCCGAGCTCGTCTACCATGCCTATGGCCATGTCGACTGGCCGACACGCAGGGAGTTGGGACGCTCGGCCATCGTGCCGGACGACATCGCGGTTCGCGCCCTCGGCGAGGGGCCGCTGGAATTGATCAGCCTCTATGTCGACGGCGAGCCAGTGGGCAAGGACAGAAGGCAGGCGCTGGCGCGCCTGCTGCAATCAGCGTCGCGGGAACGGAACGGCGAAACCGGTCCTTGAACCTAGAAACCGCAGTTGACCGCTTATCGCCATGAAACGACTGCATGGATAGTGGATTTCCTGCCTTCGATCACACTCACCACTTGGGTGGGACCGCTACGCGCCCGATGACACGCCTGCTCGCGCGCCTGCCTTTGTCGCGCCTCCTTGCAGGCCCCGGCCTGCGGCGTCGTTGCTTCGTGGCAGACACTCGATCAGACGCACCCTCGGGCGCGTCCAACTGCGGTTTCTAGGTTTAATTCACTCCCGCAGCAGCAGCCTGGTCTTGTCGAGGTCGTAGCTCCATGGCAGGCCGATATTCTTCCAGCCGTTGACCGCACGCCGGCCCTTGTTTGGGCCTTCCTTGGCCATGTCGCCCTCGAAGCCGTCGACCACGGACCAGACGTTCGTGTAGCCCTGCTTCGCCAGGAAATCGGCGCCCAGTGCGCTGCGGTCGCCGGAGCGGCAAATCAGCAGGATGGGGTCGGTCTTCTCGGTACCCTTGTCCATCGCCCAGTACTCGAACTGGGAAAGGAAGTCCGGGTTGGGGAAGCGCACATAGGTCTTCTTTTTCTCGTCCCACTTGTTGTAGTTCATGATGCCGAACGGGGCGTTGCCGTCGATGCCCTGCGGCACGCCGACGAACAGCAGTTCCTCGGGCGTGCGCAGATCGAGGAACAGCGCTTTGGGGTTCTGCTTCAGGAAATCCGGCACCTCCTTCGCCTCGATGTAGAGGCCGAGCTTGGTCTTCTTGATGTCGGGCAGGCTGGCAGCGTCGACGGCGAGTGCGGCGAGCGGCGTCACCAGGAACGAAACCAGCAGGGCGGTAAGCAGGTATTTTTTCATGACGGCCTCCGGGGGATGAAAAAGGGAATTCGCCAATCAGTATATGCAGCGTGCGGCGAAAAGGTGAAACCTCTGCGCCTCTGCCGCGCCGGTAACATGCCGTAGCCTTCCGTTACATTTCTCTGCCCGCCGGACATACCCGGCGTACGTCGTCTCCCCACAATGACCTGCATGCCGAATCCGCTTCGGGGCGGCTGTTCTGACCATGTCTCTAAAGGAGATCGCAATGAAATCAAAGCAGGGTTCTTACACTCAACGCGCCTTACTGGCAGGTCTGATCGCGGCCAGCGGCATCCTGGCGGCGTCGGCCTATGCGGTATCGTCGACCACGGCGGACGACAAGCCGCGCTGCGAGGCGCGCCAGCTGCACCAGGGCGAAACCGGGCGCGATGACAGGCGGGCCGCAAATCTGGCCGGGCTGAAGGAAAAGCTCGGGCTCAGTGCCGAACAGGAGGCGGCATGGAATACGTTTGCCGCGGCGACCCAACATGGGGCGCGTCGTTCGGGCATGGAGCGCCAGGCGATGCGTGGCGACCTCGACAAACTTAGCACGCCCGAGCGCCTCGACCGGATGCTGGCAATGTCCGAATTACGGCGCACCCATCTGGTCGAACGCGTCCAGGCAATCAAGGTCTTGTATGCGCAGCTGACGCCCGAACAGCAACGCGTGTTTGATGCCGAGGCGATGCCCGTGCCGCACCGCCACGGACATCATCATCCGCATCATCAGTCCTGAATCGCAGGGTCCAAGCTGGAACGCGGGCGGGTGACCGTCCGCGTTTTTTTGTGGCAGCATGGCGACAGGGGTTCGAATCCTGCTGACTTCAGTTGTCATCCATCCGGGGATCAATCATGCCTGAGCGCGCCTTTTGTTATCTGTCGAACACCACCCAGTTGCTGCCGGGTGGCCTGTCCATGATCAATTGCAAGGCGCAGGGGTTGCCGGGGTGTCCGGCATGAGCGGCGTGACTCCCTACCGCACCCTGCACGACATCGCGCGGGCGCTGCCTCAACTGACCCGGCGCAACGAGATCGAGGCGGCGCTGGACGAGATCGAGTATCTGTTCGAAGTGATGCCGCCGGAAATGCAGGAATACGCCGAGCCGGTGATCGAATCCCTGCGCAGCAAGCTGGCGCAGGCGCAGGACT
>Ga0209285_10000557_pt1 | contig 12431 bp, 12 predicted proteins | sample PPLLak3March2015_2_FD_187249 | JGI IMG/M metagenome (GOLD analysis project Ga0209285, IMG submission 187249) | Freshwater sediment microbial communities from Prairie Pothole Lake near Jamestown, North Dakota, USA - PPLs Lake P8 Core (3) Depth... | ecosystem: Environmental > Aquatic > Freshwater... | reverse complement strand
GAACTGCACTGCCGGATCGTCAATCGCATGAAAATCGGGAAATACGTTGTAGATGAAGAAGAAATTACCGGCAGGGGTTCTTCGACGCCAATCCATGCAGTTGTCATTTATCGGGTTGAAGAAAACAAGATCGTGCATGTGCGCATCCTTAAGTGATCGCTGATAGATTGTACAGGTTTTGAAGATGTAGCGCTTTCCACTTGGATTTCATTGACGGAGGTAGTGATGAACAAGACACTTGCCAAGACAATTGCAATGTTTTTGCTCATGCTCCCGATGGGGGCTTGCAGCCTGGCGCCTGCAAAACAACCTGAGCCGCTGGTTTTACCATACCTGCTCCACGAACAGGAGTTCGAGGGAAACCGGTTGACGGTCACCTTGCAGGACTTCCTGGATGGCCCAAGCCCATACTGTTTCCACATGGCCGCCCGAACCGCAGAAGGGGAAACCAGGTTTGGAGTCTATATCATCGCGGTTGTGCTAACCGACGGCTACCAGAAAGGCATGCGGGTGGACTGGAACGAACTCATCGGGAAACAGAAGGGTTCGGGCGGTCTGTGGGAGGGCCAGGGCCTGGATGCTACCGATTTGACATCCGTGGTCGCCTATGGCCTGGACGCGACCGCCGACCACCCCGTGGCCGTGTTCGTGCGGGTGGTGGCGACCAGTCGGGCTGATCCGACCATCACCAGGGAGGAAATGCAGGGGCCAGTGGCCATTCTGCAAATCCTGCCCGACGGTCAGGGCGTTGTCCGACTCGACCCATAGCTTCGTGGATTAATCCCGGAATGATATCGTTGAGTTCCAGTAACCAAAACCATTTTTGACAAACCTCCCCACCCCTGCTATACTGTCTCCAAAGGATTGACTTTACCTGCCTACTGTGGCAGTTGAAAATCTTACAATTTACTTCCCCTTTCTCCCCTGCCAACGGCAAGGGGAATTTTGTGTTTTGTTTTCAAATCCAGTGGGGAAGCCAAAAAAGGAAAATAATGAGTAACGACAAGAAATTTCGCATCATCCCCCTGGGCGGTCTCGGCGAGGTTGGCAAGAACATGATGGCCTACGAATACGGCGATGATATCCTGGTAGTGGATACCGGTATCATGTTCCCCGAGAACGACATGCTGGGGATCGATTACATCATCCCCGATTTCCAGTACCTGAACGATAAAAGCGAGCGCGTCTGTGGCATTATCATCACCCACGGCCACGAAGACCACATCGGCGCCATCCAGCACGTACTGGACCGCATCCCGGCCCCGGTCTACGCCACGCCCCTGACGCGCGGCCTGGTCGAGGTCAAATTGAGCCGCAACGGCCTGCTCGGGAAAGCTGACTTACGCACTGTTAAGGCCGGCGAGACGATCCAGATCGGCCCCTTCCTGGTTGAGTTTGTCCACGTTTCACACTCGGTCCCGGATGCGGTTGGGTTGGGCATCACCACTCCCGCCGGGTTGGTGGTCCACTCGGGCGACTACAAGTTCGACCATACCCCAGTGGATGGCTGGCCGACCGATTTTGCCAAGCTGGCCGAGTTCTCCCAGCGCGGCGTGACCGTCCTGTTGGCAGATTCGACCAATTCCGAGCGCCCCGGCTGGACAGCTTCCGAAAAAGCCATCACCCCTGCGTTCGATGAAGTTTTCCGTACCGCGCCAGGACGGATCATCATCGCCACCTTTGCATCGCTCATCTCGCGCATGCAACAGGTGGCTGATATGGCTGTTCACTATCAGCGCAAGATGGTTTTCGTCGGCATGAGCATGGTGGATAACGCCAAGATGGCCCGCACACTGGGCTATCTGAAAATGCCGGATGATACCCTGGTCAGCATCGACGAAGCCCTGCGCCTGCCGCCCGAAAAAGTGGTGCTGATGTGCACCGGCTCGCAGGGCGAACCGTCATCCATCATTGGTCGGCTTTCTGCCGGTACCAACCGCCAGTTCGATGTACAGGAAGGGGATACGATCGTGCTTTCCTCGCACCCCATCCCCGGAAACGAGGAGGCCATCAGCAAGACCATCAACCGCTTGTTCCGGCGCGGCGCGGATGTCATCTACGAAGCCATTGCGCCGGTGCACGTCTCCGGCCACGCCAGCCAGGAGGAGCAGAAACTGCTGCTCAACCTGGTGCGCCCGAAGAACTTCATCCCCATCCACGGCGAACTGCGCCACCTGCGCCAGCATGCCCGCCTGGGACGCCAGGTTGGCATCCCGAAAGAAAACATCCTGGTAGTTGAAAATGGGCAGGTGATCGAACTCGTGGATGGCCGGATCCAGTTGGCAGAACGCATCCCCGGCGGCTACATTTTCGTGGAAGGCGATAGCATCGGCGAACTGCGCAAGGATGTGATGCGCGAGCGCGAGCAACTCGCCCGTTCCGGGATCTTCCTGATCGATATCAGCGTGGATAAATACTCCGGGCGGCTGCTCCACGAACCGGAGATCATCACGCGCGGCTTCGTTTCACCGGATGAAATCGAACACCTCCTGCCCCTCGTCCGGAAGAAAGTGACCGACATCGTCAACGGAAGCGGCCTGGATGATGAAAAGATCCTTTCGGAGCAGGTTCGCTCGCTGCTGCACCAGGAGACCGGGCGCAAGCCGCTGGTCATCGTGACCCTCAGCCGCACATAAAATCCCGCATATAAAACCAAACTCCCGCCAGATTTCACACCCGGCGGGAGATTTTTCTTTCAGCTACCAGCCATGCTCGCCGCGCAACGGCACGAACGCGACCGCAATCCCGGCTTCATGTTCGAACGTTGCCCCCACCCGGCGCCAGGTTTCGAGCCTTTGGAAGCCATATTCCCGCCCCACCGGCAGGACCAGCCGGCCGCCCTCTGCCAGTTGGTTCAGAAGCGGCTGGGGGACATCCGGCGCGGCAGCCGCCACCAGGATGCCATCATAAGGCGCATCTGCCTGCCAGCCCAGTGAACCATCACCAGCGTGGATGAAAACATTATCATATCCAAGTTCCGAGATCACCCTACCGGCTTGTTCGGTCAACTGCGGGATGATCTCCACCGTGTGAACTTCACCAGCCATTTGGGCCACTATGGCCGCCTGGTAACCGGAACCGGTGCCAACTTCCAAAACCTTCTCATCCCTCTGCAAGTGCAACAGATCCGTCATCAGCGCGACGATGTACGGCTGCGAGATGGTTTGCCCGTAGCCGATCGGCAGAGGGCCATCAGCATATGCCCAGGAAATATCCTCGTCGCGGACAAAACAATGGCGCGGCACGGCCTGCATGGCAGCCAGCAGGCGCGGGTCCCGCAGGCCGCGCCAGGCGATCTGATCCGCCACCATGCGCTTCCGTTCCTGAAGGTAATCCTGTTCTTTCCTCGCCAATCTACATAACCTTATTTGTTGGTATCATCTCAATAACTTGGGAGGCGGGGGGGGTGTGTGGTTGGCTTCGCCGACCACACACCCCCATCTTCCCCTATTTATTGAGAAGTTACATTTGTTATCAAGATCTTGGCAATCTGCCGGTCGATCTTGCCCATCGGGTACTGCTCCAGTTCACCAAGTTTCACCCAGCGAACATCCTGAACTTCAATTGCCCTGGGCACATCGCCATCCAGCAAACAGGAAAATGCATGCAAGGTTACACGGAAATGGGTATAGGCATGCTTGAATACCCCCATTTCAGCACCCACCTCGATGCCAACGCCCAATTCTTCGCGTATCTCTCGTTCGAGACAGGCAGACAGGCTCTCGCCTGATTCCTGCTTCCCGCCGGGGAATTCCCACATCCCGCCCAACAACCCCTTTGATGGACGTTGCGCCAGCAAAACTTCATCTCCACGTTGGATGACCGCGGCTGTGACGGTCACATGGGGGATCTCCGGCTTCGGTTTCATCACTGGTCGCTTTTCCTGTGTTCCATTGGCAAAGGCCCGGCAAAACTTTGCTACCGGGCAATTTCCGCAATCCGGGTTGCGCGGCAGGCAGATGGTTGCACCCAGGTCCATCAAGGCCTGGTTGTAATCGCCGGCGCGGCCTTTCGGCAGGTGTTCATCGGCCAGGGATTGCAACTTCTTCTTACCGGCAGGAGAATCGGCCACCACTGTTACATCGAACAGGCGGGCCAGCACACGGCGGATGTTGCCATCCAGGGCTGCCACATCCAGGTCAAAGGCCAGGGAAGCGATCGCGGCCGCAGTGTAATCCCCCACCCCGGGCAAACGGCGCAACAGTTTCGGGTTCCGCGGGAGATTGCCGCTGTGTTCCACCATCACCTGCCGGGCAGCGCGGTGCAGGTTGCGCGCCCGGCTGTAGTATCCCAATCCTTCCCACAGTGAAAGCACTTCCTGTTCTGAAGCCTTTGCCAACGCCTTAATAGTTGGGAAGCGCATCATCCAGTTCTGGTAATATGGGATAACGGTTTCCACCCGGGTTTGTTGGAGCATGATTTCCGAGATCCAGATCGCGTACGGATCTTCGATCCCGCGCCAGGGCATGGGACGCGCATTTTTATTGAACCAGGTTAACAGGGGTTTTACAAAAGTTTTCATGCCGGAATCAAAAGGCCAGCGTCAGTCCAGCACGGTGGCCGTAAAACTAGAACTGGAAGCCGCCCCTGGCCGGAACCAGCTTGTAACCGAAATTCGCCACGAACGTGAACAACTTTTCCTGCAACTGGCTCCAATCCTTTGAAGCCATGATTCGTTTCGCACTGTTTGCATCCGGCGCGAGCATGCCAACCTGGATTTGGGGATAATCCCCGTAGATCGTTGCCCAGGCTTCAGCAGGTTCCAACCCCAGCCGTTGGATGCCGGGGATGAACTCACCAATCACGAACTCGAAGTAATCCTGTTCGTGTTCCGGTGCGATATCCCATGTCATGATCAATTTTACAGGCATGTTTTCCTATCCACTCTGGACATCCAAAACGATCACTTTCGTTTCATCTGGCAGGGCCGAACGGGAAATCTTCAGGCCGGGCTGGCTGGGCTCATCGTGGAGACCCATTTCCTTCAGGAATTTACCCAAAGGATCTAGCTGGAGTTTACAGTCCTTGGTGGCATAGTGCATCGGGATGACAATATTCGGCTCCAGCAGGCTGATCACTTCGGCCGCCTTGGCCGCATTCAAACCACCGCCGCTGCCCACCGGGACCAGGGCGATGTTCACCGTTCCGAGAGCTTCGATTTCCGCCTGGGAGGGCACTTGTCGCAAGTCACCCAGGTGTGCAACCGTCAGGCCATTGTAATCAAAAACATACAGGGTATTCCGCGGAGCATCCGCATTTTTCTTCCCATGCCCATCCGTCTGCACACCGGTGATGAAGACGCCGCCGATCTCGAACTCGCCTGGTCCTGTTATATCATGACTGTAACCTTTGACTGCGCCCAGGTTATTATGGCCGGTTGCATCGTGGCTGACGGTGACGATATCCGCTTTCAGTTTTATGGGTTCATATCCCACAACCGTGTGATCGAATGGATCGGTAACCACGGTAGCCATATTGCGTTCGGTCAAACGGAAGCAGGAAAGTCCATACCAGATAATATCCATGAAGAAGAAAACCTCCACGGTCAATTATACCCGCATCCAGATTGACCAGATGGGGGATTGAATTCCTTTGGATAACGGATTATAAACAAGGCATGCGCAAAACCATCTTGCTGGGCATGGTGCTCCTGTCGATTTCGGTTGCCTGCGCCGTTCCGACAACGCAGAACCCGACAGCTACGCTTCATCCAACTCCATGGGAGGAAGCTGCTGGGGCACTATGGGTGCGCATCCTTTCGCCAGCAGATAACGAAATTGTGACTGCCCGGTCTGTAGAAGTGCAGGGGGAAGCGCCGGCTGATACAGTGCTTTCCATCAACGATGAAATCCTGGTCGTTTCGGCTGATCAGGCATTCTCACTCCCTGTCGAACTCGAAGAAGGCGTGAATGTGATCGAGATCGTCGCAAGTGATTATGATGGCAATGAAGTCTTTTTTATCATCACTGTAACCTGCCAACCATAGGAGGCCTGCTATGAATAAACGTTGGATGATCTATACACTTGTCCTGCTCTTGGTCGTATTCTTTGGGGCATCCCAGGCGCTTGCCAGCCCGGTGGATGTTACCGTTGCCAAGAAAACGCCTGGGAAAACTCCCGGCGCACAGGCTACTGAGCGTGCCATCGAACGCGCCGCCGACCAGGCAGACGATGATGACAATGAAGAGAACAATGGCAACGGCAACTCAAAGGGAAAACCGGTCAACATCAAGGGCATCCTGGTCAGCGTGGACGCAGAAAGCCTGGAGATTAAACTCTCGGATGATTCGATTGTCACTGTAATGATTACAGAGGAAACCCGCATCCAAATCCCAACCTTGGGCAAAGATGCCGCCATCGAAAACCTGGTGCCGGGTGTACAGGTTGGGGTACAGGCTCGCGAGGATGAAGATGGGCTGCTCATCGCCAAGAGCATTACCGTGATCCCCGGCAAAACCACCAAAGTTCACCGGATCGGCATCGTCACAGAGTACCTGGAGGGAGATAGCATCACCATCGAGGCAAAAGATGGTGAAAGTTATACCTTCGCCATCACTGAAGATACAAAAATCCTGCCAGCCTCCCGTGCGGATGGACTGGAAGAGGGTGTAAGGGTTACCATCATTGCCCCGCGGGATGTGACCGGTGGCGAACCGACCGCCAAGGGAATCGTCATCCACCCGACGAAAACGACCGAACCGTAATCATGCCGGCACCAAGCTTGAAAGCCAGAGCCACGTCCGCCGCCAGAGTCGAATCGCACTTTGGCGGCGATCCTTTAAATCCGCACGGCTACCGGCTTGCCATTCCCGCCGGTCGCGCCAACCGCTTCCGCCTTGCACAATTGGATGATTATTCCTCCCTGCCGCGCCGGAAACTCCCCTGGCATCCGCCTCTGACCCTGGGCCTGCGCGCCCGCGTCTCGGAACGGGATCTACCCGGCACCTGGGGTTTTGGCCTGTGGAACGATCCGTTTGGGTTGTCGCTGGGCTTCGGAGGGACGGCCGGACGCCTGCCTGCCCTGCCCAATGCGGCCTGGTTCTTCCACGCTTCTCAAGAGAATTATCTCTCCTTTCGAGATGACAAACCCGGCCATGGCTTCCTGGCTCAATGCTTTCATTCCCAACCCTTCCATCCCTTGCTCATTCCTGCGGGTCTGGCCTTGCCTTTCTCGCCGAAAAGGACTCGCAACCTGCTTGGTCGTATTATCGATGAAGATTGTGCCCGCCTGAGCATAGACGTGACTCAATGGCACGAATACCGGTTGGAGTGGAGTCCGCAGCAGGTGGCCTGGTGGGTGGATGATATGCTCATCCTGGAATCACCCATCACGCCGCGTCCGCCGCTGGGGCTGGTCATCTGGATGGATAACCAGTTTGCAGCCTTCCGGCCGGATGGGAAGTTGCAGTGGGGGTTGCAGGAAAATCCGCCCGCCTGGATGGAGATCGAACAACTGAACGTGGACAGCAAGAACTAAAAGGCTCCAGTTTTCCCGGAGCCTTTTGATAGCCAAGATGCGATCACGCTTTCTTCGCTTTTGCCCGCAGCAAGCGTATCACTGCAACCACCAGGCCAATCCCAAGGGCGATGACGCCCAGCCAGTTGTAGGAAAACGGCAATTCGAAAGGCAGTTTGCGGACCAACGTATCGAGCAGGAGCCCCAGGATCAACAACCCGGCGAACAACCGGTTATGGTAGAAACAGAAACCCGAAAACCAGGTAGGCCATAAGGCCTCGAGGCCCTCCGGCGGGCCATCGGGTCGCGGCTTGGAAAGAACCGCCACCGCGTACAGCAACCGCTGCCCGGCAAACAGGATCAGGAGCATGAAGGTGGTGAAGAAGCCTGTCGCAACCATGTAAATGATCACAGCATAAGCGATCAAAAGGGTGGCGATATTGACGATGCGGGCGAATGTCTGGCCTACACGCACCGGGAAAGTACCCACGCCCTTTATCTTATCATCCTGCATCTTGTCGATGTGCTTGCCGATGTTGATGCTGGCAACGCTCAAGCCAAAGGGTACGCCCGCCAAGGCTACATTCCATAGGTTGGCAGCATCCCCTCCCTTGCCTGCTGCAAGGACAAAGTAAACGCCTGCGATCATGATCGGTCCCCAGATCAGGAAGATGGATAGTTCGCCCAGCGCCCAGTACTTGAGCGGCCAGGTGTAGAACAGCAATACCACCGCCCCGAAGGCGAACAACCCGATCACAACCGGCGAGAAGTTGGTATAGAACAGGGCATACACACCCGCCAGGGTCGCGAGCACGCCACTGACCAGGAACCAGCGGATCTGTTGTTTCTTGATCCAGAAACCCTGCACCAGCGGGTGGACACCATATTGGGTTCGGAAATAATAATCTTTATCCACGCCGCGGCTGAAATCGGTGTAATCGTTCAGCAGGTTGTTCGTTCCGTGGGCTATGAACAAGCCCAATGTCACGATGATCCACGGCAGCCAGGCGAAGATCCCGTCGCGCCAGGCCAGGAAACCGGCAATGATACAGGAATAGATGGTTACTGTCGTGACGGCCGAGCGGGTGGCAATCAGCCACTTGGAGATGACATCCAACGCATCCCACTCTTTCTTGTCATCCATTTTGATGAGTTCCCACAATGCCTTACGCCACATAGCAAAATTGATTTTCATCGTTCGATCCTCCTTCACAAAAATTATACAACCAATTGTGGGGATTCAAACGCAAGTTTCATCGTAATGAGAGCGTTTGGAAACTCCCCCCACCCCCGGCCCCGCCCCTTTGGGGGCGGGGAGAAGGTGGGGGGATGGGCACAAGCACAGTTACCGAATGTTCTCCGCAATTAAAAAACAGAACGGTGGAGATCCGCTCTGTTAGCATCTTCCAGAATATTACCTACATGGCCCAGAAGCTAGGAAACACCGACCGGAGGATTACATCCAAGATCAAAGCGAGCATGAACCACATCCCGAATGCACGGTTGTTCACAAAGGATTGGGGGGCAAAATAGAGCGGCCAGCCGCCCTGTCCATCCGGGAAGTCGGCAGGCCTTTCTACCGGTTTTGGCTTAAGGAACTGCGGATATAGCTTGAGAAACGTAGGGATTGCCAGAATAACCAGCAAGAGTACCGGTGTGAAATATCGGATAACGATCAGGTAAATGACAATGAGGTACGGCAGGATCATCATGCCAAGGATGGCATAGCGGGAAGCTTTTTCTCCAATCACCACCGGCAGTGTGAATATCTTCTTGGCTTTGTCAATCAGGTATTTGTCGATATGCTTGCCAAAGATTACAGTCGTCACACCCAGCACATACGGCAGGCTGGCCCAGACAACATTCCAGACCCACTGTCCGGTCAACACATAATAACCGCCGCCGATCATCAAGGGTCCCCACACCACCAGAACGGCAATCTCGCCCAATGCGATGTATTTCAGCGGCCAGGTATAGAACAGGACAAAGAAGGCGCCCAGGCCCAGCAGGATCCAGATAATCAAGTCATTGCCATTGATCAATACCAGGTAAACGCCGCAAGCCACTGCCAGCAAACCCGTAATAAAGAAGTAAGTCAGATGCTGCGTTTTGGTCATCAGCCCGTGAGCAACCGGCTGTGGGCCGTACATGGTGCGGAAGTAATTATCCTTGTCCACGCCGCGCACATAATCAGTGTAATCGTTGAACAGGTTGTTCGAAGCATGCGCCAGAACCAGGCCAATGGCCAAAACAAGCCACGAAACCAGATTCACCTTGTGGCCATCGTGCCAGGCAAAAAGTCCAGCCAGCACTGCAGAGAGGAAGGTCATCACCAGGACCGCAGCGCGGGTCGAGATCAGCCATTTCGAAACGATATCCAACCCATCCCATTCTTCTTTCGATACATTCGGGATGATCTGGAGAGCTTTTTTCCACATTGCAAAATTCATTTTACAAACTCCTTTGCGCAAATTGGAACAATTATACTCAATTTGGACTAAGACTGTGGTTTTTGGGGAAGGGAGAAGTAAAAGGTAGTGCCCTGGCCCACTTCAGATTCGACCCAAATCTTGCCGCCGTGGTATTCGATGATCCGCCGTACCAGTGCCAAGCCTACGCCTGTGCCCTCGGATTGAGGGTCCAACTTATTGAACAAACCAAATATCCGCTCATGGAACTCGGGCGATATTCCGATTCCGTTATCACGCACAAAGAATACTGCCAAACCATCTGTTGTAAATTCTTTCAATCCAATTTCCAACTTGGGATTTGGTTGACCGCCCATGAACTTGGCTGCATTGTCTGTCAGGTTTTGCATCACTTCCAACAGGCGCTGGCGGTCACCATAGATGTTTGGCAGGCTTGGGTGGACAACTACCTCCACACCTGATTTCCGCAACCTGCCCTGTACCAATTCAAGCGCTTCCCTCACAAGCAGATCAAAGGATACCTGCTGGGGCGGATTCATGACCCGACCGATGCGCGAAAGCTCCAGCAGATCGCTCAACAGATTCTGCATTTTGTCGGTAGCCGAGATGATCCTTTGTACATCTGCCTGCAGGCGCTCGGTGTTACCGCTCAATGCATCATCCCGCAAATAACCCATAAATCCCCGGATGGTGATAAGAGGGGCCTTCAAATCGTGTGATACCGTATACACAAAACGCTCCAACTCGGAATTCTTTTCTTCCAACTCCCTGATCATTGCCTCGCGTTCCAACTCTACTTGTTTCCGGTCGCTGATATCGCGGATCACACTCCCCAGCATGAATCCTTCGGCGGTCGGGATTGGGAAGGCAACCTGCTGGAAGTAGCGTTGTGAGCCATCCGGGCGCTGGATTGTCCCTTCCAGTAATTTGTTGAACCAGGGCGCCTCACCTTTCTGCAAGGCAGTTTCCATGTTTTGACGCAGGTTGTCGCCATATTCAGATGTACGCTTATCCATCGGAGCGATCTGAATTTGTAATTTCCAGAATGTCGACCCGGCAATCTCCTGGCGCGAAAGTCCGGTGAGTCTTTCGACCGCCTGGTTACAGTCTGTGATGTTCCCGCGCTCATCACAAAGAACGATAGCATCCGTAGCCTGTTCGATCACGCTGCGAAACTTTGCCTCACTTGCCTGCAAGGCAACCTCAATCTTCTTGCGTTCGGTGATATCGAGAGTCGTGGTAATGTAATGGTTAACACCCCCCAACTGGATCGTCTCCCCCCACATCACACCCCGGCCGATCTGGCCAGATTTCCGACGAAATGAGAACTCAAACCCTTCCAACCGACCACTATCCGTGATGGTTTCGCTTGCAATCTGTTTCTCTTCGGGATCAACCCAGATATGCAAACCCTCAACGGTCTGTCCAATCACTTCGTCCCGGCTGAACCCAACTGTTTTAAGGAATGCATCATTCACTTCCACGATGCCTCCCCACATCTTGCTGATGACGATCGGTACCGGGGCAGTATGGAACAACACGCGGAAGCGCCCCTCGCTTTCGCTCTCGATCTGTTCCTTTTGAGCAGCGATCAGTTTATTGGCTTCTTCCAATTCGCGCGCCCGTTCATCCAGCATCTTGCGCGCCTGCTGGGCCTGGAGGTTGGCCTGGCTTGCGGCCATCAATGCCTTCCCGAAGAACCACATGCTACCTGCCACAAAGGCAATGGCAATCGAAAAACCAAACCCTTCAAACGCTATGATAGTCGCGTCGTCGAAAGCACCCAACACTGGCAGCGCCAACCAACCATTGGAATATGCCACACCAAAGCCAATAAAAGTTGCAAGATTAAAACCCGCAACTATGAATCCCGCCCGCGGGTGCAAGAGAACCGACGCAGTTGCAATCAATGCCAGGAAGAATGTTCGCCCTCCCCCTGCCAGCCAGCCGGATAAAAAAGCGAAGACGCCAAACATGTAAAGCAATATCATTAATCCGTAGGCCCGGTAGACATCTGGGATACGGCGAACCGTGAACAGGATGAGCGCCAACAGGTAGGATGCCAGATAGTAACTGGATGTAAAAGTGAAATAGCCGCGCCTGGCAACCGTCAAAATAGAGATGATCATACCAAAAGTACCGATGATCAAAGCAACACCGGAAAACACGTTTACCAATCTCCGACGTTGTTGATGCAACCAGATCGTCCAATCAAAAATGGGTACGGGTATAGAATCTACTTTTAGCGCTGCGTTCATAAAAATTCCTTATCTATGGTTTTTGGGGTTAATTTTATTGATTATACATACAAATCGAATTGGATAAATGGCACCCAATTTACTTAAGAATATTGTCATTCAAACCGGTGACTTCTCCCACTGCCTTTTGGGGTAAAAAAAATACATACTAAACACAATACCGGCACGTTGAGTGCTCGATTCAGCATGCCATATCCATGAACGCAACCGAAATGACATTCCCGGAGGTGTCCTTTGGAAATCACGCTATCCCCACTCAGCCAATCTTTCAGTAAAACATTCATAACC
>Ga0209285_10000552_pt1 | contig 12542 bp, 8 predicted proteins | sample PPLLak3March2015_2_FD_187249 | JGI IMG/M metagenome (GOLD analysis project Ga0209285, IMG submission 187249) | Freshwater sediment microbial communities from Prairie Pothole Lake near Jamestown, North Dakota, USA - PPLs Lake P8 Core (3) Depth... | ecosystem: Environmental > Aquatic > Freshwater... | reverse complement strand
GGCGAGATCCGCCTGGATCGGCTGGGGCGGGTGTTGTAGCGTGAAGTCCATCTTGCGGTTTCTGCTCATGATCCTTCTTGCGCCGCTCCTGTGCGGGGCGGCGCTGGTGGTGGGCTATGTGCTGGTCGTGGCCGTGACCATCCCCCAGTTGCCCGCCTGGGCCCAGCCCGGTGTGGAGGAGTGGATGTTCGATATCCCCCAGAACAGCGAGTACGAGGATAACGGCGCATCCGCGGCCGGGCAGGATGTTGTGCCCTGGGAGGGCTATCATGCTCCGGATGGGAATCTATCCGGCCTGCCGCTATCCGGCCCGATCCGGCACTGGGGTGAGTGGTATGAGAAACCGCTCCTGGGCTGCCAGTTCCACGATCCCTTCTACCTCTCCCATAGCGGGGTGGATTTTCCGGTGGATACGGGCACGCCCGTGATCACTCCCATGGGCGGCAAGGTGGTCTGGGCGGGCGAGAACGGCCCCTGGGGTCTCCTGGTCGTGGTGGAGAACAACGGCTACCAGGTCTGGCTGGCGCACCTGGAGGCGATCAGTGTCGCCCCCGGCCAGATCCTGGGGCGCGGCCATCCGGTTGGCCTTTCCGGAAACACCGGCAACAGCACCGGCCCGCACCTGCACTTTGGGGTCAAGCATCAAACGGAAGATGGCCGTTTCGTCTGGCTCGACCCGCAGCAGTTCTTCACCCGCGATGATTATTTCACCATCCCCTGTTCGGATTAGCCCATGACCGTCCGGATCGGGAACATGTTCTTTTCGGATTGGGCCAGCCTGCCCTTCGAGGGTGGCTGGACGGATACCTTTATCTTCCGCATCTCCTCCCCCGCCTGCCTGCCGCCTTACGTATACACCCCGCTCCTCCGGCGCCTGGCCTCTCATACCCGCCGCAAGCGGCGCAGCGCCTCGCTCTGGATCCAGGTGGATGGGCCAGGCGGGTGGTATGCGGGCGAGCTGCGCCGGTCGCTGCGAGGGTTGCAGCTGCCCTACGCCGTGACGCGCGGCGAGTGGCTGAACTTCCTGGATTTCTCCTTCCGGCCCTGGCTGGGATACGGCCCCTCCCAGCCGCCTCCGAAGATGGAATTGCCTGCCGCGCCTGTATCTCCGGAGGAACTGCGCTGCCTGCAGGTTTTGGGCCGTATGGTGAAGGGCGATGAAGGGGAGCTCGCCTCGCTGACCGGGCTATCCTTGGAAGGTGTGCAGGCCATCCTCCCGGCCTTGGCAGAACAAAAATTGGTGGTCCATAAGGTTGGGGAAACGATCTACCGGGGAGGGCAGCCGGTCCGTTCCCATGACCGCACCCCCCTCTGGCACCTGACCCGGCCAGGACTCTCCCTGGCCTTGCGGAGCTGGGGCGTGCCGAAGAATGTGTCATTCAATTCCCGCAAGGAATGCAACCTGTACCAGATCGGAAGCAAACACCGCCACATCTCCCGCCTGTGGCCTGCCTGGCTCCAGGCTGCCTGGCCGCAGGCTGAGATTTGGGCCGGCTGGTGCGAGGTGGGCATACCGGGATCATCCATGGTTCCCGATGGGTTGGCCTGGGGAGAAGTGCAGGGACATGAGGCTTTGTTCTGGCTGGAGGTGGGGGATGAACACAAATCCCGGCAACAGATCGCGGCCCAGATGCGCCAGCGCCTGCAGGCGGGCAGGAGGGTGTGCAAGACCTCCGGTGTAGACCTGGTTTTTGTTCTGCTGGGGCCGCGCTGGGTGCGCGATTCTGCCCGGCGAGGCTGTTCCAGACTCACCGACGATGTAGCCATTGTGATGGCGGATTGGAAGCGCTTCGGGGAATTGCCGGTTGTGGAATGGGGGGCGGTGCGAAATCAGGGCGATTGAACCCAAGGTCTGACAGGTTGGGTTTTTCTTAGTTCGCTGTTTAGAGAATCAGGTAACCATCCTACGAAGCATCCGACATGATTTGCCCAAAGCGATCCCGCCAGGGTGCCAGGTGCTCGCGCAGGAAATCGAGCCATTCCTTGAAGTTTCCATCATCTCGGAGTGGCGGTACAACAAAACCGCAATGGGCCACCTTGTCGGGGAAGGCCCTGGAATACATCCCGTTATAAGGGGATTCCCCGGCTTTCTTCACCAACTTGCGGGCAGTCTTCTCACCTGCATCATCCATCGCCAGCCAGAAATCGACCTGGTGGGGATGGATATTTTTCGATTTGAGTAACCTGTATTTCCCGCTTAGATCGATCGCCTTTTCATTGCAGCCGCGTTTGAATACCCACCGATATCTACGGAAATCTGAGAGCGGTTTCAGGAGGAGATAGCTCATTTCCATGGCGTAGCAGGAGGCGACGTCGATCTCGCCGCCGCGCCACCTATCCTGACCAATGACCGCAACGGTTAGTGGGGGTGGGATGCTCATGTTTTCCTCTCTTGTATAAAGTGAAAGGAAGATTCCTGGTATTGCTGGTTTAGGGTGGATATCGATTTACGGATGAACAACCCGCAATCCGAGATGCTCTTCATACCCTTCGAAATCGCTGTCATTGTGTAAGAGCTCATGCTCGTTTTCGATACAATAGGTGGCGATCAGGCTGTCAATCGTTCTTCGAACCGTTATCCCCTTGCGCCGCAAGAGACGGTAGTTGCGGGCGCTTTTCAGCGCCAGGGCAGGGCTGACCATCTGCACCTGGAGATATTTGCCGAGGGCATGACGGGCTTGTTCGAAATCGGCATCCTCCCGGAATCCCTGCAGGATTTCAGCCAGGATGAGATCGCCGATCAGGATGGGGACTCGATCCACGACAGTATGCAGATAATCCGATTGCGGATTTACGACACCGTTGAAATAGTCGATCCAGACGGTGGTATCAACGACCAGCATGGTCAACCCTCCGTGCGCGCGAGCCGCATTTCGTGCAGATTTCCTTCCCAATTCAGCTTGCCGCGCAGGGCGCGGATCTCGCCTTGCTCGCGCAGCAAGATCAACGTGCGCAAAGCTTCGTGCACCACTTCGCGCTTGGTTTTGATCCCGGTCAGCTTCTGGGCGCGTTCGACCAGTTTATCGTCAAGAACGATGTTAGTTCGCATTCCTTGCTCCTGTTTGTGTGTATAATTATATCAATCAATGTGTATTGTACCCCAAACCACCAGCATCGAGCGACTGCCTGTATCCATTCCACCCGGGCCAATCGTCTCCCATTCCTCCATTTCTTATGCCAGCCGCGCCACCTTCTCCGCTTTAATGTAGGGCTCGTCGCGCCTGGGATCCATCTCGACCACCCCGATCACCAATACCGGTGCACTCGTGTGGATGAAGCTGCGCGCCTGGCGGTATGCATCCGGGAACAGAACCACATCCAGCATCCCCGACAGATCTTCCAGGGTCAGGAACATCATCGTCTCGCCCCTGGCGGTCCGGCTGCGATGACCGCTCTGGCGCAGCCCGGCCACCGTAACCCGCTGGCCAACCCGGCCGGCAGCTTCGACCGTCGTGATCGCCCCGATTTCACCGATCTGATCCGCCAGCAGTTCAAGCGGGTGGGCCTCCAGGCTGATCCCAAGCAGTTCCTGCTGGGCGGCCACCTTCTGTTCCAGGGTCCAGTCTTCCCCGCTGGAATCCTCCCAAGCGAAGAGGCTCATCTGCCCAGCCTGCCAGCTGCCCTGCTGCAGGCGCCGCAGGATGGCCGGGATGGCGCCAAATCCTTCCAATGCCCCGGCGCGGGCCAGGTTCTCGGCCTCGACCGGGCGCGGGTCGACCCGCCCCAGGAAATCTTCCAGGGATGGGAAAGGCTGGCAGCGTACGATGCGCTCGATGGTGCGGCGGGTCAGTTCCCGGACCTGGTCCAGCCCCATGAACAGAACCTTTTGCCCATCCACTTCCCAGACGGCGAAATGGGGGGCGGCATGGTTGACATGTGGGGGGCGGATGACCAACCCCATCCGCCGGGCTTCCCCCAGGTAGACGCGCTGGCTGTAATAGCCGCCCCAATTGGCCAGCACTGCGGCCATGAATTCGGCGGGAAAGTGGGTTTTACACCAGGCTGAACGCCAGCCCACCTTGGCATACGAAGCAGCATGTGCCTTGGGGAAACCATACCCGGCGAAGGCGGCCATCATCTCCCACACCCTTTCCCCTATTTCTACCGGCACGCCGCTGCGGGCCTGGGCTTCCGAGATGAACTTGTGCCGTAGTTCCTGCATGCGCTTGCCGGGATCGAAGTGGCTCATCGCCCGCCGCAGGAGGTCCGCCTCGGCCAGGCTGAAGCCAGCCAGCTCGTGGGCGATGCGCAGCACCTGTTCCTGGTACAGGATGACCCCAAAGGTCTCATCCAACAGCGGAGCCAGGGCGGGGTGCAGGTGTTGGACAATCTCTTCGCCCTTGAAACGCCGCACGAAGGCATCCTTCAAGCCACCGGTCAGCGGACCCGGGCGATACAATGCCAGGGCAGCCATGATATCATCCTCGTTCCTGGCGTGGATCTCGCGCAGGGTGGTGCGCATGCCAGGGCTTTCGATCTGGAAGCAGCCGATCGTCTGGCCGTTCTCGACCGTATCGGCGGTCCGGGCGTCATCGGATGGGGTGGCATCCAGGACGGCGAGTGGCGTGATGTATACATCCTGCTGGCTCTCCTGGATGAATTCGGCCACATCCCCGAGGACGGTCAGGCCGCGGATGCCGAGCAGGTCGATCTTGACCAGGCCAAACGCCTCGACCGATTCCAGATCCAGTTGCGTGATGATGACCCCTTTGGTTCCCGAGCGCATGACCGGCACCAGGTCGGTCACTGGGCCGGGGGCCACGACCAGGCCGCCAGGATGAACCGAGAGATGGCGGGGGAGCTTGAGAATAGCCTCGGCATCAGCGAAGATTTGCTGGTGTTTTTCGGATGGATAGGCCTGGCGCAATTCTGCAAAGGGCGAGGGAGGTTCCGCTCCTTCTTCCCCCTCCTGCCGCCTGGCCCAGAAGGCATGGGGGAGTTTTTCCACCATTTCGCGGACTTGACCCGGCAGCAGGCCATGGGCTTTGGCTGCATCCCCCAGCGCCGAGCGCGGCCGGAAGCGATTGATGGTCCCCACCATCGCGACGTGGTCGCTTCCATAGGTATCGAATACATGCTGGATGACGCGATCCCGCCTGCGCGAGCACAGGTCGGTATCGATATCGGGCGGGGTTGCCCGGGCCGGATTGAGGAAACGCTCGAAATACAGGTCGAGGCGCAGCGGATCCGGGCTGGTGATGCCCAGGCTGTGGGCGACCAGGGAGGAGGCCGCCGAGCCGCGCGAGGAATAAGGCACGCCGGTTTCGCGGGCGAAGTCGAGCACATCCTCGACGATCAGGAAGATGGGTTCGTAGCCCATGCGGGCGATCACTTCCAGTTCGTGATCCAGGCGCGATTGGATTACCGGGGTGATCTTCCCATAGATTTTCCGTGCACCGGCTTCCGCCTTCTGCCGCAGGTACTGCGTTTGCGTCAAACCGCCCGGCAGGGGCACCTTGGGCATGTTCGCCATGCCCAGGGGCAGGTCGAACCGGCAGCGTTCGGCGATCTCCTGCGTCTTTTCCATCGCAGAGCGAAATCCCGAAAAGCATTCGAGCATCTCGGCCTGGCTGGTGAAGGTTGCGCCAGGAGGAGCAACTTCATGCGCCGCAAGCCGGTCTATGGGTCGGTTGAGACGAATGGCGGCCAGGGTGCGCTGCAGGTTGGCCTGGGAGGGATACAGGTAATAGACCGGATGGGTCACCACCATTGGGATGCCCATCATGTCAGCCAGGCCGGAAAGCGGCAAACCAGCGGATGGGTCTTGGATGGTCAGGTAGAGGCGGTCTGCGAAGATATCTTTGATTTGTCCCAGCCGCTCTCTGGAGCCATCCCCCTGGAGATCGCTGAGGGCGATCAGATCAGGGGAACAGGGTTCCAGGAATTCCAGGGAACAAGTTGCTTCGGGAGCATCCCTGAGCGCCAGGGCGCTGCTCAGGCGGCAGAGGTTCGACCAGCCTTGCCTGCTGGTGGCCAGGAGCGCCAGCCGGCCGGTTTCCAGGTCGATCTCCATTCCCAGGACCGGCTGGATGCCGTTCTCCTGGCAGGCATGCACGAATTCCACCGAGCCGGTCAGCAGGCGGTGATCGGTCAGGCCGAGGGCTGGCATGCCATGGGTTTGGGCGGCCTGCACCAGTTCAGAAGGACTCAGCAAGCCTTCCTGCAGGGAATATGCCGAGTGGGTGGTGAGGTGGAGGAACATCTCCTCAATTCTACCCGCGAATGAAATCTCTCCCGATCCTCGAATTAATGATCGTGGGCGACTAACATCTACAAACCCCGTTTATTGATTGATATCGTTCTTTTGACTGGCGCATCTGTCGAACAACTGACAGCGTCGCTCAATTTCACTACGCTGCTTTTTCCAATGCCTGCTCCGGGCATCGTCATTCAGAACGGCAATAAAACGATCGATCTCAAGAAGATCCTGGCGTGCCTCCTGACAGCGGTGTAATTGGGCCAGGGTGATTGCCCGATAGGCAAGCACATCGATCCGCCCGTGTAAATCGATATCTTTTGCCTCTGATATGCTTGCCCGGGCGAGATGAAAAGGTTCCAGAATCCAATCGGCTAAGGGTTGAATGCCAACGGCCAACCAACCAAGCGTCTTATAGCGAAACCTTCCGAGGTATAAATTCCGCATGGATGTGTGCAACGCGACCGATTCTTTGTCCATCGTCTCTTGCTGCAGGTAATCAATGTCACATTGGTATTTTCTGAACAACTTGGGAAGCATGAATAACAACCAGGGGCGCAGCTTCAACGCAACAATAGTCATTGAAAGCAAGCCGAAATCAATGTTGACCAGCAGCCAGGGATCGGGTTTCGCACCCAGTGCTTCACGCGCCCTGGATAGATACATCCTGGACTTATCGGTGTTTTTGCCGGTTCTTTGCTGTTGAAGGAGGGCCATCTCTTGCAGTATCAATGCCCGTTCTTCAGGAGCGCCGGACAACTCCAGAGCTGCATCCAGGATTTTTACAGCAGTATCGTATTGCCCTGCCCGCCGCAAGGCAATCCCTACCATTCTGGTTACTCCTGAGCGTGAGCAGTGGGCAACGGTGTCCGAAAAATCAAAGCGTGCAACAGGCTTATCTGGATTGGGGGCGGAACAATGACCAACCCAGTCAAGCATCTCTCCAAAGGCGCGATCTGCATCGGTAAGGATGGGTTTGTTGCTGGCATAGGGTCGAATGGATTGAGGCGTGCCTTGAATTGCTTTTTCAAGCGAGAGTGAGCCTGCCGGGACTCCTTCGTGGTGCATCCAGAATACCGGCAAGGAAGGATCTCTTGTACTCCAAGCTTGGTTCAGGAATGGTGGGATGTCGGGATCAACCCCACGCCAGCCGACGAAACACAAGGGTCGGGTTCGTACGATTTCCGCCAGGAGTTCTGCCCGGTGGCCTGCCAGTTGTGTGCCAACATGTTCCAGCGCTCCTAAACAGCTTTCCGGATCATCCAGCGAACCGTGAATCTTGAACAGGCAGCTACCCCGGGCAAGATCTTTTTGCCATCCAGCAAAGGAATTTGCGCCTTCCTCACGAAACCTGCTTTGGATCGGCTGCCCAATTTTCCCCCATTCCCGTTCGATCAACCGATCGTAGTTGGTTGTCACCACGATCCCGCCATTGGAAAGCCAGTACGCCAGGAAAGTATGAACCCGGTTCGGAATGCAATCCTTTTCCAGGGTCGCGAAAGACTCGTATAACAATGCTGTTGCCTGTCGGCAAATTTGCCATAAGTCGTTCAGTGTGATCTCGAAGCCGATATGCCTGCTGGCGTGTTGTAAGATCGAATCCAGCTCGCCAAGATCACCTTCGAAAGCCTTCGAATGTCTGAGCGCATCGGCGAGAATGTGATAAAGCAGTGTAGGTGTGCTGGGCATACCCGTGTTTCCGGCTATGGAAGAGCCAGCACCTATAAAAAATACTAGCGAAGGCTCCTTGGCGGTTATGATAAAGGAGTGCAACGTTTCAACGCTTATCGATACAAGATCTGCATCATTCTTGGATATGTGAGGATCAATAATGCTTTCATTCATTGCTGCATAATATAGCCGGAATCGTTGAATTTGTGTTATTCAGCTAGCGATTTCTGAATTAGATTCCGGAGGAATCTCATGGAGAGTAAAATCCGGTTCATCCCCACGTGTGTGGGGAACATTCAGTATGGAATTGAAGATTTGAGATTGAAGATTGGTGATTATAGGGTGGGGATTGGCCCCCTCCGGCTCGCCCCGATTGCTTACGAAATTGATGGGAGAGATGCGATGATGGGAGGGTATAATGCAAAAACCCCTTGCGTCCACCTTCCTTTGCTAGATGCAAAATTGATACAGCGGTATAGGCAACCGCTGCGGAGGCGAGGGGTGATTTGTTTGAGTGCCAGGTGTCAAGTGCCAGGTATCAGGGGCAGGGGAGTTGGAAGATGAGCTGGCCTTTGAGGTCGTAGAGGTAGGCGGTGTCTACATCGTTGTTCCAGATGGATTTTGGTTCGTTGAAGTAGAGATCGGAGGCGGTATCTGTGCCTTCTTTGGTCCAGAGGGTGAGGGTATCCTGGCCCTGGATAGCGATATCTTCGAACGTGAAGCAGTGGACGCTTTTGTAGTCGCAGAGGTTCCAATCTTTGAGGCTGATCTTATGTTCGCTGAGGTTATGGATCTTGACGTATTCGCCTACCAGGTCATCGCCTTCGGGATCGCAGACGAGTTCGGAGATGACGAGGTTTACGCAGGTTTTGGATGGGACGGCGGCGACGTAGGGCCCAAGGCCAATGGTGGCGAAGAGGCTGATGACGAGGAAGAGCCAGCCGAAGATTTTGGCGATTTTGCGGAAGGGGGTGGAGGGGGCAGGGGGTGAGGCAGGTGGTTGGTTGCGATGAAAAATGCGGTTGTAGAGGTTGAGGATGTCGGCTTTCATGAAGCCGATGAGGCCAGCGAAGAGGATGCTGCCGAGGGCGGCGAGGATGCCGAGGATGAGGCGGGTGTTATCGCAGATGGGGGATAGCATGGCGTTTCTTCCTGTGGTGGATGACGGGTTGGCTAAATAAAGTATAGGACAAATGAGGGTGAAATACAATAACGAGTTTCAGGTTCCAGGTGTCAAGTGTCAAGTGTCAAGTGTCAAGTGTCAAGTTTCAAGTTTCAGGTGTCAAGGGATGGGAGAGGGGGAATCCACGAAGATACACGAAGAGGCACGAAGGGAAAAATCGTGAAAACAAAAGGCAAAAAACGTAATGCGGAAAAAGGATAACGTAAAACGTAATGCGTGAGGGTGATTGTATTGGGTTTTGGAAGGTTGTATAATGATGGTGACGGTTGAGGGGATGCGGTTGGGTTGTGTTCGGTTCATACAACGGGGCTAACTTCGGGAGGGCATGATGAATACAAAACGAGTTGTTTCCATTCTAGTTACCATCGTGGTGGTTTGGAGCCTGATGTTCAGCGTGGCTACGCTGCCGCAACCGGTGAGGGCGGCGGGGACATGTGGTATTACGGCGGGGCAGGTGGTGATCAACGAGGTGCTGCCGGCGCCTTCGAGCGGGGCGGAATGGGTGGAGCTGTATAACACGACGGGAAGCACGCTCGATATTGGCAACTGTTACCTGGACGATATTGGGGGAGGGGGAAGCGCGGCGGTGCAGATACCAGCGGGGACAACGATCGCGGGCCACGGGTTCTGGACGCGGGATTTCACCAGTTTCTACAACAATGGGGGGGATGATGTGCGATTGCTGAAGGAGGATGCCAGCACAGTGTTGGACAGCTATACCTATGGCTCGACGGGCTATGACGTTTCCTGGTACCGGAGCACGGATGGGGGGAGTTGGGCCGGCACGCCAACGTCATCTCCAACCAAAGGAACATCGAACGGTGGGGGAACGTGCGGGACAGGTTCGTGGACGAGCGGCAACCTGGAGATCCACCACATCAACATCGGGCAGGGGGATTCGGCGCTGATCGTGGGGCCAACGGGGAAGTCGCTGCTGTTCGATGCGGGGGAGGAGAACTGGAACAGCAGTGCGAAGGCGCAGGTGATCGGGCCATACATCGAGGGGGTGCTGGGTTGCAAACAACTGGATTATGTGGTGATCTCGCACTTCCACCTGGATCACATCGGGTACGTGGAGTATGGGGGGTTGTGGAACCTGGTGGAGACGCAGAATTTCACAGTGGGGATGACGCTGCTGCGGGATTACAACTCTTACCTGGGGAACACAAGCACCACTTTCAGCAACTGGAAAACGTATATCGAGGGAAGCGGGGCGGCGAAACTGAACCCGGTGACGGCAGTCGAAGGGACAAGCCAGGTGGACCTGGGCGGGGGGGTGACGTTCGATATCAAGACGGTGGATGGGAACGGGGCGGTCTTTGCGGGTGATTTCAGCGCGGACACGGACCCACCATCGGAGAACGATTACAGCATTGGGGTACTGATCAGTTTTGGGGCGTTCGATGAGTGGATCGGGGGCGACCTGGACGGGGAATACAGCGTGGGCGGGTACGGGTATTCGTACCACGATATCGAGCTGAGCGCGGCACCAGAGGTAGGGGATGTGGATGTCTACAAGGTGAACCACCACGGGAGCGACCATTCGAACAGCACGACTTTTGTGAACCAGCTCGACCCGGAGGTCTCGATCGTGACGGTGGGAGATGGGAACACGTATGGCCACCCGAGGCAATCGGTGATGGATCTGCTACTGGGAACTTCGGTCGTTTATATGACGGAACGGGGGGAGCCGACAACGAACATCGGGAGCGCGATCGTGGCGGGGAATATCGTGATCAAGACTTCGAATGGCACGAACTATACGGTGAACGGGACGGCTTACACGGCGACGGAGCCGACGCGAACGGACGCGGACGGGGATGGGTATTTTGCGGAGGTGGACCCGGCGGATGGAGATGGGGGAGTAAAGCCAGCGCCGAACGGGGGGTGCGATCCGACTTACCAGGTATGCGGCACGGCGGCCTGCCTGGTGACGGCGGGGCAGGTGGTGGTCAACGAGGTGCTGCCGGCGCCTTCGAGCGGGGCGGAGTGGGTGGAGCTATATAACACGACGGGGAGCGTGGTGGATATTGGCAACTGCTACCTGGACGATATTGGTGGTGGGGGAAGCGCGGCGGTGCTGATCCCGGCGGGAACGATGATCGGGGCGCACGGGTTCTGGACGCGGGATTTCAGCAGCTTTTTCAACAACGGGGGGGATGATGTGCGGTTCCTGAAGGGGGATGGGGGCACGGTGCTGGACAGTTACACGTATGGTTCGACCGGATATGATGTTTCGTGGTATCGCAACCCGGATGGCGGTGCATGGGCAGGGGCGACGACAACTACACCCACCAAGGGCAGCACAAATGCGCCGATCACTGAACCCGTGCCCGTTTCCCCGAATGGGACGCTTGATGGCGTGTCCAAGCCGACATTTGTGTGGAACGTTTTTCCTGGGGCGACCTCGTACAGGCTGGCGGTGTATTCTTATACTGCGGCGGATTACCTGATCCTGGATACGGTATCGCTCTCGTATTGCGATGGCACGCAGTGCTCGTATCCATCACCAATCAACCTGACAAACGGGGATTACAAGTTCAAGGTGCTGGCGTACATATCAGGAGGAACAACCCCGTATAGTGACTGGATGAATTTCACGATCATCAACGTGACCATATTGCCGCTCACACCGCTTTCACCCAACGGAACGATCAATGGGGTGTCCAAGCCGAACTTCGAGTGGAGCACGTATCCAGGTGCTACATCCTACAAGCTGGCTTTGTATTCTTCTGCTGCGGCTGCATACCTGATCCTGGATGTGGTGCCGCTCTCATACTGTAATGCCAGCCAATGCTCGTACCCATCGCCGGTGAGTCTATCGAACGGGGATTTCAAGTTCAAGGTGCTGGCTTTCACACCCGGAGGGGCAACACCCTACAGCGACTGGCTGGCTTTCACGGTGACAGGTGTGGTGGTACCGCCGCCGGCAGCGCCGCCGGTACCGATCAGCCCGAGCGGGACGGTGACCGTCCGCCGCCCGACCCTGACATGGGGGGCGGTGGAGTATGCCACCTTCTACCGGCTGGCGTTGTACTCGAATGCGGCTGGTGCGTACTTGTTCGTGGAGAATGTGTATCCGAGTTGTGTGGCGGGGGTGTGCTCGTACCCATTGACGAATGACCTGGCGAACGGCACGTACAAGTTCAAGTTGTTGGCGCGGAACAGTTCGGGGTACACGGCCTATGGCAGTTTCATGACCTTCACGGTGTCGAGCAACCTGCCGATGGCGCCGACGTTGATCGCTCCTACGGGCACGGTGAGTACAAACAAGCCGCAATTCAAGTGGAGTGTGGTGAGTGGGGCAACGAAGTACCGGTTGGCGGTGTATTCGAATGATACGAAGAGCTACACGATTCTGATGTATGTGATGCCAAGCGCGTGCAGTGGGGGTGTGTGCACGTACACGCCGACAACGGCGCTGGCGAGCGGGAGCTACAAGTTCAAGATGCTTGCTTACAATAGCTTTGGAGCCAGCAACTACAGTGATTG
>Ga0209285_10000550_pt1 | contig 12570 bp, 10 predicted proteins | sample PPLLak3March2015_2_FD_187249 | JGI IMG/M metagenome (GOLD analysis project Ga0209285, IMG submission 187249) | Freshwater sediment microbial communities from Prairie Pothole Lake near Jamestown, North Dakota, USA - PPLs Lake P8 Core (3) Depth... | ecosystem: Environmental > Aquatic > Freshwater... | reverse complement strand
AGCCAGTTCGGGTACAGTTTGCGGTGTAACCGGATGAGCCTGTTGGATCAACGCGTTGTGATGGGAGCGGTTCATCAGGTACGATATCACCAGCATGGCCAGCACGAACAAGGCGCTGCCACACAGTGTCGCCATGGCAGTGACGGCAATCACGGCAAAGACCAGGAACAAGGTCAAGGCCAGGATAACTTGCTCGTTCGGGTAGCGGTAGGATGTCATGGCAGGTTGATTTTACTCGAAGTTTCCAATTCCCCGCTCGAAATGCGAAGCTCGCTCTTAAAAAGGTGACCGTCATCTGCAAGATGACGGTCACCTGCCTCGCTATTTCTTCCCGAACTTCTTCTTCAGGATATCCCCCAGCGTGGGCTGGTCGATCTCCTGGAGTTCGTAGCGCAAGCACGGTTTTCACAAAGGTAGAGTTTTAGAGGAACCGATGGTTGAGTAGACCGCCGTTTGGTTTCGATACGAGCGTAAAGAGCCGCTCTACTCAACCAACGGCGGCCGTATCGAAACCATCTCGGGCTTTGCGAAAACTCTGGTAGCGCACGTGCTCAGGTTTGACAGACATGTGTATATTATGATAATATACACATGTGATCAACCTGAATGAGGTTACTGGTTTTGATTGGGATGAGCATAACCGCGAGAAGAACTGGCAAAAGCATCAGGTTTTGGCTGGCGAATGTGAAGAAGTTTTCTTCAATTTACCACTCCTGCTTATACCGGACACCTCTCAATCCCAAAGAGAGCCGCGTTATTACGTACTCGGCCACACACTTGCAGGCAGACGATTGTTCATTGCTTTTACCGTTCGCAAAGATAAGATCCGGGTCATATCTGCACGCGAGATGAGCCGAAAGGAGAGAATGATTTATGAAGAAACAAGTTCCTGACTTCAAGAACGATGACGAAGAGCGCGAGTTCTGGAGCAAGAATGATTCTTCCGAGTACCTGGATTGGAAGAAGGCTGACCGCGCCCTGTTCCCGAATTTAAAACCATCCACGCGTTCGATCTCCATCCGGCTGACTCAACCTGTTCTGGACGCACTGCGCCAGATCGCCAATGAGCGCGATGTACCTTACCAATCCCTGATCAAGATGTTCTTGCAGGAACGGGTCGAAAGCGAGTTGAGAGCGAGACAAATACCAAACAGCGGATAAAAATAAGGACTGGTGAAAACCAGTCCTTTTCAATGTGACGATCACCTTCGCGAAGCACTCCCGCAGGGAGCCAGGTAGCCGTCACATGTTGTGCTGCTATTTCTTCCCAAACTTCTTCTTCAGGATATCCTCCAGCGTGGGCTGGCCGATCTCCTGCAGTTCGTAGCGCACGCGCTGGTGCGGCTTGTTGATCTTGATAATGCGGGTCAGGTCGATCGGCGTGCCGATGATGACCATATCCACATCGGAGGCGTTGATGGTCGCTTCGAGGTCGCGGGTCTGTGCCTCTCCGTAGCCCATGGCCGGCAGGATCGGGCCGGTCTTGGGATATTTCTTGTAGGTGGCGGCAATCGACTTGACCGCGAACGGGCGCGGGTCGACGATTTCCTTGGCGCCGAAGCGCCTGGCAGCCACGTAGCCGGCGCCGTAGGCCATCTCACCGTGGGTCAGGGTGGGGCCATCTTCGATCACCAGCACCCGCTTGCCTTGGATGGCGGCCGGGTCATCCACGAACAGGGGTGAAGCGCCTTCGATAACGACGGCATCCGGGTTGAGCTTGCGCAGGTTATCGCGCACTGCGATGACCGCATCCGGGTTGGCAGTATCGACTTTGTTGATGACAAACACATCCGCGTCGCGGGTGTTCGTTTCGCCGGGATGGTAGCTGCTCTCGTGGCCGGGGCGGTGCGGGTCGGCCACCACGATCTTCAGGTCCGAAACGTAGAATGAGAAGTCATTGTTCCCGCCGTCCCACAACACGATATCCACTTCCTTCTCGGCCTGGCGCAGGATGGCTTCGTAATCCACACCGGCATAGACGATCACGCCGTTGTCGATATGTGGTTCGTATTCCTCGCGCTCCTCGATGGTGCATTCGTGCTTGTCGAGATCGGCATAGGTGGCGAAGCGCTGCACGGCCTGTTTGACCAGGTCGCCATAGGGCATCGGGTGGCGGATGGCCGCAACCTTGTACCCCATGCCGCGCAGGATGAGCGAAACACGCCGGGTGGTCTGGGATTTCCCCGAACCGGTGCGCACCGCGCAGACCGAGACAACCGGCTTGGTGGATTTGATCTGGGTGGATTTCTCACCCATCAGGCGGAAGTCTGCGCCCAGGGCGTTGACCAGGGAAGCCTTGTGCATCACGTATTCGTGCGGCACATCCGAGTAGGCGAAGACAACTTCATCCACTTTGAGTTTCTTGATGAGTTCTGGCAGTTCTTCCTCGGCGTAGATCGGGATGCCCTTGGGGTAGAGGTCGCCGGCCAGTTCCTTGGGGTAGAGGCGGCCTTCGATATCGGGGATCTGGGTGGCGGTGAAGGCGACCACTTCGTAATCCTTGTTGCCGCGGAAGAAGGTGTTGAAGTTGTGGAAGTCGCGCCCGGCGGCTCCCATGATGAGGGTACGGATTGGCATGTGTGAGTCTCCTTGAAAGATTTATAGTGGTGGTCGAGTGGTCCCGAACGAAGTGAGGAACGTATCGAGACCACCGATTACGGCATAATATGATGGCCTCGATACGCCCAAAGAGCACTGGCTACTCGACCATCAAATTGTCCCTGAAATCTACATCACTTCTGGGGCTGTGATGCCCAACAACAACAAGGCATTGGCAAGTGCCTGCTGTGTGGCGGCAACCAGGCGCAAACGAGCATCCCGCACCTGCGGTTCAGCGTGGATGACCGGGCAGGCATCGTAGAAACTGGCAAAGGCCCTGGCGATTTCATAGGCAATACTGGCAATTACCAGCGGCTTGTACTCCGCCGCGGCCTGCTGCACTTCACTTGGAAACCGGGAAATCATATCGATCAATTCGATTTCTGCCGGATGCAGTTCATAGGTAAACCCAACGTTCCAACCTTCCAACGTTTGCACGTTTGCACGTTTCAGGATGGAATTACAACGCACATGAGCATACTGGATATACGGCGCGGCCTGCCCGTTGAAATCCAGGGCGGATTTCCAATCGAAGGTGACCAGCTTGGTATTCTCACGCGCCAGGATGGGATATTTCAGCGCGCCCAACCCAACCGCCTGGGCTACCTTTTCGAGTTGCTCCTCAGTCAGAGAAGGATTCTTCTTGCGGGCTTCTTCCTGTGCCCGGGCTGTGGCCTCGCGCAGTAGATCTTCGAGCAGGACAACCGTCCCTTCGCGGGAAGAGACAACCACATTCCCTGGTAATGTCACCAGTTCGTATGCAATATGGCTGCATTTCTGCGCTGGTTCGTAACCGGCAATCTCCAGAATTTTAAACACCTGGGTGAAGTGCAGCGACTGGCGCACGTCAACAAGATAGAGCGACTTTTCCAGATCGGGATAATCGGCGAACTTGTGCTTCACCAGTGCCAGGTCTTCGGTGGCGTAGAGGGCGGTCTCGTCCGAGCGCAGGATAACCGCCGTGCGGTACTTTTCCTTCTCCAAGCCGAGCACCTCGTCAATCTTGACGAGCACCGTCCCTCCCTGCGGGCGTTCGTCGGTGGCGATGCCGCGACGGACGAGTTCCTCTACGATCTCCTTGCCCGGCTTTTCTTCCTGGCTGTTGAAATAATATACATCGAAGCGGATATCGAGGGCGGCATACATCTGGCGGAAACCCTCCAGCGACCACTCACGCGTCCGCTCCCAGAGTGCCACCACCTCGGGATCGCGCTGGTCCCAGCGGGCATAGACGGCGCGGACTTCTGTTTCGAGGTCGGGATCTTCCTCCAACCGCTTGGAAGCCTCGGCATAGATTTCACCCATCCACTTGGTTATATCCGCCGCTGGCTGCTCATCCTGGTGGTATTTCAGGTAGCCCCACAGCCACTTGATAACGTGTAAGCCCATGTCGCCAGGGTAGTTGGCACGCACCACATCGAATCCCGCAAACTCCAGGATGCGGCAGATGGCATCGCCCAGGATCGTCCCGCGCAAGTGTCCGACATGGAAGGCCTTGTGCGTGTTCGGGTGGGAAAATTCCACCATCACGCGTGACCCGGTGCGGAGTCCAGCCCCGAAGTGGTTCTTCTGCTCCAACACGGAGTCGACAACGCGACCGGCGTAAGTTGCGGTTTCAAAGTAAAAATTGAGATAGCCCTTGGTCGCTTCGATATGACCAATCCCCACTTGCTGGGCGAGGAATTCCTTCACCTGTTCGGCGATCTGCTGGGCGCGCTGCGGCACAGGGATGCCCTGGCCCTTCCCGGCCCGCGCTTCGTTGGCTGCAACCTGGAAGAAAGATGTGGAAGTGCCCCATTCCCCACTGAACGGGATGGGAACCCATTTCAATTCCGCTGCAGGGATATCCTTCCCGGCAAGGAATTCCAATATCCTGGCCTCAAGCTCTTTTTGTTCTCGGTCAAACATGGGTCACCTATTTTGCATGCAGGGAGGGATTATAACATGGGGAGGAATTTCACCCTCCCAGAAGCGCAACAGCGGGAGACCGCCATCTCGAACGAGATGCTCCCGCTGTATCAGATCGAATCGTTCCTGAATTTGAATTATTCGTATCTTCTCAAAAAGAAGGGGAAAGTTGGGGGGTGTGCGGGCGGCGTAGCCGCCCGCACACCCCCCAACCCCCCATTTATTGAGATGTTACAATTATTCAGCCTTTTTCTTGGCGGCTGTTGTTTTCTTCGCTGTAGTGGCTTTCTTGGTTGTGGTAGCCTTCTTTGGTTCAGCCGTAGTCTTCCTGCTGGTTGCTTTCCTGGTTGTAGCGGCCTTCTTGACCGGCTTGGCTTCTGCTTCCGGCTCAATCTGGACTTCTTCCTTGGGCGCTTCCACTTTCTTGACCTCAACCGGTTTCATCGTTGCCAGTTGTTTCATCAAGCGGGACTTGCGGCGGGCGACATTGTTCTTGTGAAGGACACCCCTCTGGCTGGCTTTATCCAGGGCGCTGATGGCCAGCAATACGGAAGATTTCGCTTCTTCCGCCTGGCCGGTTTCGATGATGGCGCGCGCCTTTCCAAGAGCAGCGCGCGCTTTACCGCGTGCGACACGGTTGCGCAGGCGGCGCTTCTCGTTCTGACGGTTACGTTTGATTTGTGATTTGATGTTTGCCAAAGTATCTTCCTCCGAATTCTTTCAATTGCACGGCGTGTTATTTTACTTGAGGCAGGGGATTCTGTCCAGTACGATTCGAATTAAGGTATACTCACCCCCATGTCGAAATCCTGAAAATCCAGAGGATGGCTTATGAAATATCGTTTAATGGGTATGTTGATTCTGTTTTTTATCATGGGTAGCCTGGCTATGCCTGTGCAGGCCCAATCCGGCCTCGATGTGACGGATGACCGGGCGACTTTGTCTTTCCCGAACAGCGTCACCTTCAGCGCCAACATCTCGGCCAGTGACCGAATCACAGTTGTCATCCTGGAATATGGTGTGGAACAGTTGACCTGCGGTGAGGTGGTCGGGAAAGCATTCCCCGAGTTCACGCCCGGGACCGATGTATCCGTCCAGTGGATCTGGGATATGCGCCAGTCCGGTTCGGAGCCGCCCGGAGCAATCATCTGGTGGCAGTGGCGGGTAACCCTCCAGGGTGGGGGCGAAATGGTCGGCGAACGGCAAACCGTCACCTGGCTGGATGATATCCACGATTGGCAGGTGATCGGCGGCGGGGACATCAACCTGCACTGGTACCGCGGCGACCAGGACTTTGGGGATGAGTTGCATACTGCGGCTGTCGATGCCCTCGAGCGCCTGGCTGAGGAGGTGGGCATCCACCCCAACCAGCCCATCGACCTGTATATCTACGCCAACTCCCAGGATATGCAGGATGCCATCCTCTACGAGCCTTCCTGGACGGGTGGCGTGGCGTATGCCGAGAATAGCATCGTCATTATCGGCATTTCACAGAACGACATGGAATGGGGCAAGCGCACCGAGGCGCACGAACTGACCCATGTTCTCGTGGGCCACCTGACCTTCAGTTGCCTGGGTTTCCTGCCAAACTGGCTCAGCGAAGGCCTGGCCATGTACGGCGAGGGCGGCCTGGAGAGCATCGACCAGGCGAGGCTGGAGGATGCAATCTCATATGATACCTTGATGTCCGTTCGCTCTTTGAGCGGCGGGTTCTCGGAAGAATACGAACGAGCCAGCCTGGCTTATGCGGAATCCTACAGCATTGTCAATTTCCTGCTGGAGGAGTTCGGGCAGGAGAAGATGTCCCAATTGCTGGCCGCCCTGCGCACGGGTGCCACCGGGGACGCTGCCCTTCAGACCATCTACGGCTTCGATGTAGATGGGCTGGAGGATGCCTGGCGGGAAAGCATCGGCGCCGCACCGCGCATCCAGACGGCGAACCCGACACCGGTCCCGACCCCAACCATTGTCCCAACCTATATCCCCGTTTCCGGCCTGGAAGTGGCCGCGACGCCGATGCCCATGCCAACAGCTCAATTGACCGGCAATCCTACGCCCATCCCCGGCCCACAAGAACCCACAACAACATCTTCCGGTACCAATTGGCTGGAAACATTGCTCATAGGCGTAGTATGCTGTGGCCTGGCGGTGTTTGCCTTGGCGGGGCTGGCAATCCTCATCTTCCGTAACCGGAGAAGGAGGAACGTGTGATGCGTCTCTCTCGAAAAATCCCCATCCTGGTGATTTCTGTTTTATTGATGCTTGCCTGCGGATCTACTGCCGGTGGCACAGATGAACCCTGGCTGCTGCCGCAGTTCTCTAATACAGGCGACATTCCTTTGGATCAGGCGCTGGTTTATTCCGGGGGTGAAAGCACCAATCCGCGTTCTTACGACCCGGCCACCACACATAGTGCCGGTGATAAACTGGTATTCAGCGGATTGGTATCGTTCGATCCGAATTTGAACCTTGTTCCTGACCTGGCTGAACGCTGGGATGTATCCGCGGATGGCACGGTCTATACGTTCTACCTGCGCCAGAACGCAAAATTCCACGATGGCCGCCCGGTCACGGCGGAGGATGTGATCTACTCCTGGGAGCGGGCTGCGGATCCGGCTACGCAATCGGATACCGTCCTGACCTACCTGGGGGATATCGTTGGCGTGGCGGAGATGAATGCCGGCCTGGCTGACCATATCTCCGGCCTGCAGGTCCTGGATGACCATACCCTTCAAGTCACGATCGATGCACCCAAGCCATATTTCATCCTGAAATTGACCTATGCCACGGCCTTCGTGCTGGACCGCGCCAATGTCGAATCCAGCCCGGAGTGGTACCGCACCCCGAACGGTACCGGTCCGTACAAGCTGGTTCGTTGGGATAGTTTCGAGCAAATGGTGTATGAACGAAATACAGATTACTATCTTGGCGTGCCTTCGATCCCATATGTGATTGTAGATCTTTATAGCGGCGTTGGCATCCGTTTGTATGAATCCGGGCAGATCGATGTATCCGGGGTGTACTCGTATGATGTGCCGCGCGTCCTCGATCCCGCCGACCCGCTGCATGCTGAACTATATTCGGGCGTCGACCTGTGCACATCCTATGTTGTCTTCGATACCACACAGCCGCCCTTCGATGATGTCAAGGTGCGCCAGGCTTTCAGCATGGCCTTCGACCGCCAGAAATACCTCGACATTGTTTACAACGGTGTGGGGTTGCCGGCAGAAGGTGTCTACCCGCCAGCCATGCCTGGTTACGATCTGAACCTCCAGGGCCTGCCCTATGACCCGGAGCAGGCGCGCCAACTCCTGGCCGAATCCAGGTATGGCGGTCCGGAAGGATTGCCGCCCATCACCTTTACATCAGCCGGGATCGGCAACGATGTCGACCCGGGCACAGCCGCCATGGCCCAGATGTGGCAGCAGAACCTGGGCGTGACCATCACGGTCGAGAACATCGAATATGATATGTATTACGATATGCTGTATTCCGGTTACCACGGCCAGTTGTTCGATGGCGGCTGGTGTGCGGATTACCCCGATCCCGAGAACTTCTCCGATGTGCTCTTCCATACCGGCCAGCAACAGAACATGGGCGGTTACAGCAACCCCGCCCTGGATGCCCTCCTCGACCGGGCGCGGGTGGAGCAGGATGTGGCCGAGCGCATCCGCCTGTACCAGGAAGCCGAGCGGATGATCGTTGAGGACGCCCCGGCGCTCTTCACCGTGCACTCCCTCACGTACACGCTGGTCAAGCCTTATGTGAAGGGGTACGCGGTGACACCGATCGATATCCCCCTTGAACGATACATGTGGCTGGAAGGGAAGCGTTAATAGCAGAGACCCGGTTTCTTCGAAGAAACCGGGTCTCTGAGTTTTATATCTCTGCCGGGCCACTCACCAGCGCCACCAGCAATTTCACTGCGTTCTGCACATCGTTCTCATCCACCATCTCGGACGGGGAGTGCACGTAGCGGCAGGGGATGGAAACACAACCAGCCGGCACACCGGCGCGGGTCAACTGGATGGCGCGTGCATCCGTCGAGCCACCGGTCAGCACCTCGCGCTGGTAGGGGAGTTTGGCCTTCTCGGCGGTGCGGACCATCCAATCCACCACGCGCGGGTCAGCCAGCATGCCGGCATCCTTGACCTTGATGGCCGGGCCTTTGCCGAGCGAGACTTCCATCTTGGCGGCCATGGGCGTATCCCCAACCCCGGTCACGTCCACGGCCAGTCCCAGGTCGGGGTCGATCCCGAACGCGGAGGTGGTCGCGCCGCGCACGCCAACTTCCTCCTGGGTGGTGAAAACGAAGGATACTTGATGCGGCGTGGATTTCAGGGCGCGCAGCGTTTCGATCAGCACCACGCAGCCGATGCGGTCATCCATGGCTTTCGAGACCAGGCGGCCGTTGCCCAGTTCCACGAAGGGACGCTCGAAGGCGGCCACATCCCCCACCTTGACAGGGCAATCCTTGCGGCTGGTTGCGCCGACATCAATGAAAAGTTGTTCCATCGTGTAAGCCTTGGAAAGGTCGGTCTGCCTTTCCCCGCCGATGATGCCGGGTGTGCCGTCCATGAAGCGGACGCGCCCGCCCATCAGGGTCGCGGAACGCACGCCGCCAATGGTGGTGAAACGGATGAACCCGTTGTCATCGATATGGGTGGCGATCAGGCCGATCTCATCCATGTGGGCGGCCAGCATGATCTTTTTACCGTTCTTGCCAGCCTGGCCCTTGCGGGCGATCAGGTTGCCCAGGGCATCGGTACGGACTTCGTCGGCCAGCGGCTTCACTTCGGCCAGGATCACCTGGCGGATGGCTTCCTCATACCCGGAAGGGGAGAAAGGGGCGGTCAGTTTTTCAATGAGTTTTTTCATAAGGCATTCCTATTCTGTGTATTTTGCCTTTCGACTTTTGTTTTTATTTGCGCTCCCCAACCAGCAGGTCGGGCGTGATGCGGCGCAGGGCGGCATCCAGCAGGGCAAGGGTATTCTTCCAGTCATTCAGCCGCACCAGCCCGATCGCGGAATGGGCGTAACGTCCCGGGATGGAAACAGATACAGATGGGATGCCGGCGCGCTGCTTGTGGATGGAACCTGCATCGGTGCCGCCGCCGCCCGGCTGGCGGATCTGGTAGGGGATCTTCGCCGCGTCGCCGGTTTCTGTCAACAAACGGACCAGGCGCGGGTCAGCGAGCGTGGCGCCATCGGCTACATAGATGGCCGGGCCGTGGTCAAGTTTCGTATTGTAGGCGGTGTTCTCCTCGCCATCCCAAGTGGGCAGGTCATTGGCGGGGGTCGAGTCGATGGCAATCGCCATATCCGGATCAAAGGTGTAGGCCGCCACCTTTGCCCCGCGCAGGCCGACTTCCTCCTGGACAGTGAAGGCGGCCAGCAGGTCGATATTGGGCGGTGCATTCCTGACCAGTTCGATCAGGGTGGTGACGCCCAGCCGGTCATCCAAGGCCTTGGCGAAGATGGATGGCCCCACGCGGCGGAAATTCGTGGCAAAGGTAGCCCGGTCGCCGATCTTTGCTTTGCCGCCGGGTCCCAGATCGATCCGCAGGTTGTCGAGCGGGATCTTCTTGCGGCGTTCGTCGGCGGTCGTCAGGTGGATGGGACGCGCCCCGATCACACCCGGCATGTGTTCCTTCCCAACCTGGATTTGCTTGCCGACCATCTGGCGCGGGTCGATGCCGCCGACGGTCTCGAAACGGTAGATGCCTTCCCCGTCTTCGGCGGTCAGCATGAAGCCGATCTCGTCCATGTGGGCAGCCAGCATGACCCTGGGGCGCTTCCTGCCGCTGCCTTTTTTTGTTACCTGCACGTTGCCGAGCGCGTCCACCTTGATCTCATCGGCGTGGTTCTTGAGTTCTTCCAGGATGATGGCGCGCACTTCGCCTTCCTCACCGGAGACGGCCACGGCATTGCACAACCTTTCGAGCAGTTTGAGCTGGGAGTTTCCAACGTTGATCGTCATGGCTGCTCCTCCCATTGGATGGTATCCATGTAATCCGGCGTTAATCCACTGATGAATTCGGCCATCAGCCGCCCGACGCGCTGGATATCCTTGATGGCAACCACTTCCACTGGTGTATGCATGTAGCGCAGGGGGATGCCGATGACGATGGTCGGGATGCCCTCCGCCGTCACCTGCATGGCCCAGCCATCCGTGCCGGAGTGACTCGGCATGACTTCCATCGCAGTGGGGATTTCCAGTTTGTCGGCCAGATCCTTGAAAGCCTTGTAGAGCGCCGGGTGGACATTCGGCCCCCAGCCCAGGGTGGGACCTTTGCCGAGTGGATAGGTGTTCCAGTCATTGGCGCCAGGCCCCTTTGCCCAGGTCACATCCACCGCGATTGCCAGGGATGGGCGAATTTCGAAGGTGGATGTAGCTGCACCGGTCAGGCCGGTCTCTTCCTGGACCGTTGCGGCAGCCCACAGATCCCAGGCGTGGGTGCGGTTCTGCAACTCTTCCAGGCAGACGGTCAACGCGGCAACCGCGGCGCGGTTATCCAGGGTGTGTCCGGCCAGCGCTTCCCCCGCCAGTTCGGTGGGTTCGGTCGCAAAAGAGACCAGGTCGCCAACCCGGACGAGTTCGGCTACCTTCCGCGGCAGAAGGCCGGTGTCGATCAGCAGGTGTTCCATCGGAACGGTGCCATCCCCAATTTCCGGGGGCAGCAGCCGACCGGAAGGCTGGATGATAATACCGGGCAGTTCTTGCCTGCCATGCACGATCACCGGCTGGCCGGGCAGGATACGGGGATCCACGCCGCCAACATCGGTGAAGCGCAACAGGCCATCCACAATACCGGTTACCATCAGGCCGATGGCGTCCATGTGGGTGGCGATCATGACCGACGGGCGGGGTTCAGCCCCGCTCCCTTTGTGCAGGCCATGCAGGGAGCCGATCTTGCTCTGGCTCAGTTCGTCGACGAGCGGCTTCCACTTTTCGGCGATGATGCGGGAGACCGGCATCTCGTAACCGGAGAGTCCGGGTGCGGAGAGCAATTCTTTGAGGAAGGGTTGGATATCAGGCATGAAATTTGTTTTTCCTTGTCTCGGAATTATAGCAGTTCAGGGAGAAGAAGGTGTGGGAGTATCAGTAGGGGATGAAGTTGTGCTGGGGATCGGTGTGATGCTGGGAATCTCCGTCGAGGTTGGCGTTATTGTCGAAGTGGGGGTTCGGGTCAGGGTTGGGGTGATCGTTTGCGTTGCGGTCGAAGTTGGCGTGATGGTACCGGTGGGGGTCAAGCTTTGGGTGGGCGTGGATGTGGCCGTCTCGGTCGAGGTTGGGGTCGGGCTTGGGACCGTGCCGGTGGCGGTGATGGTTTCCGTCGCGGTGATTGTTTGGGTGGCGGTCGCAGCGCCGGGTTCGGGGACCATCTGCACGGCAATCAAGCCCACGCAGTAACACGGCAGCGTGGCCACGATGACGGCGAGCAGGATCAGGCGGCGGCGCGCCTGTGGGGATGCGTCGGCAAACACGGCGTTATGATAACATCAGTTCACAGGTCGGGCAAGCGGTAACTGACGGAACTTGTTTCTGGGGCAATCCAAGTAAATTTGACTGCAGCACTCTTCGAGTGTGCTTCGCAAAGCAGGCTGGGAACGTAGAGAAAAAACAATAAAGAAATTAGCCACCTGACAGTTCGTGTTTTGAGAACATCGTTGGTCGAGTAGGCGGTGCTTTCCCGCCGTATCGAGACCAACCATAACAGGTAACTTCTCAATAAATAGGGGAAGATGGGGGGTGTGTGGGCGGCGAAGCCGCCCACACACCCCCCTGCCCCCCAAGTTATTGAGAGGTTACCATAACAGGAATATCTCGGAATGTGGTCTCGATACGCCCCTCAAAAGACATTCGGGGCTACTCGAACACCATGTGCTTAAAACTGAGGGGTCGCTAAAACCAGAAAAATAAAGGATCTCTCGGCGTTCTTGGATATGTCTACCGTAGCCCCAAGTTCACACCGCACCCACAGCCGCTAAATTTGAACTTCAGACGTGAATTCGGACAATCCTTTTTCCTCGCCGCGGATTGCACGGATTTCCGCGGAAAGT
>Ga0209285_10000545_pt1 | contig 12625 bp, 12 predicted proteins | sample PPLLak3March2015_2_FD_187249 | JGI IMG/M metagenome (GOLD analysis project Ga0209285, IMG submission 187249) | Freshwater sediment microbial communities from Prairie Pothole Lake near Jamestown, North Dakota, USA - PPLs Lake P8 Core (3) Depth... | ecosystem: Environmental > Aquatic > Freshwater... | reverse complement strand
ATGGTCGATGGCATGCACCCACAAGGCCAGTTGCAGCATCAGGCGGTGATAGTTGGTGCTGTGCTGGACATATTCGCCGTAGGCATCGATCTGGCGGCGCAGGCACCAGGTGATCCATTTCCAGCCGACGCGCCGCCACTGCCCGGCCTGCGGATGGTCGGGGAGGACGAGGGCGGCCGTGTACAATCCAACCGCCTCGCTGAGCAGGTGGTTGTTGTTCTGGGAGTGGGCATAGACCAGCGTGGGCGGGATCCGCCCGGCATGGATGGCAACCGCCTGTGCCAGGCTGGATTTCCGCTCAGCGGTCGAGTGACCGGATTGCGCAAATACCTGCCCGGCCCACACAAAAGCCATGATCCGCAGGGCGGCTTCCTGCCCGCTCATCCAGTTAGGCCCAAAATACGGCGGATTGGATTCAGTGAAGATTTCGAAATATCGCCAGAATGCTTCGGCATGTTTTTCGTTTCCGGTCAGATGATATGCCCGCCCGAGGGTGAACGCCCAGCCGAAGCGGGCCGGCTCCCAGATCCGTTTCACATCACAGGTTGGCAGGTTGGCAGGTTCCGGGATGGCAGGGAGCGGGATTTTGCCAGTTTCGTAGCGCGTCCAGTGCTCCAGTATGCCAGGCAGGGCCAGGTCCAGCACCACTGGCTCCGCGCCGAAGAGGCGGACTTTGCCATTGACGATTTCGTCGGCTTCGGCGAGGAGGGCTTGCAAACCTTCCTGGCTGATCACTTCCAGGACCTGCTCGCGGGGAGGAAGTTGGAAGAGCAGACGAAGGACGGACGACCGACGACCGACGACTGACAATCGTCGTCGATCGTCCGTCACCCGTCTATAATGCCCCGTCATCAACCCAAACCGGTAAAGGGCGTTCAACGCCACCCGGGAAAATCCGAGTTGGGCGATGGCTTTCAGCGCGATGGACAGTCGATCCAGGTTAGCCATGTGTTCCAACGAATTTCTCGATCACAGGCCGGATGGGCGGGCTGAGATCTTCGGGGATGTCAGCGGCCGCGAACCAGCGCCATTCAGTATGTTCGTCATTGAGCCGGATCCCGCCGCCCGGATGCCGGGCCTGGTAAACGATGGTGACATTATGAACTTCATCGCCGTTTGGATAGCGATAGAACAACTCCGGGCCGGAAAACACGCCGAACAACACCATTTCACCGAGTTCCAGTCCCGTCTCTTCGCGGACCTCGCGCCGGGCCGCCGTCTCGACAGTTTCTCCCGGCTCCACGGCTCCGCCCGGCGGCCCCCAGCAGCCGCTGTCGGAGCGCTTCATCAGCAGCAGGCGATCCTGCTCATCCACGATGAGTGTCGCCGCACCGACCATGAGCAGTGGGGCGTGTCCGACGTACTGGCGAAGGGAGGTGAGATAATCCATGCTTATGTTGTTGAATAGCACTTGCCTGATACCAGGTTCTTGAAAGGCAGGAATAATGGTTCAGGCAAGGCATCCCAGGCGAACCAGCCGATTTTCGCCACTTCGTAGTCGGCTGCAACATGGGGTTCGCCGGAGAGATACTCACTTTCCATCCAGATTGTGATGTAATGTTTCCCAAAAGCTTCGAACACATCGTTTGTGATCGCCCTGAAGCGGACATGGGTAATCTCCACACCAGCTTCCTCCCTGACTTCCCGCATGGCGCATTGTTCCGGCGTTTCTCCGAAATCCAGGTGACCGCCGGGCGTGGACCAACTCCCAGCCCCGTGGACATTCTTCCGCCGGATGAGGAGCACTTGATCGCCCTTTCGGATAACGGCTGCCACCCCTACTTTGGGTTCTTTCAGGGATAAGTGTTTAATCATGATGAGGCAGGGATTATCCTTATCCCAGATCTTCGTCATTTCTTCCAGATGACGGAATCCCACAGCTTCATAGAAGGCGCGGGTGCTAGCATAGTTCTCATCCGGGCGCGACGGGCCGAGCGTTTTGACCTGCAAGTATTCGATACCCATTTGGCCGGCATGAACCTCGGCAGTTGCAACCAGTGCCCGCCCAATCCCGCCGCGCTGCGCATCCGGGTGGACAGCCATCACGTGGATTTCCGCCGAAAACGGATTGAGCTGTTTCAGGCTGAGAAAGCCGAGCACCTGTCCATCTGCTTCGGCAAGGAAAGTGGGCAGGTGCTCGATCTCACGTTTGTAATCCAGGATGGCGGCTTCGATCCCGAACCATTCCGGCAGGGAACGGATAATGGGGATGCAATTGGAAGATTGATTGAGCAGGGGGCCTTCGATTATGAAATCCATGTCACATCTTATCCAGTCTTACCCACAGCGGACGAAATCTTGTTCCGGCAATGCATTTATCTAGTGACCCGAGTCAGATGCCCCTCTTCATCGGGCTGGAGAATAGCAAGCGCAGGCATTGGGAAATGTTTTTCATTCGCTGTAATAAAGGTCATTGATCTATAGAGCCCGGTAGCCGCGATGATGGCATCCGCAGTACCCAGGGTGATGCCGCTGGCCTGGTAAAATTGGATCAATCCCCCAGCCGCGTCTGCGATTTCTGCTGAGATGGGGATGGTTTCAAAAGAGTTCAATAATCCGAAAGTGATCTCGCCCTCATGTTTCAGCATACCGCGCACGATCTCAAGGCGTGTGATTGCCGAGATTGACAACGTATTCTCCCTTGCAATCTGCTGTAGCATCTCGCGATAACCGGGGGTTCGGCGCAAGTAGCGGATTAGGATATTCGTGTCCAGTAAATACTCACTCATCCCGATCCCATTCCTTCGACCAATCGCGGGTAAGGGTTTTGCGGCCTTCTTCGATCCAACGGTCTATATCCTCCCCAGTCGCAAGTTCAGGGTGATCCTCATCTTTCCAAGCACCATAGGATTTTTCCAACGCTTCGAGAAGCTTTTGGCGACGCAGAGCTTTCGCAAGTGCCTCCTCCACGAAGCGTGTCCGCTCGCGGGGAGGAATCACGCGGCGCAACTCATCCGCGACGGATTTGGTAAGATATAAATTGAGTCTTTCTCTGATCTCGGCCATAGCGCAATCCTTTTGCACTGTTTGTTTGCACTGTAATTATACATCAACTTGCCCGCCTCCCCGCAAGGATTCCACTGCCGCAAACATGGCCTTCGTCACACCAACCAATTGCTCATATGGGATGGGCGGCTGCCCGCCTTCCCGGATGGCTTTTGCGAAAGTCACCCACTCGTCGTGCCAGCCTTTATCCTGCGCCTTCTTGATCCCCTTGCGCCTGCCATCGTGCACCATTTCCAGCAAGCGGAAATCATCCAGCACAGCAATTCGCCCGCCGCAGAATACTTCCACACGCTCTTTGGGGAAAGACTTGTCACCGTTGGCAAGATAGTTCACCACACCGATGGAGCCATCCGGGAAAGTGAAGGTCATCGAGACATTATCTTCCCGGTATTTGCCCTGGTCCGGGATGGCCACTGCGTTCACGGCAGATGGAGATTGTCCAACCAGGAACGTAATGAAGTCCACGAAATGGCAACCCTCACCGATGATCCGCCCGCCGCCCTGGGCCGGATCCTGCGTCCAGTGGTTGAGGGGAATGTAGCCCGCATTGACGCGGTAATGCGCATAAAGGGGTTCATGACGGGGCGAGATGAAGGCTTGGAGTTGGCGGGCAAGGGGTGCAAAGCGACGATTAAAGCCAGTGAGTAGTAAGCAGTTATTAGTAATTAGTAGCTGATCACTGATAACTGATAACTGTTCACTGCTAATCGCCAGGGGCTTTTCCACAAACACATGCTTCCCGGCTTGCAAGGCTTTCACAACCAGGTCCGCGTGGGAATCGTGACGTGTCAGGATGGCGATGGTGTTGATATCCGGGTTATTCAGGATTTCATCTTCACTTGATGTTGCATAGGCAAACCCGAATTTCTTACCCGAATGCTGGGCATGCAGTCCGCCCGCGGATGCGATGCCAACCAAACGAATATCTGGGATTTTCTTGATGGCAGGTAACAGGGTGGCGTTGGCATATAAGCCCGCACCAAGAACCCCTAACGATACCATGTTGTCACGTTTGAACGTTGGCACGTTGAACCTGATAACCTGTGAACTTTCCAATGTGTCAACTGGATAGGTAAGCAAAATGCCGAGGAAAGCCTGTTTCTTCTTCCCTGTAATGATTTCATACGCGTCCGGAGCTCGTTCGATGGGGAAGCGATGCGTGATGAGTGGCTTGATATTCAATTTACTACTGACCAGCAGATCCACAATTGCTTCGAAGTTGCGACCTTCCGTCCAGCGCACATAGCCGATGGGGTAATCCTGTCCCTTCTCTTCGTACCGGTTGTCATAGCGTCCGGGTCCATATGAGCGGGAGTTGACAAAAGAGAGTTCTTTTTCGTAGTAGATCTTGCGGGGAAAGGTCAACCCGACTGCACCGGTGGCAACGATGCGCGCCCGGTCACGGGCGATGACGGCCGCCAGTTCGACCGGGTCGTTGGAGGCTGTGTCAGCGCAGATGAGCACCACGTCGAAACCGCGGTTGGCCGTGAATGCCTGTGCTGACTCCATAGCCTGGTCGCGGGAGCAGGCCTGAAGTCCGAGGGAGGCGGCGAGGGCGACCCGCAGGGGGTTGGTGTCGATGCCGAGGACGCGGCATCCGGCCGCGGCGGCGATCTGTCCCGCCAATAATCCCAGGAGCCCCAGCCCAATGATGGCTACGTTCTCGCCGATCTGCGGCTCCGCCAGGCGGAAGCCGTGCAGGGCAATTGCGCCCAGGGTGGTGAAGGCGGCCGACTCGAAATCCACAGTATCAGGGAGGGGCGTGAGCAGGCTGCGGGGAACCAGGTTATATTCGGCGTGAACAGCATACCCCCCGCCCGCGCAGGCCACCCGCTGGCCAACCTTGAACCCTTCCATGCCAGGGCCCAGAGCCGTGATGACGCCGGAGGAGGAATATCCCAGCGCCATCGGCTGGTCTAGGCGGTTGAACGCAGTTTTGATGGTGGGGAGAACGCCTTCGCGCTTCATTTTGTCCACCACCTGACGGACAAGGTCCGGGCGGGAGCGGGCTTTGCCAACCAGCGATTTTTCGGCAAACTCGACTAGCATCCGTTCAGTGCCGGCCGAAACGAGCGATGCAGCAACCCGGATGAGCGCCTGCCCGGCCTGAGGGGTGGGGATGGGAACATCCTCGACTGTGGTTTCACCGCTTCTCATATTCTGAAGGAGTTGTTTCATAGTTCAACTATTCTTTGAAGGGTTGATAGGCTGGAAGGGGGATATATCTCTTCCAAGTGCTGTGCGAGAGTATACCGCAAGTTCCCTGCCAAGATAGACTCCAAACAAGGTAGAATAATGAGGTATGAGGTTGGTATGACCATGACACTCAGCCGCACCAAGATGATCATCCCCGAGCGCCGCCCGGAAATCTTGACGCGGCAGCGGTTGATCAGCACCTTGTATGAAGTGTTGGAGAAGCAACTGGCGCTTGTTGTCGCCCCGGCAGGGTATGGGAAAACATCTTTGCTGGTAGATTTTGCTTACCAATCTGATATGCCCGTCTGCTGGTTATCGTTGGATACTCTGGATCGGGATCCGCAAAGGTTCCTGGCTTATTTTGTCTCGGCGATTGCGCAACGTTTTCCTCAATTTGGGAATGAATCGCTCTCAGCGCTCAATCGATTGCCCTCCCTGGTACAGGGGATGGAGCGATTCATGATCATCCTGATCAATGAAATTTACGATCGCATCGATGAGCATTTTGCCCTGATTTTGGATGACTACCACTTCGTCGATACGGTTCCAGAGATCCGCGAATTCATTGGTTCATTCGTGCAGCAGGTCAGTGAGAACTGCCATATAGTGTTGGCATCCCGTCGCCTCCCGGTCCTGGCAGATATGACCCTTTTGGTCGCGCGTGAGCAGGTGGGGGGGTTCGATCTGGAAAAGTTGACATTCTCTTCTGATGAAATCCGCGCCCTCTTCGAAAAGAATTACAAAGTCAAGTTGTCGAACGAGGAAGTAGATGATCTATGCATCCAGACCGAAGGCTGGATCACGGGGTTGCATCTTTCCCAGAACAAGACTGCTCGCAGTGTTCCAGGTCTCGGGGCAGCTGCCCGCATGACAGGCATTGGACTGGCAGAATATTTCGACCAGCAGGTCCTTTCCCAACAGCCGACTGAAATCCGCACCTTCCTGCTCCAAACATCCTACCTGGATGAATTCGATGCCGAGCTTTGCGAGGCTGTCCTTGGTGTTGGCAGCTGGCAACGGCTGATGGATACTGTAATTGCCAACAACTTATTCGTCCAGCCAGTCGGCAAGCGGGCGAAATGGATACGCTACCACCACCTTTTCCAGGAATTCCTGCAAACCCGCCTGAAAGAGGAAGATCCCATCCAGGCCCGTCAAATCTTGGGACGTTTGAGTGAGGTTTGTGAAGAACGCAAAGAATGGGAAAAGGCCCACCACATATACAGCCAGTTCGGCGATCAGGCAGCCCTGGCCAGCCTTGTAGAACGCGCCGGAACGTTTATGATCCAGCAAGGCCGCTTCATTACGCTGGATAGCTGGCTTGGTTCCATCCCCGATAGACTTGTGGATGAATCTCCCGGCTTGCTTTCGCTGAAAGGTGTTATCGCGGCATCCAAAGGAATGGCACACCAGGGCTTGGAATACGTCGACCGGGCGGTGGAAGGTTTCAGAACAAAACAGGATCGTAATGGCATGGCCTTTGCATTGTTCCGGAGGTCATGGATCTATCGCCTGCTTGGAGATTATTCAGCCTCCATTGCGGATGCTGATGAAGTGATACGATTGTGTGGGGATGATGCAACCCTTGATATTGCATGGGCAGAGGCACTACGAATGAAAGGGTTCGGATTGTTCCGTCTTGGCCAGGCAAAACAGGCGCTTCCCTATCTAGAGCATTCGTTGCTAATTTTTCGAAAACTTGAGGATAGAGAGAGTACAGCATTGCTTCAAATGGAGTTGGGTGTTGCACATCGTTCGATTGGTGAAAACGAAATTGCAAAAGAACTCTATCAGAATGCATTAGCGATCTGGGAAGATAGCGGTGATCTTGTGTCTCAGGCGGATGTTCTTAACAACCTGGGTGTTTTATATCATACCAATGGTGACTATGAAAAGGCGGTCCAGGCTTTTGAGCAGGGCCTGGTGTGCACACGCCGTTCCGGTCATGTGCGTCTCGAAGCCTTGATACTTGCCAGCCTTGGTGACCTGTACGTAGAATTGGGTGATTACGAGATGGCAACACAGGCGTATGAACAAGCAGAAAGGATCGCCTACCAGATCGATTATCGTTTTTTGTCGAATTACCTTGCTGTGTCACTGGCGAGTGTAGTCCGATTGAGAGAAGATTTCAGCAAAGCGCGCCTCCTATTGAACGATGCAAGAACTCGGGTGGAAGAGAGTAAATCCACTTATGAGCAAGGACTCTATCGCCTGGAATCTGGCAAGCTATACCTCGCTACTGGTAACTCGCAGCTGGCTATTCAAGATCTGAAAATCGCTGTAGATGATTTCAGTCAGGGCGGTTTGATGAAAGAGGTAGGGTGGAGCCGGTTATGGCTCGCGGCCGCATACAGCCAGCAGAACGATTTGGATTCGGCACGCGTGGAAGTTTCCAAGGCGGTAAACGCAGAAACCCTGAGCCGGATTGCATATCCTCTGAGCCTGGCAGTATACCAATCTCGCAACCAGCTTACGAAATTGTTGGTAGACCCACAAGTCGGTTCTACATTGGTAGATTTATTGCATCGGGTAGAGGAGGTCGAATCGCACCTCCCAAAACTTCGAAAGCATTTGAGGCAACAGGCCAGTACCATCCCTGTTTCTTCACCCCGGCTCATCATCCGCGGCCTGGGGAAGGGGGCCGTTCGTGTCAATGGCAAGCTGGTTACCTCTTCCCAGTGGAAGACACATTCTGTGCGCGAGTTGTTTTATTATCTTCTTACTGTTACTCATCCCGTAACCAAGGATGAGATCGGGAATGTATTTTGGCCGGAACTTACACCTCAGCAATTGAAAACACGCTTCAAGAATGAGATCTATCGCTTGCGTCGCGCACTTGGCCAGGATACCATTCTTTTCGATGGTGAGTTCTATTATTTCAATAAAAATTTGGATTATGAATATGATGTGGAAATATTCAAATCCGCTTTGGAAAATGCACGTGTCAGCCAGACCGTCGATGAAAAGATCACTTTTTACCAAGCAGCAGTGAATGCTGTCCATGGATTATTCTTGGAAGATATGGGCGCGATCTGGGTCATGACTGAAAGGGAGCACCTCAACCAAGAGTATTTATCCTCGTTACTGTCTCTGTCAAAACTCTATCTGGCTAAAGGCCAGGAACAAAAGGCCATCCAGGCTTGCCAGCAGATGCTCATCCGGGATGCTTGTTACGAAGATGCATATCGCTTGATGATGCAGATATATGCTTCCTTGGGGGATCGCCCAGCGATCGTACGGCAATACCAAGCCTGTAAAGCAGCATTGAAAAATAAGTGGGGTATCTTGCCATCCCCAAAAACGGAGGAATTGTTCCGCCAGCTTACGGAATAAGAATCATGGGCATAGTGGGAATGTTAGCTTATGGGATAGGGAACGAGTAGAAAATAAGGCCTTAATGGGGGAAAAAAGCGATTTTGAGGTCACTTTTGAAGCCACCTTTGAAGCCTGCTTTTGTGTAACATATGTCGATAATCCTTACACAAAAGAGGTGAAAACATGAAAAACGCTTTGACCCAATTGGCTCTGAATGTTCAGAAAATTGATCGCCGCCACATTCAATTCGTCCTTGCCTTGCTGACACTGGTCATGCTGGTCTTGGGCGCTGGCGCTCCGGAAGATGGAGGACATGTCGGGCATTGATCCTGCTGGCATCCATCCTGGCAGGTGGTCTGGCTGGCTTCTTCTATGCCCGTTGGCAGAAACATAGCTGGAGCATACCACCCTTCCGTTATTTGTGGTTGATCTTCATTGCGTTCCTGCCGCAGTTCTTTGCCTTTTACCTGCCAGCCACCCGAATCTGGTATTCCGATAGTTTGGCGGCTCTCAGCCTGGTAAGTTCACAAATCCTGATATTGATTTTCTGCTGGCTCAACCGTCGCCTGGCCGGGATATGGATCCTGGCTTTTGGCACAGCATTAAATCTACTTGTCATTGTGGCAAACGATGGGTTTATGCCTATCAGTCCAGGAACCGCCGGCCACTTAGTTGCGCAAGATACACTACAGACTATTCAGGAAGGTGGTCGCTTCGGGTACGGAAAAGATATTCTGCTCTTGCCAGAAAACACTTCACTGGTTTGGCTTTCGGATCGGTTCCTGTTACCGGGGTGGTGTCCTTATCAAGTCGCCTTTAGTGGTGGCGATATACTGATCGCTGCAGGGATGTTTTGGCTGATGCTGACGCAAGGACAACCACTAAAGGCTAAGTAGAAGTACAGGAAAGGAGAATCATCGATGATTACAAAGACACAAGTACAGCCACTCTCTATTATTTTACCAACAGTCAAGGGCATTGGCTGTGAACTCAACCGTCTGCTGGCCGCTGCTGTGGTGAACGATCGGTTTCAAAAACTGTTACTGGATCATCCGGAGAAGGCACTACAAGAAGGCTATCAGGGCGAGTCATTTTTCCTTACGCAACAGGAATATGACCTGGTGCTTTCCATTCGGGCGTGTACATTGAAGGAATTTGCTATTCAGTTGAAGCAAACCCTTGACAGTCATCATCAATACTCAATTGCAAACATATCTGTCTGACACCATCGATACATGCTCACCCGATGTCGCGGGGGTAGGGACACGGTGAACCCAAGGTTCACCGTGCCCCGCGCTTTGTGATGACGGTTAACATCAAATATGTTCAATAACATAGAGGAACAACTTCACAAGATCACGATGGGAGGAGGGGAGCAATCTGATTCCAGTTTGGAAGTTGGCGAAGACAGGATCGAACTGGAAGCCATTTTCCAGGCATTTTCTGATATGTTGTTTCGGATGGATCTGGATGGCAAGATTCTGGGCTATAAGGCGGGTAAGGCCTCTCTGTTATACACATCGCCAGAACAGTTTCTAGGCAAGCGCATACAGGACGTGCTGCCGGATGATGTGGGCAAACAATGCAGCCAAGCGTTGGATCGGGTTATCCAAACCGGCGAGGTGGCTTATGTTAAATACAAGATTGGCTTGCCGGATGGTGATCGATGGTTCGATGCCCGGATGGTGAAAGCCGGGAAACAAAGGATTGTTGCCATCATCCGGGATATCACGGATCATGTTCAAAATCAGAACCGCATCCATACCCAACTCGATCGTCTGGCTGCACTGCGTGCCATTGATGCTGTCATCACATCAAGCTTTGACTTGAACTTGACACTTTCTGTCCTCTTGAGGCAGGTTATCAAGCATCTGAATGTCGATGCTGCTGATGTGCTGTTGTTCAACCCGGACAGGCGTTCGCTCGAACGTGTCGTTGGGTTTGGTTTTCAGGCAAACAAACCGCAAAAGAATGCCCTTCCCATCGGTCAGGGTTATGCTGGTCTGGCTGCGCTCAGGCGGGAAACAATCCGGGTTCTAGATCTGAAGAACAGGAATGAATTGGATGTAATCCAACCCTCTCACTTTTCCGGTGAAGATTTCGTTAGTTATTATGCGGTTCCACTGATCGCTAAGGGTCATGTCAAGGGTGTCCTGGAAATATTCAATCGCATTCCCCTGGTGCCGGATGACGAATGGAGTGATTTGCTGGCCATGATGGCTGGTCAGGCTGCCATTGCCATTGACAGTGCAGATCTTTTCCGTGATTTGCAGCGCAGCCATAATGATTTGATAATCGCATATGATGCCACAATCGAGGGGTGGTCGCGGGCCTTGGATCTGCACAACCAGAAGAACGAGGGACATACCCGTCGTGTGGTTGAATTGACAGAGCGTCTGGCGCGCCGGATGGGTATCAGCGAAGAAGATATCCTCCACATCCGGCGGGGGGCGATGCTCCACGATATTGGCAAAATGGGGGTTCCGGATCGTATCCTGAGCAAGGATGAGCCGTTGACAGATGATGAATGGGCTGTCATGCGCATGCACCCTCAGTATGCCAAAGAGATGCTTTCCCCAATCGCCTACTTGCGCCCTGCTCTGGCCATTCCTTACAGCCATCATGAGCGCTGGGATGGCACAGGTTATCCACAAGGGTTGAAGGGGGATGAGATCCCCCTGGCAGCACGGATATTTTCGGTTGCAGATGTTTATGATGCCATGACATCTGAACGGCCACATCGTTCAGCTTGGGAGAACCTGGATGCACTGGAGTATATCCAATCCCATTCTGGGACCCACTTTGACCCGGAGGTAGTCAAGGTGTTTTTGAAGATGATTCGCCAGGAAGGTTAGAAAACAAAAAACATCCGGCGCTTGTAATGGCCGGTTTTTTTTATGTGTGTGAGCGTGCAGGGATTCGAACCCTGAACCAATGGCTTAAAAGGCCACTGCTCTACCGTTGAGCTACACGCCCGTGCGAAGGGCATTCTATCATGCCCGTTTGCTGGCGTCAATTCGAGCGCAGCAATTTTTCCAATTCATGGAAGTCAACGCGGGAGGTCAAATCCAGGCTGAGAGGGGTTACTGAAACCACCCGGTTTATCCGCAGTGCGTACGCGTCACTATCCTGTGGTTCATCCTCGAACGAGTTTCTGACATCAAAGCCGACCTTGGCAGGTTCTTCCCAGGAGTTCCTCTCTGGTTTGACCGGAGGAAAATAAGGTTGGCGTGAAAGACGGGTCAGTTTCCAGGGAGTCTGGGGGGTGGCACCCGATGGGATTTCTACCTTGAGGAGATCGACATCCGGCGGGAAGCGTTTTTCCAGCAACATGCGGGCAAAAACGGCTGTGAAGTGCGCCGCTGTGGAGAAATCCACTTCGGTGGAATAGGAGAAATAATGTTCACGCTCGGTTTCCAGCGAGATGGCCAGTGATGGGCAACCCATGGCTGCCCCTTCCATTGCTGCCCCAACGGTTCCGGAGGCCGTCACGCCCAGGGATACATTCTCCCCATAATTGATCCCGGATACCACCAGGTCGGGTTTCTGTGGCATGATCTCCAATACAGCATGCAAGACAGCCTGCGCTGGCGTGCCTCCGACAGCATAAACGGTCCACTCCTGGCCGTGCACGTTCAGAACCTGAGGCCGGATCCGTCCATCCGATGCGTTCGGCAGGCTGCGACCTGTGCCCGAAGATTGTTCGCGCGGCGCAGCAACGGTTACATAGCCAAGGGCAGAGAGAGCCTCGGCCGCGGCCCACAGGCCAGGGGACTGGATGCCATCATCGTTGGTGAGGAGGATTTGCCTTTTTTCCATACTTTTTATCCTGCAAACAACAAAAGAAGCGGGGAGAACCCGCTTCACATGTGGCGCCCCTGGCGTGACTCGAACACGCGACCTATTGCTCCGCAAGCAAGCGCTCTGATCCACTGAGCTACAGGGGCACTTTCCAAGCGGCAGGGATTGTAATCCAGAATAGAAGGACGGTCAAGCGAACCGCGTTAGTGTGTGCACGCAAAGGTTGATACTGTTGGCGAATTCAAAATGTGCCCCAAGCGGGTGCTAGCAAGGATGAGGAGGGGGCTAATTTAGCAAATGCGGAAGT
>Ga0209285_10000543_pt1 | contig 12660 bp, 14 predicted proteins | sample PPLLak3March2015_2_FD_187249 | JGI IMG/M metagenome (GOLD analysis project Ga0209285, IMG submission 187249) | Freshwater sediment microbial communities from Prairie Pothole Lake near Jamestown, North Dakota, USA - PPLs Lake P8 Core (3) Depth... | ecosystem: Environmental > Aquatic > Freshwater... | reverse complement strand
CTACTGGCAGAGATGGCCGGGCGCTGCACGGTGCTCCTGTCCACCCACATCGTCGAAGACATCAGCCAGAGTTGCAACGACATGGCCGTCCTGCACCAGGGCAGGGTGCTCTTCCGCGGCAGCCCTCGCGAGTTGATCGAGGCCGTGCGCGGCAAGGTCTGGACCGTGGCCACGAAAGGCGAGCAGCCGGACGGCGGTGCGGGGATCGTCTCCACCATGCAGCTACAGGACGGCGTCCAGTACCGCCTGGTCGGCGAGCGGGTGGACAGCCATCCTGCCATGCCGGTCGAACCCAGCCTGGAGGATGGTTATATCTGGCTGATGCAGCAGTCGCGCCTGGATCAGGCCTAGAATCAAAAAATAGCAAGCTTGGAAAATTCACAGACCCTCTCATACAAGTATTATCCGTATATAAAGCATCCCCTTGGGGGCACTGGAACATATAGACCATATGGAACAAAGATTCCATGTGGTCTTTTTTGTTTCGTTTGATAAGTGGAGTAGTAAAGGAATTTGCACCTTACGATGCAACGCGATCTCCCGCTTTGCTCAGGTATGCACTTTCTGAATTTAGGTTGTGTGCTGTATACTTGAGCCATGCCCGCACCGCTCCTGGCCACCAAACTCTACATCCCCCCGCCTCGGCCCAAGATTGTCCCGCGCCCGCGCCTGATCGAGCGGCTGAATGCAGGGTGCGCACAAGGCTGCAGGCTAACGCTCATCTCCGCCCCCGCCGGCTTTGGTAAAACCACCCTGGTCAGCGAATGGATCGCCAGTTGCGGGATGCCCGTCGCATGGCTGTCGCTGGATGAAGGAGACAACGATCCGGCGCGGTTCATCTCTTACCTGGTAAAAGCGTTGCAGACGATCCGGGCGGGAATTGGCGAGGGGCTACTGGCTGCGCTCCAATCCCCCCAACCGCTGCAGATCGAAACCATTTTGACCACCCTGCTCAACGAAATTTCCACCATCCCTGAGAATTTTCTGCTCGTCCTGGATGACTACCACTCGATCGATTCCCAGCCGGTCGATCAATCCCTGGCTTTCCTCATCGAACACCAGCCGCCGCAAATGCACCTGCTTATCGCCACGCGCGAAGATCCGGATCTGCCGCTGGCCCGCCTGCGCGCCCGCGGCCAACTCACCGAACTGCGCCTCGCCGATCTGCGTTTTACCTCTGCCGAAGCTGCCGAGTTCCTCAACCAGCGGATGGGACTGAACCTATCCGCCGAAGATGTCACTGCGTTGGAAACACGCACCGAGGGTTGGATCGCCGGCCTGCAACTGGCCGCGATCTCTATGCAGGCGCATCAAGACGCTGCTGGTTTCATCCAGTCTTTCACCGGCAGCCATCGTTTCGTGATGGATTATTTGCTTGAAGAGGTCCTGCACCAGCAGCCCGAAAGGTTCCAGGCTTTCCTGCTGCGCACTTCCATTCTCGACCGCATGTGCGGGCCTCTTTGCGACGCTGTTTTACTCGACCCGTCCATTCCCAGTCAGGCAACCCTGGAATATCTTGAGCGTGCCAACCTGTTCATCGTCCCCCAGGACAACGAGCGGCGCTGGTACCGCTATCACCAGCTGTTTGGCGATCTGCTTCGCAAACGGCTGGGGCAAAGTCTCACCCCTGCAGGGATCGCAGAACTGCACATCCATGCCAGCCAATGGTATGAAAACAATGACCTGATGCTTGAAGCTTTTAAGCATGCGGCTGCAGCCAATGATGTTGATCGTGCCGGGCGCCTGATGGAAAGCACGAAGATGCCCATCCACCTGCGCGGCACGGCGACGGCAATACTGGACTGGCTGGAGTCGCTTTCAAAGACCGTGCTGGATGTCAGGCCGACCTTGTGGTGGATGCAGGCTGCGATGTTGCTGGTTATCGGTCAGGTAACAGGCGTGGAAGAGAAGCTCCAGGCGACCGAAGCCGCTTTGGCTTTGGCAGCCCTGCCGGGTGCTGGGCTGGACGAAACGACTCGCGACCTGATCGGAAGAATTGCTGCCGCCAGGGCGAACGTGGCGCAAGCGCAGGCCCAGATAGAAACCATACTCGTTCAGGGGCAGCGCGCCCTGGAATATCTGCACCCTGACAACCTGGCTGAACGGTCCATGGCCGTCCGGTCGATGGGGTTTGCTTATTATATCCAGGGAGACCTGACGGAGGCCGCCCGGGCCTATACCGAAGCCTACTCTCTCGCCCAGGCATGTGGCGATGAGATCGACTCCACATTGGCTTCGATCCGTTTGGGCCAGGTACAGGAAGCTCAGAACCAGCTTCACCAGTCGGCTGAGACCTACCACCGTGTTTTGCCATTGATCGATGTTTATTCTCCATATAATGCCTCTGTAGCGTATCTTGGCCTGGCCCGCATCTATTATGAGTGGAACGATCTGGATGCCGCTGAAAAGTTTGGAGAGAAAAGCTTGCAGCTGGCGCGGCAGTATGATCAAGTCATTGACAGGTTGGTATTGAGTGAAGTGTTCCTGGCCAACCTGAAATTGGCCCGAGGAGATGCGGCCGCTGCGATGGACAAGATTTTGCAGGCAGAACAAACCTCGCGTCTAAAGAATTACACCTATCGCCTGTCGGATATTGCCTACACCCGGGCAAGGATCCACCTTTTCCAGGGCAACGTGGATGAGGCCGCACAATTGGTACGGCAAAATGTGATACCGCTCATGCAGGCGCGTGTCCTCATCGCCCAGGGCAACCCATCCGAAGCGCTGGCAGTGGTGGAACCACAACGCCAGCAAGCGGAAGCAAAAAAAATGGCAGGAAGGCTGCTCCTGGTGATGGCTGTTCAATCCGTTGTTCTGTTTGCACAAGGCGAAAAGGTCCATGCGGTGCAAGTGTTGACCGAAGCCCTGGCGCTGGCCGAGCCGGGCGGTTACATCCGCCTCTTTGTTGACGAAGGAGATGTGATGGCGGAACTCCTGTCTGCTGCGGCCGCGCAGGGCATCCGCCTCGACTATGTCAACAAGCTGCTGGCTGTCTTCAAAGGGGAGATGAAAGAGGAACGACCGGCTGCGCCAGTTCCCGGTTCCTCGTTTTTAATAGAGTCGTTGAGCCAGCGCGAGTTGGAAATATTGAAGCTGATCGCCCAGGGACTCTCGAATCGAGAGATCGGCGAACGTCTGTTCCTGGCCCTGGACACGATCAAAGGGCATAACCGTAAAATATTTGACAAACTGCAAGTTCAAAGCCGCACCGAAGCCATCGCCCGTGCCCGTGAACTGGGCTTGTTGTAAGGTTCATTTTCCTCAGCATTTCCCCTCGAAAAAAAACAACACCCATCGCCAACACTAAAGTGTCTATTCGTTAACACTGTGTGGGGGATATTATCTCTGTACATCAGACAAGTGGCGCGGACGGTAATTACCGGGCCAAAAGGTACAGAGGTATGCGAAACAAATTCAACCCAAAAACGGATCCAAATAAACCGACAAACTACAAGATCAGAATCAATGGCCACCTGGACCCGGAATGGTCAGACTGGTTTGAAGGCCTGACTGTCACGCTGGAAGAAGATGGCACTACGCTTCTAACTGGCATGGTGATCGACCAGGCTGCCTTGCATGGCCTGCTCAAAAAAGTGCGCGACCTGGGCATGCCATTGCTCTCGGTCTGTCCTCTCGAACCCGGCCCCTCGACTACGCTTGGGACAGACCAGGCAGATGCGTCAGACGTCAAATCGTAAATTGACAGTAACACCTTGGAAAGGAAGTTTGCCTATGAAAATATTCCCAACCTATTTCAACCCCCGATAACCGGGTGGTGACCACAATTTTACGCAAGCCTACTTCAATGAAACTCATCCATATCTTTCAAAAAGGAGAAACGAATGAATACGACCAACGCAAGTTCACATGGGACGAACAAAGAGACCGCTAAAAATCCACTGGATGTGAGGATCATCCTTGCAGTGCTATGGGTGGCTGAAGTGTTAAGTTCTTTAAACGGAGATACGTACCGCATAAATGATCCGGCTGTACTGAAGGCTTCCCTTGAGAATAACGGATCCATCGCAGTAACCCCCGGATTATTGTCAGTAATGGGAATAATATTTGTGGGTCCCATTCTGATGAGCGCCTTGACCCTGATATTGAAATCTCGCGTGAGCCGTTTGGCAAACCGCATCATGGGCATATTCTATGCTGTGGTTATTCTTGTATTTTGGGTCTTGGGTTTTGTATTGCAATCTGCCAGTTATGAGTTCGTTTGGTCAACTGCACAACTTGTGTTTGTCTTACTGGTTGTCTGGTATGCCTGGAAGTGGCGTAACCCTGAAGGGTAGCCCGGCAGATACGCCAGATGCCAAATCGTAAATGGATAGGTGCGGTTTGTCTACGGTAAATTCAATCATAAGAAAAGGAGTTAAAAAATGAATATGACCAAAGGAAGTCACCAGGGAACAGACAGAAAGACCGCAGCAATCGTGGGTGTGCTATTCATTCTGGGGACGGTTCCGGCCCTACTGAGCCTGCCACTAATGCTAAACACGGTCAGTGCTCCGGATCATCTGACTGCGATTTCCACCAATGAGGGCCAGATGATCATCTTCACGGCGATTAAATTCATCATGGGTCTTGCCTGTGCCGGTATTGGCCTTGCGCTGTATCCGATTCTGAAGAAATACAACGAAGGCCTGGCGTTTGGTGCGGCTGGATTCAGAGTTATCGAGGGAGCGCTCCACATTGTTGGCGCTCTCCTCTATGTTGTCCTATTGGCACTAAGCCAGGAATTCGTGAAAGCCGGGGCTCCAGCGTCATCGTACTTTCAGACAGCAGATGCAGTGATCAACGCAGGAATCGGTTGGTTTAGAGATGGGGCCAATCTGTTGACTTTCGGCATCGGTGCCCTGATGTACTATGTTGTCTTCTATCAATTCAGACTCGTTCCTCGCTGGCTATCCGTTTGGGGTCTGGTTGGAATCACATTGAACATCATCAGCGCTCTGTTGGTGGTGTTCAATCTCCTGCCTCCTTTCGGGACGATCCAGGTCATTCTTTTAATGCCGATTCTCCCGCAGGAATTGGTTTTGGCCGTCTGGCTGATCGCGAAAGGCTTCGATCCGTCGGCAGTCGCTTCCAGGACTGCGTGAGTAGATACGAATTAAGGAGAAAATAAAAATGTTAAAAAAAGGTTTGATGGTTCTTTCAATATGGTGCGTCATCAACTTCATACTCGCCTTCATCATTTTGAGCTATGTCATCGTGCTCAAGAAAGACTCTCCCATTTTGCAGGTGGCGTCTTTTTCAGAAATTGAAATCGCCAGCCTCAGTGCCAAGACCATTGCCGCGCTCAATTGCTTTACGATCCTGTATAACTCCTGCTCTCTCATGGTCTCAGTATTGACATGGCCGCTCATCCACAAAAACCTGGTCGCCGGTCAAAAATCGGCTTTCTGGATGTTGGTGTTGGTGATCGGCTTTGTGGAAGTGATGGCATTTTTCGCTTCCTCATATATCGGGCATGGGCGCTGGCAGGTGAACGTTGTTCAGAGCGCTTTATACCTTGTGGGCATTGGCCTGTCGGGCTGGTCCCTGTTCAAAGGAGATAAAGCATGAATAAATTCAATAAAACCGCAAAAAATGAAACTCATCCATATCACTCAATAAAGGAGATTAAAAATGAATACGAACAAAAAGACCGCAAGAATGGCAGGGTTCCTGTATCTGATCTACATCGTGGTTTCCATCTTCGCCAATGTGCTTGGTCGTTCCAAGCTGATCATATTGGGAGATGCGGCGACGACCGCCCGGAATATCATCGCCTCTGCATTGCAATTCCGGATCGGCTTCGTGCTCGACCTGGTTTCGGCTGTGCTCTTCCTTTTGACAGCCTGGGCTTTGTACGTGTTGCTGAAGCCGGTGAACAAGAACCTCGCCTTGCTGTTCCTGTTATTGAACCTGGGCGGTGTCGCCGTCCATTGTTTCAGCGATCTCTTTCTGATCGCCAGCCAATTGATCTTGAGCGGCGCGGGTTACTTGAAAGCATTCCAGGCCGATCAACTGCAAGCCCTGGCGATGTTATCCCTGGATATCTACAAGAACGGGTTCTCGGGGATCGCCCAGATCTTTTTCAGCGCCTGGCTCTTTCCGCTGGGTTACCTGGTTTACAAGTCGGGCACCCTTCCCAGGTTCCTGGGCATCATTTTGATGGTTGAATGTTTTGCCTGGCTCATGTTTCCAGTTCAGTTCTTCTTTTTCCCGGGCAACGTCGTATTAACCTGCGTGAGTTCTGTGGCAGGGTTTATTGGGGAATTTTCCCTTACGTTGTGGCTTCTGATTATGGGTGCAAAGGATCAAAAACCAGCATGAGTTGAGGCTGGTTGCGAGACCAGCGACGAATGAGGTCTTGAACATGGCACAGATTTGCACTATCGGGGGTCGGGGAGGGCCTTCAGCCCTCCCTAACCCCCTCCCCGCTCAACACCATGTTTTGCTCGTGGAATAGACCTAATAAAGCGGACACAACACATCACAAGGAGAAAGCCAAATGTTAAAAAAAGGTTCGATCATCCTCTCAAAGAAGCTGTTCATACTAACTATTGGGGGCGGAGTAGTATTCTGGGTAACTACCATCGCAATTTCCCTGCTTCCCATCGCAGCGGAGTTTAGATCTGCCTTTTCAAAAGCGAATATTCAAACGGTTTGGGTTGCTTCTTTGCCCGCTGGTTTGATTATCGGATTCTGCGTCAGTTATTCTTTGCTTCGTTTTTTTGACAAGATTCCAACAAAGGATCCAATTCTAAAATCCGTGATAATAAGCCTCATCGCCCTGGTCATCATGACAATCCTGAACCTGGTTCCCCAAAGTTTTCTTGGGCAGCGTGATGTCTTGCATTACTTTCTCATCGGCATAATGCTTGACGCACCAAGGTTTCTCTTTCTTGGAATAGTTATTGGCTATCTATACAGACGGCTGTATAAAGGATCCGATCCATCCGCAAATGCTTCCAAGTCTGCTCAGGCGGAATAGGTGGACAACCATGGAAACCCAGGCCACAGCTCGAACCAAGCGGCAGACATCACGTGAGTTCTACAAGAAACTGCTTAAGTTAGCTGGAGCAGGATGCGCAGCCTTCTGGATAACTGATTTCGTAATTTCAGTGTCCCCCATCGCTGCCGAGTATAGAGCTGCTTTCTCGATCTCATCTCTTCCATTGGCTCTTGTTCAAGCTCTGGTTGGTGGTCTGGTTATCGGATGCTGCGTCAGTTATTTCCTGCTGCGATTCTTTGAAAAGATTCCAACAAAAAATCCCATCTTTAAGGCATTGATCCTTAGCTTTGCTGCCATGGTCGTTATCGAAGTCCTATCAACTCTTGTTAATCCCAACAATGCCTTTGTCTACCTTTTGATTGACACAGGGATGAACGTGCCAAGGTTTCTCGCTCTTGGAATAGTTGTTGGCCATCTTTACGAAAAGCTCAATGGAGGCGCGTGATAATGAAAGCGATTATCTGTACAAAATACGGTTCACCGGATGTTCTTCAACTCCAGGAGGTAGCAAAACCTGATCCAAAGGATGATGAAGTACTGATCAAAATTCATGCGGCATCTATAAATTCGCGTGACTGGCGCATGATGCGGGCAAAACCGTTCTTTATCCGCCTGATGCCAGGAGGTTTTCTGCAACCCAAAAACAAGATCCTCGGGGCGGATGTAGCCGGGCGGGTCGAGGCGGTTGGCAGGTCCGTCAGGCAGTTTAAACCGGGAGATGATGTTTTTGGGTACTTGCCTAGCGCAACCGGTCGCGGCACTTTTGCCGAGTATGTATGTGCCAATGAAAATGCAATCACGCTGAAACCTGTCAACCTAACATTTGAGCAGGCTGCGGCGGTCCCTCTCGCGGCGATGACCGCCTTGCAGGCATTACGAGACAACGGAAACCTTCAACCTGGGCAAAAGGTCTTGATCAATGGCGCAACTGGTGGTGTAGGAACGTTTGCCGTGCAGATCGCCAAAGCGTTCGGGGCGGAAGTCACTGCAGTGTGCAGCACGCGGAATTTGGAGATGGTGCTCTCGATTGGTGCAGACCATATCATCGATTACACACGAGAAGATTTCACCCAAAACGGTCAGCAGTACGACCTGATCCTGGCTGTGAACGGATATCATCCGATCTCTGATTATCTGCGCGCATTAACCGATGAAGGAACTTATGTCGTTGCCGGTGGCTCGATTCTTCAACTTGCCCAGGCAGCGAGCAACAAGAAAAGAAATTCCGATCCCGGGGGGCAGAAAACATCTGTCGCTTCCCTGGTGCAAAGTCAAAAAGACCTGAATTTGATAAAAGAACTGCTTGAATCCGGGAAGATCCTACCGGTGATCGATCGGTGTTACCCGTTGAGCCGGGTCGCTGAAGCCCTCTGGTATTTTGAAAGGGAACACGCTCAAGGAAAAGTCGTCATCACCGTGGAATATAATGGCAGGTGACAGCCCAGCCGGATAAATGAAGTCAGGTTAATAACAGGAGAGGAAACCATGGATCCAAAAATAATCATCATTATCGCCGTCTCCTACCTGTATGGATTCTTCGAAGTATTCATGAATTTGAGGCAGAGAAGCAAAAGCAAGGTCACCACCTCGAACGATAAAAGCAGTTTATGGTGGTTATACGTTCTCATTACCCTTGGCTATGCCCTGTCCTTTGCAATCGGTGCGACGAAAATAGGCAGGATTTATACTTGGAATACCATCTTCGTAGTTGGCATGGCCGTGTTCGTCATCGGGTTCATCATCAGAATTCATTCCTTGCTGACGCTGAAACAATTCTTTACCTATTCGGTTGCAAGAGTGGAGAACCATAAGATCATCGAAACCGGCCTGTACAAATTCATCCGACATCCTGGATACCTTGGACAATTGATTATTTTCATCGGGATTTCAATTTTGATATCCAATTGGTTATCAATTTTATTCATGATGATCCCGATCACTCTTGGATATCTCAACCGGATGAAGGTCGAGGAAAGATTTATGCTGGAACAACTGGGAGAAGATTACTTGAATTATCGAGCTCGGACAAAACGGCTCATCCCCATGGTATATTAATTTGCGCTGTGCCTGACAAAACATTCTCACGACTTTTCTTTCTGAATTTATGAACTATATATAATTTGCATACCCTCTCAACTTTGGATTATCCCTATATACAGTAGCCCCTTGGGGGCACAGGAACATATAGACCATATGGAACAAAGATTCCGTGTGGTCTTTTTGTTTGGGTTAATATATCAATCTCTATAAGTATCTATTCATCCTTGTGTTCCAAGCGAGAGCTTCCCAATACAGTATCCCCTTGGGGGCACACGACCCGCCTTAATCAGGCGGGTTTTTATTTTTCGGGTACATTTCACACCCAGATAGACTCGTCTGACACCTATAGTTCTCCGGAGGAAACGGTTTTCAAGGGAATGATAGTCCCAAGAATGGCCGGAACTATTCATAATCATTTATGCTATGATAAGGGGGAATTCTGCGTTCACGGACAGTGTCCCATGTCGGATGCCCTGATGACCAACCAAGCTCTACTTCCCGCCTCCCCGGCCCAGCCTGGTGCTGTGCTTGCGGCTCGTCGAAAGGATGCTGGGCGACTGGCGCAATCTACTCCAGAGCGCGGGATTGCCGCCGTTCGTACCAGGTTCGCCCTACAACCTGGAATATTCCATCACCGCAGAATTGATCCCCACTACGAATGCATTTGCGATTGGTACTGTCTTCTGGGCGATCTTGGCGGTGATCTACCACACGCTTTTCCGCCGGATCCATCCCAAACTTCCTGCCGGGCTGCGAACCGAGTCGCTTCACCCGACCGGGAAGGAACTGCGCTTCCCAGCAGTGCTGTACATCGTCAGCGAGATTCCTGGATTGATCGTCATCCTCTAGACACACATGCAGACATAATCAGAAACAAAACTATATGAACACTCAACCTGTTGAATACAAAGTCAAGGCCTTCGAGGTTCGCAACCTGATCTTCTATTTCCTGATTGCCCTGATGATGACTGCCTGTGCGTCAGCAACCTCCGCCCCCCAGCAACTGGCGCCACTGCCTGCCGGTCAAACAGTCCTGGCACACACTCCCGTTATTCTACGCGTGGAAGAACGGACAGATGACCAAAACGGGCAATTACTCCTCCATAAGGACATATACTTCACAGACCCGGCGGGAGATGCCATCACTGTCATACACCAATTGTTAGCGACCGTCCCGGCAGGAATCTACTTCCCCAGGTTTGATGATGTAAGAATCACGGCCTCCGCGGACGAACAAAAAATCGAAGGGTTGGTCACTAGTTCTGTGGGATGTCCTGTGGTACTGTACCCGCTTTCGCTCACGATCGAAACCAGAATTTGTGATGCATCCGGTAATTTGAGCGAACCAGTGGTCGTCGAATTTGCGTGTCCTGCAAATCCACCAAACAGAATACCATCTTTGATCTTTGAGCTAATTCTCTGGCTTGGTTTGCTGACAGGATTCTGGTTGTCTTTCCGTAAGCACCCTTCCATGGGAAAGTCAGCCATTCTTTCCATGCTTCTACTATTCTGCTCATGGATCGTACAGGGTTTTCTGGGATCGATATTGCATGAGGGCGGTCACGCTCTGGCTACCCGGATTGAGGGAGAAACAGTCTGGAGTTTTTATGCGCACCCATTCACTTTTACAGGGTTTGTCAGGCCTGTTGTTGATACCGCTTGGAGGTTTGCTTCGGGGTATATTATTAGTATTCTGGTTTCCGTAATGGTCTTCATCCTGCTTTGGAAGCGACGTTCTGTTTCAAACCTTCCTTTCGTCTTGCTCTTCCCGTGGGGCGCGATCATCCAGGGTTTTCAGATGTTAACCTTGGGCGGTGACACCTACAATATTATGCGGATCTCGGGGCTGCCAGCGATTATTTTTATTGTCCTGGGCTTTGTGCTTGTGTGTTCAGGGATCTTCTTCCTCCTTTCACTATTTCCTCTTCTTGGTTTGCCCCTCGAGGGTGGAAGATCTCTCCTGGTGATTCCGGCTGTTTTTTCCCTCCAAAGCATTTTTGGAATGCTGGTTGCCTATTTATTTGTGCCGGGTTCCCCAGTCGACATTCGATACGCAGAAGGAGGAGCAATCATCGCTAGCGCAAACAATCTCGCCATATTCCTGCCAATCATGGGGGTGCTCTTCGCTGTGATCTATATCACACTGTTCCGGAAGATATCTCCCAAACTGCCTGCTTGGCTGCGAGCGGAGACGGTTCAGCTGGTCTGGAAAGACCTGCGCGCCCCCGCCTTGCTGGCCGCTGTCAGCGTGATCCTGGGGTTGGTGATCATAACTTAGGGCAGGGGAAGATGTCCATCATCCTGTTCTGAACCGGAAATCAAATCAATTATCTTTTCGAATCACCCTCTCGCCCTTGTATTATCCGTATATACAGCATACCCTTGGGGGCACAGGAACATATAGTCCAAATATTCCATACAGTACTTTCTCGTCTACTACGCTCTGCTTTCAGAGCGTAGTCTATTTTAAGAAAGTACACTTGATTTTTGAATTGTTATCTGATATACTGTGGTTGCAGTATTTCTGCATCAGCAGATATACCTACGAAGGAGAGATATGGAAATCACAATTCAAGTCCGAGAACGTGGTGTGGTCACACTCCCTGCTGAACTGCGCGAAAAGTACAACATCGAAAACGGGAAGATCTTCCGCCTGGTGGATCTTGACGGCATCTTTGTATTTGTCCCGATGGTGCCGATGGTTCCGGAGCTGGCTAACGAGATCGAACGGATCCGCCTGGAAGCTGGCGTGAGCGTTGATGAACTCCTGGATGATCTCCGCAAGCAACGTGAACGGTACAACAAGGAAAAGTATGGCAAACAGCCCGCCTAAACCTCGCATCTTCGTAGATGCTGATGTGCTTTTTGCGGGTGCGGCTTCACCAAATGAGCATAGTGCCAGTTTGGTGATCCTCCGTATGGCAGAGATTACTTTGATCGAAGCAGTGACCAGTGAGCAGGTTATCACCGAGGTGGAACGAAACCTTGAAGAAAAGATGCTGGCTGCGATGCCGGCATTTCAGATGTTGGTGAGCCGTTGTCTCCGTGTGGTTTCAGATCCGAGCGTGGCCGAAATCAAGGCGTTGTCAAAGGCCGCAGACCACAAGGATCTACCCATTTTAGCGGCTGCGGTGCGCGAAGGATGTGTTTACCTTACCACACACAATATCCGACATTTTCAACCTGGCGTAGAATCTGTCACGGTGCTAAAACCCGGCGATTTGGTACAGCGTATACGGTATCTCCTGGCTCAGATGTCTTCAGAGTGATCGAATCCAGAGCTGAGTTTTGGCCAAACTGGCTCAATGAACTCTTGGGCGGTTTGAGATCCAAATCTCGAGTCATGTCTGTCTTTACCCCCTCTCGCCCTTGTATTATCCGTATATACAGCATACCCTTGGGAGCACAGGAATAGATAGAACATATGGAACAAGGATTCCATGTGGTCTTTTTGTTGCGTTTGAGAAGTGGGGCATCAAAGAAATATACAACTAGTGGGTCGTATGGCATGAGTGTTGCCATTTTTGGATAAGGTTTGGATGACGGCGGACAGGGCGTCGAGTACATGCGCCGGAGCCACCTAAAGCATGACGACGCTGGCGACTGCGCTGACGACG
>Ga0209285_10000542_pt1 | contig 12664 bp, 16 predicted proteins | sample PPLLak3March2015_2_FD_187249 | JGI IMG/M metagenome (GOLD analysis project Ga0209285, IMG submission 187249) | Freshwater sediment microbial communities from Prairie Pothole Lake near Jamestown, North Dakota, USA - PPLs Lake P8 Core (3) Depth... | ecosystem: Environmental > Aquatic > Freshwater... | reverse complement strand
AGGTTTGAGAGAAGCGTGGGAGTAGCATGACAGACTATTGTTCATCCTTATGATAGAGGTCTAAGAGTATTATTTTCTTTTCTTCTTTGTAGTAGGTGTATGCGAGGCGGTAGGAACCTATGTAGAGTTCCCGCGTTCCTTTTCGTGCATATCGCATAGGTTTTCCTATTTCAGGATGTTCAAGTATCTTTTCAATCTGGATTTTTATTTTTTCTTTGACTGAATTATCTTTGATTTTTCGTATGGTCTTTAAAAGATCGTCGGTGTATTCAACCGTTAACATTTGTCGAGTTCCTCTAAAAATTTCTTTGCAGACATGGACTTGAATTTTCCTTTTTCGTACAAGTTCCATGCTTTTTCGACTCGTTGTGCAAAAACAAGTTCTCGTTTGAGATCTTTTGCCAGTTCATTGATTTTTTTCATTATGAACTTGTTATCCTCTTTTATGATAAGAAACTGGTCACCAATACCAATATCTTTTCGCATATTGCTGGGGATTACGATTTGCCCCTTCGAACTTACTTTTGTTATTGCCACATCCATATTATCACAATGTAAGATATATCTTACCTTTTATTTAAATATTGTGCTGTTTCTTAAAAGAGATTTTATGCTCTGTAAAATCTGTGGCACAGAAGAAACCGATAACCCTGATGGGATATGGGGGGATTGGAAGTTTTGTATGATTGATGATAAGGATATTACGCCGAATATGTGATTTAGTCATTATGAAATTGTAGGTTTAAGGGGGCGTAGATGGGGGGATTAATTATTTCTGTTTAATGAAAAAATGATTATAACTCAATGTTGTAGCTAGTGGATTAATTCGAACAGAGCTGGTTGGCTGTTCCAGAGTATTTACCCCCACAATTTTTAATATTTTGTTATTTATCGTAAAATGTAGGGGTAAATATTATTGCAAATATTTCTCATATTCTCTTAGATATTTTCTGAAAAACCACTGTGCAAAAATGTTTTCATCATTTTTTAAATTACTTCTCTCAAGCGCTGTGTAATAACTATTTCGTTGTGAGTAATCTATGATGAGCATTGGATAATCGTTTTTATTTAGAATGTAATTCATAAGAAGGCGGGAGATTCTTCCATTTCCATCACCAAAGGGATGGATTGATACAAATCTTAGATGAACAAGAGCTGCAAGTTGAACAGGATGAATTTTTTTCTTATTCTGATGGTACCATTCAAAGAATTCTCTTAGTATAAGATCGAGTTCGAACGGTGGCGGTGGAATATATTTACTTCCCGAGATTCTAACCTGATGATCCCGTATTTTTCCTGCTGTGTCTTTTTTTGTATATTGAAATAATGTTTTGTGCCAGTGTATCACCGTTGATAGGTTAATTTCTCTTTGATATGCTAGCATATCGTAGAATACTTCTCTATGTTGCTCTGCTTCTTTTATATCTTCAATTGGTCGTCGGGTCGGCGTGATTCCTTTTTCTAGAAGATCTGCAGTTTCTCGTAGTGTTAATGTTGAGCCTTCAATCCTGTTTGTTGAATAGGTAAATGTTGTTGTAAAATTTTCAAGCTCTTTTTTTTCTAATGATTTTGGTATCTTCTTTTTTTCTTTTGTGTGTTGTTCTTTTATTTTGTCAAATTGAGTGAACCATGTTTCTTGGTAAAATTCTAAGAGGAAGTTTTCTTTCAGTTGAGTGATGTTTTTCGGTATTTTTGTGCCTAGGTATTTTTCCTTTTTTTCTACTTTGTCATTTTTTCTGAAGCTATGTTCGAGATAATAGTATGTGTTTCCATTAATCTTCTTTTTCTTTAGTGAAACCATAATTATATATTACCCCTACAAATTAATAAACTTTTCTATTTTTTGTAAAATGTAGGGGTAAATGAGTAGTTAGTGATAATAAGAGCGTAATAGGAATCATAATTGAGTTTTTGTTTATGCTTTGTAAAATCTGTGGCACCAATGAGACAGATAACCCTGATGGGATTTGGGATGATTGGAAGTTTTGCATGATTGAGGATAAGGAGATTACACGGACCACTGTAGTCATTCAAAGAAAAAACAATTAATGATAATCTTGAATAAATAGTAACGTGATGTACCTGCTATGATTGTTTATCTCTCAGAAGAGGAAATAATTGAAATCAATCGATATTCACTTCAACTTACAGGCGAGGAGGAAAAATTTCAAGTTGTACAACCTGATGATATCAGATTTACTATTCGTTTTATATCCGAACAATTTGGAAAAGATATCTATCGCAAAGCATTGGGATATTGCGTATCTCTCATAGTGTTGCATCCTTTCAGAAATGGAAATCACCGGACATCACTTCTATCTGCTGAACGGTTTTTACAGAAAAATCACTGCCGACCACTTGCAACCAATACGGAAAGAATTCAATTGGAAAAATGGAGACTACCCTATGAAGAAAAACATGAGTTACACAGGGAGTTTTTTAGAATAACAAATATCCTGGAGGAAAAAGCGAGGATAAACGAACTCAAAAAACTGATGAGATCGGTCTATGGAATAAAAATATTACAATGGCTAAAAAAATACAATCCTAATGAACTCTAGCACAGTACTTAATATATTCTGATCGTTCTTGAACAAACAATTTAATTTCCTGTTTCTCTTTTTTTGTCATAAACAATAGTAATTATGGGAATAGCTCGTATATAACGCTTTTGCCACAGTACCTTAAAAAAGAAGATTTTTTAATAAATAATACAATAAAATAAGCATCGAAAACAGGAAATGAAAAGTGGCACCAAAGAAACCGATAATCCTGAGGGGATATGGGATGACTGGAAGTTTTGCATTGTTGATAATAAGGATATTACGACGAATATGTGATTTATTCATTATGAAATTGTAGGTTTAAGGAGGGCGTAGGAGCAGGGAGGAAGTCTGTTATCTGAGGATTTATAAAGAAGTAGTTGTTTTGAAATTGTAATTTGGGGAGCAAAGATTATGAAAAAACAACTAATCATAATTGGGTTTATAATCACTTTTATAATGATTAGTACTGGGTTATTCACCGGCTGTACAAACAATGATGGGAATTTCTCAGATAACACCCCTATTATCAGTGATAATGATCTCGCTGTTCTAAGATCTGCCTATAACGAGTATGACATGTTACGGCAAAATACCTCAGCGAAAAACGCTCGACAGCAATTGATACAAAAAATTAACACGGAATACGAAGGAGTGGAAAACGCACATCTCGGTATCGACAATTACTCAATTTTTATTAAATATTCAGCGGGTGGCGGTGCAATCGTTGACACGTATGAATCCGAGGAATCAACCAATGGAACATCAGGGGCTGGTTTTATGGCAGCTGGTGGAAATTCATATGATGATTATCTGTCAAAAAATACTCTTTGTTTTGGTGGTGTATCTGAACAGCCTATGGAGTCAGGGTATACATCAGGTGTTGGAGAAACCTTTGAGTCTACACATCAACTCTCATTTGATGCAATACAAGAAAAAATCACTCCAAACAAAAAAAAGATGTTAATTCTTAGCCCCTCCTACTATGACTCAAATTTTCCCACAAAACCTTGGAATGACACCATTGACTGGTTTAAAGCATACGGCTGGACAGACGATGATATTGTCATCAAAGTAGTCGATAGAGATCCAGCCACAGGAGTAGTTCGTGGTGGTAATATTTTGCCGGAGGATTATTTTAGTCTCGATGAATATGGCATTATCTTGTTTGCCGGACATGGTAGTGCGGATAAAAACTTCAATGAAGATAATCTCTATCTACAATTTTGTTTCTTTTCCAATAAGACATTACAAGAGAATTCCGCCATCAAACAAGAGCTGACAGAATTATACCATGAGAACAAAATCTTTTTCGCAGATGAAGAAAAGGGTTTTGACGGGGCGACCCCTGTATACTGGTTGCAAACCTTCATCCGCGCTGATCTCCTGAGAGAGAACATAGATACTACTCTTCCAGGAAGTTATATCTATTTGAATACATGTTACGGAGGTTATTTTAATAGGATTTTTCTCGATAAAGGTGCGAAAATATTTTTGGGGTACGAACAAGAGGTACATTACTCTGTCTCGTATGGAAACATGCTGGCTATGAATACCCTTCTTCTTGAGAAAGGATATAGTGTTCATACCGCATTTCTCGATGATATGATTAAATCGACAAGCATATACGATCCAGATCCTGTATATTTGCATGTCTATCCTAATCCCAACAGTGACCCAACTGCAGATAATTTTTATTTCCCTGCTTGGTTTGATAAAATTACCATTAATGGCATTCCAGACGAAGCCTATTACATAGGTGTGACTCTAATTAGCGGTGCTGGTAAAATTTCAGCATCAAAAAGTTATTCTGTTTATTCATCAAATACTCTTACAATCGAAGATCTTGCTGATGTCTTTTTTATTCCAGGAGGAACTCCAACTATCCAAGTAAAGGCCCTTGATAGCAGTGGAAAAGAACTTGCAAGCGAAATGTCTACTATTGAGGTTTCAGCTGGAGCGAATTTGGCAGATATTACACTTACAGGGCATGCATGGAGGTTAACTGGAGAGAATTTTGGAGAAGTGATTTTCATGTCCATTGGCTGTTCACTTGACATCTACATCAATAACAAATTAATTATTACCCTTCAAAGTAATGACGATATGTATCTTGGTCCAAAATTATATGCAGAGCCTGGTGATACGCTACGGCTGGTATGTCATTGCGACTGGAACATGTCGTGGTATCACTATCACCTTTACCTTCACGAACTTTGGCTACATCAGTATGACCAGAAATCAAAGATACAATTGACCGATTATCTAGGTTTTGGTTATAATGATGACACGATACCCAATCTCGCTATCCCCTTCGATCAAACATTTACTTTTCCTCCATATGTCAGCGGATAATAATTCAAACAAAGAAATCTATCCCTGATGAAATTCTCGGTGGTTTTCATATCCATTATAAACATCGTGTTCCCAATATTAACAATGAAATTCCATGGGCGAAGATTTTCAATAAAATATCAAACTTAAAAACGCAAATAATAATAAATCCAGAGATACATCATAAAAATAAAGTAACTGATGTAATTATTTTTTGTAAAAATATGTTGGGGGGAATAAGTATGCTTTGTAAAATCTACTTCTCTGAAGGAACAGATAATCCTGATGGTATCTGTGATGATTGCAAATTCTGTGTTCTAAATGATAAAGAGATTATGCCTAATATGTCATTAATTAAAGTATAAGGTTTTTAAAGAAGTGACTGTTACGAAACGATATTGCGGAGGCAAAGGTTATGAAAAAACAATTAGTAATAATTGGGATAACGCTAGTTTTATTGGCTGTTGGATTAAGTGGGTGTAGTGAAAACAACGTTGGAAGTAAATTCGAAGGAACATGGACATCCGTTGGAGATGGTGAAAGTGATGCGTATGCTACCCTTGAATTATTCTCAGATGGATTATTTACTGCGTCGTGGAGCTATCAAACGGCAAAATACGGTGGTACATGGGATGCTAATGAAACATATTTATCTTTAAATTTCTCTGCAACAAATGTACCCGCCCATATAGCAATATACAAATATACTTTTACAAATAGCGAAACGCTAGTACTAATCCGTCCGTACACAGGAGAAAAATATAGCACCTATAAAAAATCATAATTTAATCAACGATAAACAATAGTACAAATCATAAGTTGGTTTTTAAACGAATAAAATAATAAGCAAATAAGGGGGGTTAGAATATGAATACAAAGAATATTCCATTTCAAATCATAGATTGGAAGTTGATACCAAAAACAGAGCATAACGGGGAGAAAGGACTTGCTTTTTGGCAAACACTTCAATTGTATGGATTACGAATAAGGCTAGTTGAATATTCTTCTGGTTATCTTGCTGATCATTGGTGCAAGAAAGGTCATATTGTTCATTGTCTGGAGGGGGAATTTATAAGTGAACTTCAAGATGGAAAGAAGTTTCCTGTAAAGAAGGGGATGACCTATGTTGTTTCTGATGAATTAAGTTCACATCGTTCATCAACAAAAAATGGTGTAAAATTATTGATTATTGATGGCGACTTTTTACAATTTAAATCTTAATGAAAACGATAACCCTGATTTGATAATTCCTTAATTTTCAATATAGTTAAATCAAAGTAAACGATTCCTATATTTTGATGACTGTTTATTCCCATTCGCGCCTTAGTTGTTATGAGCAATGTCCGCAGAAGTTCAAGCTGCAGTATATTGATAGGGTTGAAACAGAGGTTGAAGGAAGCATCGAGGCTTTTCTTGGCAGTCGTGTTCACGAGACGCTTGAAAAACTGTATCGTGATCTTAAGTTTCAGAAGATAAATTCTTTAGATGACCTTCTTGTTTTTTTACGTGATGAGTGGAAGAAAAATTGGTCTGATGATATCGTGATTGTGAAAGAAGAATACACTCAAGAGAATTATCTGAAGATGGGGGAGAAGTATCTCTCGGATTATTACAAGAGGTATCATCCTTTTGATCAGGGTAAAACGATTGCTCTTGAGGAGCGTATTTTGGTTAATTTAGATGATACTGGTGAATATAAGCTTCAAGGGTATATTGATCGGTTGACTGAAGCAAAAGATGGATTCTATGAGATCCATGACTACAAAACAAACTCACGATTGCCCTTGGCCGATTATATTAGGACGGACCGTCAACTTGCACTGTATATGATTGGTGTTAAGAAGAGTTATCCTGATGTTAAAAATGTTCATCTCATTTGGCATTTTCTAGCGTTTGATAAAGAAGTTGATTCTACAAGAACTGATACTGAGCTTGAACAACTGAAAAAAGATACAGTTGGTCTTATTGATACTATTGAAAGTGATGAGCGCTTTGAGGCAAGTCCTTCTCTTATTTGTGATTGGTGTGAGTTTAAAGCTGTTTGCAGGCAGTGGTCCCATTTGTATAAGGTTATGGAGAAGCCTGAGAACGAGTATATGAGCGATTCCGGTGTGGTGCTTGTTAATCGTTATGCTGAGCTTAAGAACAAGCAGAAATTGTTCAACAACGAGGTTGATGATGAGCTTTCTAAACTTGAGGAAGCGATAATAGCGTTTGCTGAGCGGGAGAAGGTTGATTGTGTGTTTGGTTCTAAGAACAAGGTAAGGATCACTGAAAGTGAAAGGCTTTGTTTTCCTAGTAAGAATAGTAAGGAACGGGAACGGTTAGAAGAAGTGTTACGTAAGTATGGGAAGCTTGAGGAAGTCAGTCAGCTGGATACGACAGCTCTAGGTGAAATAATCAAGGAAAAACAATGGGATGCTGAGGTGCTAAAAGCATTAAAAGAGTACGTAGAGTTGGAGAAGAAGAAACGGTTGTATTTGAGTAAGATGAAAGATGAGGGTTGATTCATCTATTTTTAATTAACATAAGTTATCTGAGGTTTTATAAAGGAATAGATGTTTTGAAATCAAATTGAGGTTAGAAAAATGGATTATTGGCAAGTTTCGGCAGGAGCAGAAGGGAGAAAGTATGCTTACTTATTTTTTGATTATGGAATAATGTGTGTTGGTGGAGATACATACGAAAAAAGAATTAAGGAAGTAAAAAAGAATGACATTGTGGTTCTAAAAGGAGGGAAAAGTGAAATTCTTGGAGCGGGCATTATACAAGAAAAAAATGGAAATATCAACTTTATCGATGAAGAATGGCTAGGTAATTTTGAAGGATGGAATTTGAAAGATTATGTTTATGTTGAATGGCATCAGCCAAAAGAACCAATTGAAGTAAATGAAGGGTTGACGATAGGAACACTATTTAGATTGCATAATGATAAAATTAAAAAAATTGCAGATGAAATCATTGAAACATTTCCGAAAAATAAACCTAAACCAAAACCTGATTTATCACGAATTAAAAAAATAGATGATAACTCAATTATAGATTATTTAATAAAACAAGGTATGCGACCTAGGAACGCTGAAGAACTTACTAATACGTTCAATACAATTAGGTTATTAGCAAATTTCTATTATGAGGAGTGTGAATGGGATGAAGTCAGAGAACATGAAACAAGAACTTTTCTCATAATGCCGTTATTATTTGCATTGGGTTGGTCAGAACAAAAATTAAAAATTGAATTAGGAAAAGGTAATCGGGAGCGAATTGATATTGCATGCTTTAATAAACCTTACACAAAAACATTGGATGAGGAACGTAAAAATTGTATTCTTCTCATAGAATCAAAAGGTTTCTCTCAAGGACTTGATACTGGAAGAGACCAAGCTGTAGAGTATGCTAAAGTGTTTCCAAACTGTGATAAAATAATTGTATCAAATGGGTTTTGTTATAAAGCATTTAATAAGCTTGGAAACGAATTTTCTACTACCCCAAGCGCATATATGAATCTTTTAAATCCAACAGACAAATATCCACTCTATCCAGAATCAAAAGGAACTCTAGAAATATTCAAGATGCTATTACCATGATTTATAAAATCTACGATGCTTAAGAATCATATAACATGATATTACTTGCGGCATTCTAGTAAAACTAACTATCCAAATCACGATTACAAATTTTCATTCCCTTCTTATTTTGTTGTAGAATAGAACACACTTCCGTTTTACATATAAATCTATAGCCGCAGGTCATCAAAAGTAGTGGGCAATATTGCTCCTCAGTTTTTTTAGAATTAATTCCGATACATAATTTATTGATCTCTTCCCCAGAGCCAAATGGACAAAAAAGATCCATATTTTCAAATTTACATTTGCTGCACATCCTAGATGCAAAATCATATGATACATCCATTTGTGCAGGATAATATTTTTGAACCTGTTTTTTATCTTGATAAAGTAAGCTTTCATAACAAGTTCGTACTAAATGAGAAAAATTAATCGATTCCTTTAAATCCTTCCCATTTTTTCTATGGGAAAATTCTCTTAAAAACTCCTCTTTTTCGTTAGATTTTGCAAAATTCCATATAGTATTTTTTGCAAATCGTATATTCCAGATATCGCCCGGAAACTCAACTGAGGGCATAATCTTATTTATGTTTTCATGAAAAAAAGTTATTTCTGGTTTTGTTTCGGTAATCGCTTTTAAAAATATTTCATTTAGTTTATAAGATGGTTCAAGATAATCTCTTAATGCAGCCCATAGTCTCTTATTTTCATATTTTTTATTTTTCCAAGAATTATCATCTATTTCTTTTTTAAAATCATTTTCAATATTTTCTATCAATTTCTCTAACATTGCATTCGCGTTATTTTCTGATTTCCACCATCCTCTGATTATTTCATTAAGTTTATTTTCCTTATCTTTTTTTGATTTAGCTTTTGAAATATCTTTATATGACAGGATATATGATCTTTTTGCTATATTGTCGATATTGTATTCAACAGACTTATCTTTAGATATTTGACTAACAAAAAATTTTATGATATTGCCATCATAATTTTCTTTCAATATATACAGAGTTCTTAATACGCCATACATCGATCCCCAATCTCTTGGGGAAAATTTGGTAGATTTTTCTTTTATTTCAAAAGGTATTAACTTTTGAGAATTATCACTTCCATCATTTGATTTTTTGTTATCTGTAGCTCTAAATTTATCTTTAATTAGATAAAGATAATCGCGGCCGGATCTTGTTGTATCAATCTCTTTAACAATCCCAGTAAAAACTATTCCGCCCTTTTGCCAAAGTTCATCAACATTCCTTTGATAGTCATTTATATAGCAAAGCCAGTGAACTAATATTTTTTTACTTGATTCTAAATTTTGAAAGTTTTCATCTCCGATACTTACTTGACCATATGCATTCAAGGTTTCCCATCTAGCTTTGTCCATCCAGGCAGCTATTTCGACCATTTTTTTGAATTCATTTTCATATTTTAGCATAATATCAAGTCTAAAATTTTAATTATATTTTTTATAATTTTGCTATCTTTCCCGCATCAGTTAAAACTAAACCATCTTCTGTCGATATATATCCCATATCTCTCAGTTCATCTATGTTTCTGTAAAGCATTGCTCTTGATGTTCCTATTTTATCTGCAAGTTCTGTTAAAGATATTTTTGAATAATCTTTTTCAGAAAGTGCATTTAAAATATTTTTTTGGCTATCTGTTAATTTAAAAGCAAGTTTTGGCAACCATACGACTGCCGTTTTATCTTCTTCAGGATTGTAAGCGATCTTTTTCACTCGATCACATCTAGCGTATGCAGCAAATAAAAGACCCAACGCTTTTGTCTTACGACCTGAGGTTACATTTACAAATATCTCATCGTCTTTTGGTTGCATATCTATTATTTCAACGCACTTCTCCGCCACACCTACTATATCATAGACTTCTGTTTTTACTGGTTTTACGTCCACCACTCGTCCCAGTGATTCTTGTATTAGTTTGAAACTTTTTTCTTGTTCTTTGTCTGGTTTCTGATCTACAAGCAGTATTAGTCGGTCTGGTCCTAGTCTGTTTGCCGCTAGTAATACAGGTTCGGGGGAGTACAGCGTTGCTATCAAAACTTTTGCCATACTATACCCTATTTTTGTAGCAGGATAGCGTTTGATCATTAATAAGTTTATCTACAAATTTTAGTTTTTTCATAATTTTTATATACATTGTATACTAAAAAGTAGAAATGTTTATATAATGATTTACTATCTCGTTTGTCATGATAAGCAACAATGGCAGGATGATAATATGAGAAAAAAAACAAAAATAGTAGCAATGGTGTTTGGAATGCTGGTGATAGCATCGATCGGAATTTCTGCGGTTTCGACGAAGCTTACAACTGTGTCGTTTGGAATGCGGGGAGAGACCAAACCAATATACACACTCAGAGGTTTTTACGACAGGAGTATAACGGACTATTCAGGGGATACATATCACCTCCATCTCGACCATGTTAATGGAACCTTTACTGGTTGGTATGTTAATGGGATGGGATATGTGTATCACGCATACGGAACTTTCGTTATAGAAGGTAATCAAATCAGTGGGACATGGCAACTCGACATCGGATATTCTGGTTGGATATCTGGGCATATTGGAGTGTAGAAAAACCTTGTGCAATATTGTGAGGTTAATATGAAAAAAGAAGACGTTGAATTGGTGCTTATGAAGAGTTTTGACTACTGGAAGTCTGTCCTATGCAATGAAATCGACCTGGGCGAACTCAGTGAATTATCAAACTACATCTGGGAAAGCATAAAAGATGACCAGGAAAGAGATGAAAAAACAAAACGCATATACGTGGTAACAAAAAAGACCTTGAGCAGGCTTGTCACCAAAGGACAGCAGACATTCGGGGACATATATGGAAATAAAATTGTTTTAAAATTCGTGGATAACGACGAAACACCATGCCTTCTTGAATCAGGGGCTCTTCTTTTATGTAATGACAAAAGCCCTGATACACAACAGGAAAGCATGGAACCCCAAAAAAACGATTTGGAACATGATGAAATTGCCGAGATAGAGAAAGAGATGGAAGAATTATATAAAGAAACCACCAAAAAGAAAAACGGTGGAAAAAAAATGGGAGACACAAAAAGAAGGGGTAGAATGAAAATAAAAATTGAATTTGACTTGGATGAAATCTACGCTGATGAATTTAGGCCGATTTTCGATCAGCCAATCTTGAAAGTTCTGCGAGATATAAAGAGGGTGCAGTCATTAATCATTGATAAAATTTCAAATGATATAGAAACATCATATGGTTTTAAAAATCTCTCATATGAAGAGTTGTATAAAAAAATTGATGCATGGGCAACAAGAGATCATAAAGAAGAAATGAAACAAAACGAGATGTTGAGGAAAAGAAATGAAAACTAAAAAAAGAAGACTTACACAACATCTCTGCCCAAAATGCGGGAAGCACATAGATATAACCATAGCACCGTACCAACTGGAAAGGGCTAGAAAACAATGCAAGATCTGCAAATGCGATGAGAAGTGAAGAATTTAAAGTAAAATAGTTTGGAGATGAAAATGAAGTTGCAATTATCTAAGGAAGAAGTTAATAAAAATCGTGCCGAACATGCAAAACGTCTAGATGAAGAACTAGATGCAATTAAGCACATACAATATTTTAAAGACATGGTCAATGTTGATTTGAGGGGAAAGCGAGGACTAGATATAAAAGGGAAGGATTTTGCAGTAAGTGCATGTGTAAACAAGCTGTTGTCTTATTTGCTGCCCATGGATGTACAAAATCTCCATTGCATTCGTTATAATCTTTATGGAGATGTTGGTGAATTTGAGTTTGACATCTCCAAGTTTTCAGAAACCATGGTAAATGTGATACTAGAGATAATTGATGACTACAATTCAGATAACGATCACAAGGTAGTTGCAAAGATAATCGAAAAGTATCATACCTGCGGGTACTGCAAGTTGACTTTTGATGCGACAAAGTCTTTTGTTTGTCCAAGATGTGCAAAGACGAACTAGTATCTTAAATTGAAAAAATGGAGCATAGATGGAAATAAAAGTTGTGACAAGAACTGATGCAGAACGCATTAAAAATGAACTATGGAGTGGAAGAAACGTCACCCGAAGTAGTTATTCTGAGTTCGTTGAAAAACAAAAACAGTTAACGCAGAAAATACCAATTATTGAAATTGTAAATGGTCATGGTATTTACGCATATGAGTTTAGAGATGGTAAAACACTGTT
>Ga0209285_10000541_pt1 | contig 12695 bp, 14 predicted proteins | sample PPLLak3March2015_2_FD_187249 | JGI IMG/M metagenome (GOLD analysis project Ga0209285, IMG submission 187249) | Freshwater sediment microbial communities from Prairie Pothole Lake near Jamestown, North Dakota, USA - PPLs Lake P8 Core (3) Depth... | ecosystem: Environmental > Aquatic > Freshwater... | reverse complement strand
ACCATCATCTGATGCCATTTTTTCAAATTTCGCATCCAGTTTTTTTTGTTTCGTTGATAACGTATTAGATATATTGCTAAAGATTTCTTCTGATGAAGAGGCCTGTCCTCTAACAGGTATACTCATACCAAACCTTTTTCCCCTCCCCTTCACGGCTTCGCTTAGTATCTTCTCTGGTTGTACTCCTTTCTCTAAATTTTTTAATATTTTTCGGATATCGCCCTGTATTATGCCAAAATCACCAGCGTATTTTGTTATCTCGTTTTCAACATCGTCGTCAATACGTCTCGCTATCTTACTGCCTAGTCCTCTTACCTCAAAAGGGTTTTTCTGGTATTCCTTCAAGAGATAAACGCCTATTTTATTATTCAAAATATATGTATCACGGGAAAAAAGGTCTTTGTCTCTACCGAAAACTGCTTTCCAATCCTTAGGTTGTTTTTTTGCATCTTTTATGATATCCATTAGTGTTTCTTGCCTTGTTTTTATTTTCACTTTTTATCAAAAATAGTATCATAGGGAATAATATATAAGCATATTGTAACATACAAATCTGATTAGAATCATTTAGGGATGTGGTGAACAGTATGATTGTAAAAGAGGCTATGACAAAAAAGGTCATAACAATAGATCGTAACGCCACGGTTCTTGATGCATGTAACAAATATAGGGATTACAAAGTTGGTTGTCTTGTTGTAACATCTAACAGTGAATGTGTTGGTATTGTAACAGAACGCGACCTTATAGAAAGGACTATATGTGCACGTAGAGACCCAGAGGAAACAAAAGTCGGTGATATAATGTCACCAGAAATCAAAACAGTGCATGCATTAGATACTCTGGAAAAAGCTGTTCAGATTATGAAGCAGAACAATATAAAGAAACTACCTGTCCTACTAAACGAAGAGATAGTAGGTATTATCACTGTCACGGATATAGCTAGAAAACAAGGTTTAGCAAAATTATCTGCTGATTCTTGGATAGAAACAGAGTGGACTGTTTAAAAATATTATCTATACTATATTCATCCAGATTATTATCTCATCTGGTATAGTCTTTTTCATCTTCTTGTCCTTATTCATTTTATGCCCCCTTGCATTTCAAAGCTAGAAATCTAGCGCGACTGCCTACAACAAACAGTTTTACAACGAGTTCCATTTCTTTTGCTTCTTCTGGGGTTGATACCTGTCCGACTATCATCATTTTTTATCACTCCTCAATGCCTATTTTGTCTGTTTTGTTTAAAAGGTGTTGTTGTACAACTATTATCCTGTATCTTTACAGTTGTTACCCAAAATGATTTTTCAGCTATTTTTATTAAAATTTTTTGTGTATTCTTTATTCGCTGAATATCTTCTCCAGCATCCACTGTGGGTTAAAAGGTATTTGATCCTCGTATCTCTGGCCTATACCAATAAAAAACAAGGGTTTACCAATAGTATAAGCTACAGACAAGGCACTACCACCCTTTGCATCTGTATCCACCTTGGTTAGTATAACACCGTCTATACCAACGATTTCATTAAACCGTTTAGCCTGCTCAACGGCATCGTTACCAGCCAAAGCATCACCAACAAAAAGTATCATATCTGGCTTAGCAACACGTTTTATCTTAGCCATCTCGTCCATTAGATTAATGTTTGTCTGCATTCTACCGGCTGTGTCAAGTAGAACAACGTCCTTGTGTTTTGCCTTCGCGTGTTCAATGGCGTCATATGCTACAGCAGCCGGGTCAGCTCCTGAACCATGTTTAATTATTTTAACATCAAGATTGTTAGCATGTATCTCCAGTTGTTCTATGGCCCCGGCACGAAATGTATCTCCGGCCGCCATTACACAGGTTTTCCCCTGTTTTTTAAGCATATAAGCAATTTTGGCTATTGCCAGAGTTTTTCCACTTCCGTTTACACCAACAAACATTATAACTACGGGTTTTTTTCTCTTCTCAATAAAATCATTGAAATCTATCTCACTTGATTTCAGAACATGTGCTATCGCATTACGTAAAACGTTCTCAACTACGTCGCCTAACTTTCCTCTATCTAAAGATGCATGCCTCAACTCTTCTTTAATGTCCTTTTTAATTGATTCTATAACCGAATAGGCCACGTCAGACTCAAGCAAACCAACTTCAAGCTCCCATAAAAGATCATCAAGTTTCTCTCCGCTTATACCAGCGGATGGTTTAGCCTCAGCTTTTACAACCTCTTCTATGCTGCGTTTGGTGCTAAGAGTATGCTCTAATTCTGTCGTTATGCTTTTTTCGATTTGTTTATCTATTTCTTCTTCTCGCCTAAGTTTTTCCAACCTTGCTTTTTCTTTCTCAGCTATTTTTTCTTCTGAAGTTTTTTCTATCTTAAATTTCTGTGACTCTTTTGCTATTGGCTGAACAGGTTTCTCAACGGTTTTCTTTTCCTCAGGTTTTTCTTTTAAAACAGGTTTGCTCTCTGTTTTGATTGGCGTAGCCGGAATTTTTTTCTCTTCTTTTTTAAACTCAGTTTGTAATTCTGACTCAAGTTGATCCTCGAATTTCTTTAGTTTTTTCTTTAAAAAATTGAACATATTTTATACCCAACAATAAACTTATTCGTTTTTTTCTTCATACAAGAGATGCTGCGCCCTTTCTGAAACCTCAGTGGCTTCTGCTTGTAGCTGTTGCATCATGGTTATAAGTTTCTCTTGAGTTTTTTGCAGATTTTCTATTCTACCATCAATCTTTTTTATGGCATCCTCTGAGGTCTTTTCTGTTGCTAAACCAGCACCTATATCAAAAAGCACTGTGGAAGCATTTTTCATGTTCGCGTTGACGAAAACTCCACTGCCGATAGGCACCAATATCTCAGTGTTTTTATCTGTTTTGCTCATCTGATCTAATGTTATTTTTGCTTTGTTACAATCAGCGATAGCTGTTTGCAAATATGAATATTGCATATCTAAATAATTAAGCTGTTCTTTGTAATTTTCAATAAGCACCGCGTATTTAGATAATTCTTCATCTCTACCCATATTATTCCTCTTATCTGATAGTTCTGGTTCTCTACATAAAAAAGGTATTATTAATATGTATTCTTTTTTCATCTATGGATAAATAAGATTTTAAACAGTTATCTTATTTAGTATTTTTGAGGCGCAGGAGAGACCTCATGGAAGATAGATGCAGGTGTAAAACAGGTATAGATGAATTGGACTCTGATCTAGGTGGTGGTATACCTGAGGGTAGCACTGTTTTAATAACTGGTGCTAGCGGTCTTGGTAAAACCACTATGTCCATGCAGTTTCTCATGAACGGTATAAAAATAGGTGAAAAAGGCGTTTTTTTCACAACATCTGAACCTGTTTCAAAATTAACTAGTCACCTTAAAGGCTATAACTTCTTTGATGAAGATTTGATAAAAACAGGTAAGCTTAGTATAATTGATTTATGGAGTATCAGCGACCGTCTTGGTTTAAACACTGAGGCGTATACCACTGAGGATGCCACTGTTCTTTTTGAGGTTATAAGGGATATTGCAAAAGAATTGGATGCAAAACGTCTCGTGGTTGATTCAATAACATCTTTATGTTATAGGTTACAAACAAGCGATATGATAAGGGATTTTATTTTTAGTCTTGGGTCCTCTCTCGCAGCGATGCACTGCACAACTTTTCTAACATCTGAGATACCACCGATGGTCATGAAATATTCACAGTATGGTATAGAAGAGTTTATTGCTGATGGTATAATATTCATGGAGGATATTGAGCGCAGAGGGGACCTTATAAGAACGCTTCAACTTATTAAGATGAGAGGTACTAATCATAATAGAACAAAGTTTGTTATAACATTGTCATCAAAAAACGGGGTGGAGTTAGCCCCGATGTTGAAATCTAATTTTGATTTCAAACGATTAGAAGCATACCCTGATATAATGTTTGAGGAAGTTGAATAAATTTTTTTTATAAGCTTTTTATTATGTCTTCAGCTAATTTCTTGTAGGTCGTAGCTAGTTTTTCAGCTACATCTTTTTCTTTTGACTCTGAGTAAACCCTGAATATGGGTTCTGTCCCTGATGGTCTCATTAAAACCCATCCGTTTTTCATGTATAGTTTAACACCATCCGTTTCATCGATTTTTATCACGTTGCTATCTTTTTTTGTTTTTTCTGCAAGCGTTCTCATAACCTTTTCTTTTTTGTCATTTGGGCATATCATCTTTGTTTTGTAAACCTCATATCGTGGTAGCTCAGCTATAAGCTCTGATAGAGTCTTTTTTTCTTTGGCTATAATCTCAAGTATCTTGGCTATTGACATCGCAGAATCCCTGCAATACTGCATCTCCGGGAAAATAAGCCCACCGTTTTCCTCTCCGCCGAAAACAGCGTTTTCCTCGATCATTACACGTGCCACTATCGGTGAGCCAACCATTGTGTATATCACTCTGCCGCCGTTTTTAACTATGACTTCTTCAAAACAACTAGATGTTGTGACAGGTGTAACATTTACACCACCCTTTTTTTGTTTTGTTAAAAAACTTCCTGCTAGAGCAAGGCTTTTGTCACCGAATATGTAGTCGCCCTTTTCATCCACGAATATTGCTCTATCTGCATCGCCATCTTGGGCAACGCCTAGATTAGCGCCAACTTCAGGTACTGTCTTAATTAAAACACCCAGATTCTCCTTTAAAGGCTCTGAGTTATGACCTGGGAACGTGCCATCCGGTTCGCAATACAACTCAGTTAACTTGCAGCCAAGTTTCTTTAGCAAGATGGGTGCAACGAGGCTTCCTGCACCGTTACCACAATCAAGTACGACATGGAACTTTTTCTTTTTGATTAAATCAACGTCTACGCAGGCTAAAATGCCTTGGATATAGAGATCAATAGCTCCATCCCAGGTTGTAAGTTTACCAACATTCTTCCAATCGGCCAGTGAATACTTTTTGCTAAAATATATTTTTTCAATTTCGTCTTCTTGGTTTTTTGAAAACTCCGTGCCATCACTTGAAACACCCTTTATACCATTGAACTGTGGCGGGTTGTGAGAAGCAGTTATAATGACACCAGAATCAAATTTTCTCTCTCTAACTGCATACTGCAATGTTGGTGTTGGAACTAAACCCGTGTCAACAACATCACATCCAGTTGAAAGCAATCCTGATGCTATAGCACTTTTGAGCATATGGTTTGACAAACGCGCATCGGTTCCTATCGCCACATTAGGTTTTTTAACAGTTTTTTTCAAAAATGTTCCCCAGGCCATACCAATACCTAGTGCAAGATCACAGTTCATATCCTCGTTTGTAACACCACGGATACCATTTGTACCAAACAATTTACTCATAAACAATCACATCTTATTTTTTCAAACATGATAAACAAAAATTAAAGATAAATGTTTTCTTTAAAACTATCTATTTATAACATTACCAATCTGCTTGTCAGGATAACCAGTTGGCACGGGTTTTGTCCATACAAACAGATCATTTATATTGCTTTTCTCTTTTATTTCCTCTTCATCACCAACAACTGAGTTTTTCAGACTGGAGAAATCGCCTACAACACTGTTTTCCCCAATAACACAATTTTCTAAGGAAACATTTTTTCCAATGTGAGCATTATCATAGACAATGGCTGATTCAAGCCTAGTGTTATCACCAACATAAACATTATTTCCCAAACACGAGTCTTTTAAAACACCGTGAATATCGCAACTTTCCCCATAATGATTTTTCATCTTTTTCTTTTTCATAAGAAACTTGTGTACCTCAATGTAACTACTTATCCGGCCTATATCCATCCAATAACCCTTGAATTTAAAACCAAAAAACCTACCGGTATCACGAATAATCTGTGGGAATATCTCCTTCTCCATCGAAACCAACTGTCCTGTTTCTATATAATCAAGTACGTCTGGTTCTAAAATATAAGCTCCCGCATTTATCAAATTAGAAGGTGCGTCCTCGGGTTTTGGTTTCTCAACAAAACGGATGATATTTCCGTCATCTTTTACGTCTACAACACCGAACTCTGAAACATTTTCTACAGGCCATAGAGAAATACTGGAAACAGCGTTATTCTTCTTATGAAACTTCAGCATATCCTCAAGATTCAGCGAACATATGATGTCGCTGTTCAGTACAAAAAAACGTCCGGTGATATGTTTCTCAGCAAATTTTGATGCGCCACCTGTTCCAAGCGGCGTTTTTTCATCGTTAACAATTATATCTCTACCAAAATCTGTTTTGTTGAAATACTTTTCAATCTGATCCTTCCTGTAATTCACTGCAAGAACTATTTTATCTACTTCCCTGGGTAAAGACTCTATTATGTAAGAAATCATAGGTTTGTTTAATATCGGTAGCAGAGACTTCGATCTAGTGTATGTTAGTGGTCTTAGTCTAGTACCAAAACCACCTGCAAGTATTATTGCTTCCAAGGTTTCATCTACCCCAAATCTTTTTTATTTTCTGGGAGCTTAATATGCACTAATAAACCTTTCTCAAATTTTTAAAAAATTAGTAAACATTTAAATCATAGAAATTTATACTACCCCTGGGACGGGATGCAACATAAAGGAAAGCAAATTAGATGATACGCTCAGTATTTGTTTCATTTCGATAATAATTATCTTACTGTTTCTTATACATATAACCGGTGCTTTATAGAGATAAAGTTCTGTCGCCGTGTTAATCTTTTTATTGGAAAAACTTTATAAACAAGTAATACAGTATGATTTGACGAATATCATGAAAAATGAAAGGTTAGAATCTGAGGAAGAATACGCAGAAGAAATCAGCAGAATCTTCCTGGATGATAAAAAAAGGAGAAAATCCTCAGATGAGATGCTAGCCGTAAACATTGTACAAAGATTCAACCTTGATAGAGACACGGTGGAAATCATGCCTGCTTTTGAAGATCACATGAAACCTTTGTTCTCAATGAATCCTCCTAAAAAACATAGATAAACAGTTGTACCTGTTTTTTTTTAAACGAAATACATATAAGAACAAATTAGATTTCGCTTTTTAAGTGGGGACATGTTCGATCCTAGCAGATTGTACTCAGATAGAGCAGGAAAAATGCGAAAATCAGAGATACGTGAACTGTTGAAAGTAACCCAGGATCCGGAGATTATATCTTTTGCTGGTGGTCTACCTAACCCAAAATCCTTTCCAGTAAAGGATTTGGAGGTAATCACAAGCAATGTGCTAAAAACATGCCCGCAAAACGCTCTTCAATACGGTACAACTCATGGAATAACTGAGTTACGTGAGCTTATCTTGGAACGTGCATCAAAAGAGGGTGTTAAAACAGATATAGAGGATATAATTATAACCAGTGGATCACAACAGGGATTGGATGCTGTTGGCAAAATCTTTCTTAACCCAGGTGACACCGCGATTGTAGAATCACCTTCTTATCTAGGTGGTATAAATGCTTTTAGAAGTTATGAAGCTAACCTGATAAGCACTCCTGTTGACAAAGATGGGATGATAATAGATTTATTGGAAGAGACCATTAAGAAATCACTGAAAGATGAGGCCAATCTAAAGTTTATTTACACTATACCAACCTTCCAGAATCCTGCTGGATTTGTAATGCCCGAGTCACGTAGAAAAAAACTTATTGATGTTGCAACAGAATACGATTTGTTAATCATCGAAGATGACCCGTATAGCAAACTTCGTTTTGATATACCTGCGATGAAACCTATCAAGGCCTTTGATGATGAAGGCCGCGTTGTATATATGTCCACTTTTTCTAAGATACTCGCCCCCGGTTTCCGTCTTGCATGGGTTATTGCATCTGATGACATCTCTAGAAAGATAGCTATGTGTAAACAGGCTTTGGACTTGTGTACAAATACTTTCACCCAGTTTATTGCCGCCGAGTTCATGAAGAGCGGCTCCATGGATTTACATATAATGAAAATTTGTGAATTATACAAACCTAAAAGAGATATTATGATAAATTCTATGGAAAAGTATTTCCCAGAAGGCTATGTTTGTAATAAACCAAAGGGCGGTATGTTTGCCTGGCCAACTCTACCTGAGGGAATAGATACTGAGATAATGTTTTTGGATGCCCTGAAAGAGAAGGTCGCTTACGTTCATGGCAAGGCATTTCATGTTGATGGCGGTGGCGGTAGATCTATGAGACTTAACTTTTCCTATTCAACAAACGAGCAGATAGAAGAGGGCATTAGACGATTAGGCGATGTGATAACCAAAAAACTTGAGACTAAAACGGTCTAGTAATTTTTATGAAATCAACTAAAAAAATCATACTTTACTCTGCTGTTTTAATGATTATCTCTAGTTCTTTATCTGGCTGTACTTTAAATCAAATTTTTGGTACAAGTTTTTCTTTGGTTTCCTTTGGCATAGTTGATGATGAAGGTTTTGCTAGTATGTCTATAGTTTTTACAAACACTGGTACTGTAAATGTTAAGATGTACAACCCAAGTGGAAATTCTGTTGACTCTGAGTTGTTTCTCAGTGGCAACAATGATGCTGTTGTCCATTTAGCATCTTATAGAGAAACCGCATCGCCCGGCCCGTATAAGTTGGTCGCATATGATAAAAACGATGAAACTGTATTTGAAAAAACATTCAATATTGGTGAGTTCGATCTGTCTATTTTGTCTTGTAGCCAGAACTGGTGGAACGATGCTTTGAAGAATGAATATTATTTGGTTGGTTTAACCATAGAAATGTATAACCAAGGGGGCACACCGATTTATCCATATGAGGTTGAGATAGTTGTTGATAACCAGGCGATCTCTGGTTTTGTTCTGCCCACTGTAATAATGCCAAACGAAAATGGTTATTTGGATTGCAGTATATATAAAACTGGTGAGCCAGAAGATAGTGTTTTTACAGTTTATATAAAAGACATCCTTGCTGATGTGTTGGCATATGATACTTTTTCTGTTGATCTAGATGATAACATAATTACAAAAAAATTTACTTGGAAATATAGTGGTCGTGATCGTACAATCATGGTTCCATACCCAAAATTCTTGTTTGATTACTATATTGGTCTCGATAGAAGCTTGAACGAGGATTATAGTACATATGTTTTTGATTTTTATGATGACAGCTACGTAGATTTGTTTACTGAAAGGTTAATGTACGGTTATTATGGTGGAGGTGACTCTGACAAAATAAATTATGTAGCATCATTTGTTCAAAACCTTAATTATTCAAAAGATAGTACTACAAACGGATCATTTGAATATCCTCGTTATCCAGTTGAGACACTTTTTTATGGTAAAGGTGGTGGTGACTGCGAGGATAAAGCGATTATAACTGCCAGTATCCTAAATCAGATGGGTTACGATGTTGCTCTGCTTAGGTTGACAAATCATATGGCTGTTGGCGTGCATATAAGCAAGAACATCTCTGGTTATGAAATTTATAGTGACGGTTATTATTTCCTGGAGACTACATCAATTGGTGGCACACTAGGGTATATACCAAGTGAGTATAAGTCCAGATATAACCTAACCGTTTATCCTATTTCATCTAGACCGCTTCTTATTCACTCTTGGCAGAATAATAGTCTGACAATTTTCACCAACACGGATTTAGGTAATTTCGTTAAGGTTACATCTATTATAGAAAACATGGGTAGTAGTACAGCTGAAGATATTTTGTTTAAGGGTGCGTTTTACACTGCATATGGCCAAGAACTTTATGATGAAACGTCCATAGTTACTGCTTTAGAACCAGCTATGAAAGAAGAAATTACTCTAATAGTTTACATTCCAAAGGATTTATCAACTACTTTTAAAACCAAGGTTTATCTTGATGGCAAGGTTGTTGATGAAAAAGAGGCTTCTGCTTCTTTTCCTTAGTAACAAAATTTATAAACTTATTCTTGTAATTGGTTTTATGTGTTGGGTGTAGGTGGACGGTCACGGTGGAACCCTGTGTTTCGCTGAGGAAAGTCCTCTCTCACTCTGAATCAGGAAACCGTGCAAGCGGTTAAGGCGAGAGTCTTAGCAGAGGAACAGAAACGACACAGCCCGTGGATTATGCGATGATTCACCTGGTGATGAGGTCTCCTTGGGATTTGGTGAAACGGCCAATCTGCTCCTGGAGCAAGCCCAAACATCGGGATCAGTTATTCAGACTGCTCGTAGGTAGGGCGCATTAGACGAATACCGTTAAAACAGAAAGAGGCTTATGACCTGAACAGTATTTACATACTGTCCTGACTTGGGAACAATCTCCCTTCGAGAGAAGGGCTAAAAACCTAGTCAGACACCCAACACAATTATGTTCCGAACAGAATTTTACTACTGTCCTGTTGAGTGTAGTTTTAGCTCCATTTTCTCGATTCAAACAGTATCCCGATTATGTTCTTAACGGAATTTGTTTTATTAGTCTTCTCTGTTGATACTGTCTTATGGTTTCAGTTTTACTATCGCTGTTTTTTCTAATAAGTCTTTGAACTCTTCGATTGTTATTAATCCCTGTTGATACATCGTAAACAGTTTGTCTCTGTCTTGTCTTGGGTCTTTTGGTTTAGGAGATACTGGCTCCTGTGGTTTTTGCTCTTGTAATATCTGCTCTTGTAAACTCTGCTCTCTTGCTGTAAAGATTTCGTCAAAGCATTTCTTTTGCTTAGATGGGTTAAAGTGTAGATAGTGCATTAGCATCTTAAGGTCTGTATGCCCTGTCTGTTGTTGTAGAAATTTTAGTTTCTCAGGCTCGTTTTTGTTGGACTTGTTTAGCTCTTCCCCAAAGTGACTACAAGCTGTATGTCTCCATAGATGAGGATTAAACTTAAAGTCTTTAGGTAATCCTACTCTGTGTTTGTACTCTTTGAACAACTCGAATAGTCTAGTTCGTGATATCCTTCTTCCATCGTTTAGGAATAAAGCATTTTCGTGTCCTTCTTGTGGTTGTTCTCTGACTCTTACTTTCAGATATTCCTCTAAAGCTGTAACTGTTTCACCTGATATGTTTGGGTATCGGTCATTATGATTCTTGGTTTCTCTTAGATGTAGTGTTCTGTCTTTGAGATTCATGTCTTTTATATCCAAAGTTATCAGTTCTTTTCGTCTTAATGCTCCATCGTATAGGCATCTGAATATTGCGTAATCTCTTACTCTGTTCTCTTTAGCTACTTTAAAGATTTTCTGTACTGTATCTCTGGATAGTATCTCTATGTTTTTTGAGGTCTTTCCAGATTGGTTTCTTCTTGCTTTTAGTCTGAATTCTCGTTGAGATGTGTTCGTATCTGTGTCTATTAAGTATTTCATATATCTATTTACACTTGAGAATTTGGTACTTAAACAGGTTTCTGCATATTTAGAACAGTATGCCTTCCATTCGAGTGTTTGTGCTTTTGTTATTTCGTGTGGATTTGAGCCTTTTACTTCTCTAAAGAATTGTCGCATGGTTATTAGATAGGTGTCTACAGTATCTTTTCTGAGAGTCTCTACTTTTTCGAGATATGTCTTAAATTTCTCTAATGCTTCTTCAACATTAACGGTAGAAGTGGTTTGATTTATAGATTTGGTTTTCTTCATTCAAATCACTTCCATATTCTGCTTAGATAATGTAGTGGTTGCCTTCGCTGAGGTATTTCCTACATCATCATAATAAGAAATCGGCTCCGTTGAATTTATAGTTTGTTGCGATAGCTTTATGAATAAGTTTCTGACAAACTCCCGAGATACTCTCTTTATAGTTGGTAGGTCTGCATCTTCTCTAATGTAGTTCTCATAGTTGATAGAATCATATATCAACTTCACCGTTCTATTAACACATTCTTCTATAACTTCGTTGCTTACTTGACAGTTGCATCTGTCTCTCACTATCTTTTTTATTTCTTTATTACTCAACATTTCCATCTTCTTTCTCTTCTAAATTAATTCTACGATTACATCATCTTCCGACACTATCTGAGAGTCTCTAGATATCTGACTCTCGACTCCGAAAAATGCTCCGAAGTCTTCATTACCTTCCTGATACACAATATCAAAGTAGTACCAGATATCATTACCACCAAATGGTTTAGATTGTATCTTGTTGATTTTGCCTATAAGATAGTTTTGTCCTTCTATGTACTCAAAGAAACTACCAACCCTAAACTTATGATAGCATCTTGATAAGTCATCTGATTGTAATTCCATCTCCCTCTTCTCCTTATGACATTATTACCTAGTACATTTATGCCTATTTTCTTTGTTTTCATTCAAATTCAACATATACATAGACCAACTCAATCAAATCAGACCCTCTTCTTTGCCTATTTTATTAGGCTCTGGTCTTTGTGAAAAGTCGTTGACAGCTTGTATAATTCTGTTCATAAGTTCATTCTCTTTCTCGTAAGTCTCTACAGATATCTCTATAGTCTTTGTCTCAAATCCACATTTGTCGCACTTTCTAATTCTGGTATACTTTCCTGTTCTCTTACGGTATCCACCATTTCTAGACCTAAATTGACCGTCTAAACATCTTGGGCATTTCATGTTGTGTGTCTCCTAATACTTCTTCATTCTTTACTACATTAATACATACTCCAAACTTCTCATTGTAGCACTCTAGTAAAAGCTCCATTAAAATTGCTTTAGACAGATTGTATCCATTTTCTTTTATGAAAGGAAAACAATGTATGAGCCATTGCTGATTACAGCTATAGTTCACTTTATGAGTGTCTGGATTTAGATATTCCCTATACAACATCTGCTCTCTTTGGTTT
>Ga0209285_10000540_pt1 | contig 12705 bp, 12 predicted proteins | sample PPLLak3March2015_2_FD_187249 | JGI IMG/M metagenome (GOLD analysis project Ga0209285, IMG submission 187249) | Freshwater sediment microbial communities from Prairie Pothole Lake near Jamestown, North Dakota, USA - PPLs Lake P8 Core (3) Depth... | ecosystem: Environmental > Aquatic > Freshwater... | reverse complement strand
CCGCGCGGCGAGGACGCCGCCCTTGTAGTTGTCCGTGGCCACGTAGCTCACGAAGTCGCTCCCCTGCAGGGCGGAGTCGATGATGACGACGGGGATGCCGTCGCGGGCGGCATCCTGGACCGGGCGCATGAGCGCCCGGTCGTCGAGCGGCGCGAGCACGATGCCGTCGACGCCGCGGCTGATGAAGTCCTCGACGACCGTGATCTGCTGGGCCCGGTCGTCTTCCTTCTGCGGCCCCTTCCAGATGATCTTGACGCCGAGCTCGCCGGCCGCCCGGGCCGCGCCGGCGCGGATGGACTTCCAGAACTCGTGGGTCGTGCCCTTGGGGATGACGGCGATCTCGATGGTCTGGGCCTCCTGCGGGCCGGCCCCGTCCGAGGCTTTTCTTGGCGCAGGCCGTGAGGGCGACCGCGGCGCAAACGCCGCCGACGAGGACTTTGGAGACGAGGGATTTCATGGCCTCAGTATACTCAGAAGGCCTGGAACGGTCAAAGAGGCCGGGAAAAAAACAGAGGGGAACCACCTTCGGGGAAGGCCGCGAAGGTGGTTCCCCGTCCAAGCCGGGAACGGAGCCCCGGCTTCGCTTCTCCTGACGAGAGCCGGTTATTTCTTCTTCAGGATCGGCATGCCGGTCTTGGTCGTCTCCTGGACCATGTAGCCGTCGGGAACCGCATCCAGGGCGCCTGGCCGCACGTCGCGGGCGAAGTAGAAGATCATCTGCTTGCGGCCGCCCTTCAGGAGGACTTCCTTCGAATGCAGGAAATAGCTGACGCCTCTCGAGTTCTTGAATTCATAAGCCATGTCTATGACCTCCCTGAGGAATTATGGACGGAACCTGTCATGACTCGAACGTTGAGTCCCATCGGATCTGATTATACTCCTCTCGACCTTGTTCAACTAATAGTTGAAATCCCGCCTGATGTCAAGGCCGGGATGCCCGGCCCGGACGCGCGGGCGTCACTGGATGAAATCGACCGTCGGCGGCATGTCGGCCGGGACGATCGTCCCGTAGGCGTCCTCGTAGCGCTTGATGTTGGCCTGCAGGGCCTCGAGGAAGCGCTTGGCGTGGGCCGGGCTGACGATGATGCGGGCGACGAGCTTGCCGAAGGGCCCGTCGGGGAAGAGAAAGGCGAAGTCGAACAGGAACTCCTCCCGCGAGTGGCGGATGGCGGCCAGGCTGGCGTACTGGCCGAGGGCCACGGCCTCGTCGACCTTGATCTCGACCTTCTTGGGATCCGTTTTCTGGTCCATGCGTCCTCCCGAGTCCGGATGTCCCTCCATTCTGAATGCATTCGGCAGGGAAATCAATAGGTTGGGACCTGGAAAAAAAAGGTCAAAAATAAGGGAAAAAATGGCTTGCCAAACGGACTTCGGGTGCTATAATGATATTGGCTTTCTTGCGCGGGCTGGAGAAAGCCCCCACCTTTTTGGTTCCCATCATCAACCCCCCTTTTGCTGACAACAGCCCGCACTAAAAACACCAGGCCCCGGGGCCTGGTATATCAAATATCTTATCTCCTGCCCCAAGGACGCGGCGCGGGTTCGGCAGACGGGTCCGGTCCGGCGGCCCCTACTCGGCGTAAAAGAGGATCGTCCGCAGGACGGCGGCTTCGCAAACTTTGCAGAACGGCTTCGTGCCCCGGGTGAACATCAGGCAGTCGATCTCGGGCCTGTAGAGGCCCTTGGAGGCGTAGCCCGCCCCTTCGAAGACGCCGACTTGGCCCCAGAACCGGCTGCCCCGCAGGAACGCGTCGACCTGGGCGGCGTTCTCGCGCGACAGTCGGTCGGATTCCTCTTCCGCCCGGGCGATCGCGGCGGCGGCCGCCCCGGCCCTCTTCATCTGCGCGATCCCGGCGTTCACCTCCGCCCGGACCTTCTGATAGGCGTTGCTCATCGCGTCGAACCCCGCCTTCTCCCAAGGGGTCGGGACGGCGACGCCCGGGCTCATGAGGTCCTTCCACTTGAGGTCGGCCGGATCGAGCAGGGCGGTGATGTTCGGCTCGGCCGGCTCGACGCCGGACGGGTAGAATTCGTTGTAGGCGACCTGGGAGGTGTAATACTCGTCGGCCAGCCCCGTGAAGGAGTGGCCGAACTCGTGGAGAAAAACGTATTCGCACCACTGGTTGTCGGCGGTGAAGGTGCAGTAGAGGTTGTAGATCCCCCCGCCGCCGTAGCGCTTGTGGTTGACCATGATGTACAGCGCGTCATAGGGCGCGTGCGCGGCGATGTCCCGGAGGCTCTTGTTGTCCTCGGTCAGGAGGTAGCGCTCGGAGCCGAGCGAGTCGAACGTCGTGCCGAGCGCGGTCGCCTTGAACGACCCGTGGCCCGGCTCGTCGCAGCCGCTCTCGGCCGAGGCCTTGAAGACGCCGGTGATGTTGAACTTGTCCCGGTGGGACTTGTAGGGCTCGAGTCCGAAGAAGACCCCGGTGAAGCGCTCGAGGTCGGCCCGGAACTTCGCCTCCTCGTCCGCCGTGTAGCCCTCGGCGAGGACGGCCACGTCCGCCTTGCGGCGGGGATCGCCCGACTTGACGGCCTCGAAGACCTTGACCCCGGGGATGAGGCGCTCGCGGATGACGGTCACGGCCGCCGGGTCGATCGTGGCGCTGAAGACGGTCCGGCCGGCGTTTTGCCGGTCTTTCGCCTCGACCGTGAAGCGGACGGGCTTCTTCGGGACCGGCAGGAGGGCGGACTCGTGATAGGTCCGCGGGACGCCCTTGACGCCGGCGTCGGACGTCTTGTATTCGCCGAAATAGCTGTCGAAGCCCTTGCTGTAAATCAGCGCGCCGCTCGCCTCGTCGTAGACCTTGACCGCGTAGCGGCCGAGGTTGAACGGGTCGATTAGGCGGGTGCGGCTCCGGGCCCACGGCCCCTGTTCGTAAACCTGGTCCAGGGCGAACGTCTCCTCCGCCGCGCTCCCCGTGTGGTAATAGTCGACGCGCAGGGTCTGGTCGACGAACCAGGCGTCGAAGGCGGGGCCTTCCTGGGCCCGGGCGCAGCCGGTGACGGCGACGGCCAGGATGACGAGGACGAACAGGCGCTTCATGGTCCCTCCCTCAGGGCCGGACGATCCGGCCGGCCGTTTCCTTGATGATCTTGAAGGCCGCCGCCGCGGTGATGGCCGCGGGGTCGCGCGACGGGTTCAGCTCGACGATGTCCAGGCCGACGATCCGGCCTTTGAGCGATTGGATGACCTGGAGGGCCTGACGGGTCGAGAGGCCGCCCGGCTCGTGGTGGGCGACGCCCGGGGCGAAGGCCGGGTCCAGGGCGTCCAGGTCGAAGGAGATGTAGACGGGATTGGCGAAGCGGAGATGGAGAGGGTCCTGGATGTCCTTCATCTCGACCATGCGGACGCCGCTCTTGAGGGCCTTGGACCGGTGCGCGGCGGTGATGGCCCGGACGCCGACCTGGACGACGCCCGCGGCCAGGCCGTCCTCGAGGATGCGGGCGAACGGGCAGGCGTGCGACAGGCGGTCGCCGTAGAGGTCCTCGTAGAGGTCCGGGTGGGCGTCGAAGTGGAGGACGTCGAGCGGCTTGAACTTGCGGGCGAAGGCCTTGAGCACGGGATAGGTGATGGAGTGGTCGCCGCCGATGACGATGGGCACGGCGTCCTTGTCCAGGACCGCGGCCACGGCCTTCTCGATCAGGGCGAACGACTTATCGGGGTCGCCCGAGGTATCGACGTCCCCCAGGTCGACCAGGACCGTGTCCTCCTCGAGGTTGACCCCGAGCTCGGTGTAGCCGCAGTAGCATTTGCCCGTCGAGACCCGCCGGACGGCGGCCGGCCCTCCGGCCGCGCCGCGGAGATAGCTCGATTTTTCGTCGAAGGGAACGCCCAGAATGGCGATCTTGTAGTCGGGATTCTCGGAAAGCGGCCTGGCGGCCCCGCCGAAATCGGACATGATCGACCTCCTCGGATGACGCTCGGCCGATTATACTCCGAATCCAGACTCTTCCCCAAGAAGGCCGAGGGGAAGAGGGGCGGAGAGAAAAGGGGGGGAGAAGGACCCTCCTTCTCCCTTTTCACAACCTTGGCACCGCCTCTTGCGAGGCCGTCGCGCCTACGAGGCTGCGACCGCGTGCAGAATCGCACGGGCGGGACCGGGGGTCAATCGCCGGGCGGGGTGAAAGGGAGGGTGAGAAATCGGCGTTCTTCTCACCCCCAAAGGCGACCACCGGCGCCGCGCCGGGCGGCCCGAACCCCGTCGAGCCCCGTCCGGTTGACTTTGGACCCGGCCGTTCCATAGAATAGGGTCGATGGCCGACGCGATCCGGATCGAGAATCTGCGCAAGACCTTCCGGCTCGGCTTCATTCCCAAACCCCGCGAGATCCTCAAGGGCATCACCTTTAACGTCCGCGAGGGCGAGACCTTCGGCTATCTCGGGCCGAACGGCGCCGGCAAGACGACGACCATCAAGTGCCTCCTCGGCCTCATCCATCCCGACGCCGGGACCATTTCGATCTTCGGCCGGCCCCACTCCTCCCCCCGTTCCCGCGAACCCCTCGGCTTCCTGCCGGAGAACCCCTATTTCTACGACTACCTGACGGCCCGGGAATTCCTGGCTTTCACCGCCGAGCTGTTCGGGCTCGGCCGCGGCGAGAGGGACAAGCGCATCGCCCGGCTCCTCAAGCTCGTCGGCCTGGAGCGGGCCGCGGACCTGCCGTTGCGGAAGTACTCCCGGGGCATGCTCCAGCGGGCCGGTCTGGCCCAGGCCCTGATCAACGACCCGAAGCTCGTCGTCCTCGACGAGCCGCTCGGCGGCATGGACCCGCTCGGCCGCAAGGAGATCCGGGACATCATCGTCCGCTTCAAGGACGAGGGCAAGACCGTCTTCTTCACCTCGCACATCCTCCAGGACATCGAGATGATCTGCGACCGCGTGGCCATCATCGTCGGCGGCCGCATCGTCAAGGAGGGCGGCCTGCGCGACCTCATCTCGGAGAAGGTCCTGTTCACGGAGGTGACCGTCTCGGGCCTCCCGCCGCAGACGTTCGAGGGTCTCGGCGAGAGCGTTTCGACCCGGGGCGACCGCGTCCTCCTCAAGGTCTACGACGAGGCCTGCGTCGACGAGGTCGTCGCCCTCGTCCACGACCGCAAGGGCCGGCTCATCGCCCTCAGCCCCAGGACCGAGACCCTCGAGGACATCTTCGTCGACACGGTGACACGGACATGAAGATCGGGGCCATCGCCGGGATCACGTTCAAGGAGGCCAAGCGCGACCGCATCCTCTACCTGCTCTTCTTCTTCGCCGCGCTCGGCATCGCCGCCTCCCGGGTCCTGGCCATCCTGACCGTCGGCGACCGGGTCAAGATCATCAAGGACGTCGGCCTGGCCTCGATCGCGGTCTTCGGCGTGCTCATGGCCATCCTCATCGGCACCGGCCTCGTCTATAAGGAGATCGACAAGAAGACGATCTTCACACTCCTCGCCAAGCCCCTCCACCGGGCCGAGTTCATCCTGGGGAAGTTCCTCGGTCTCGTCCTGACGCTCTTCGTCATGACCTCGGCCATGACCCTGATCTTCCTGGCCATCGTCTACGCCCACACGCTCAAGATCGAGGCCGGTCTTCTCATCGCCATCGCCTACATCTTCCTCGAGCTCGTCCTCATCACCGCCGTGGCCATCTTCTTCTCGTCGTTCTCGACGCCCATCCTCAGCTCCCTCTTCGCCCTGGCCTTCTATCTCATCGGGCACCTGTCCTGGGGCCTCGAGCTGATCATCAAGAAGATGCCGCCGGGGACGGGCCGGACGCTCGTCCGGGCCCTCTACCTGGTCCTTCCGGACCTCGAGAACTTCAACTTCAAGACGGAGGTCGTCCACGCCCTGCCCATCCCTCCGGGGATCTATCTCTCGTCCTTCCTCTACGGCGTCTGCTACACGGCCTTCATCCTCGGCCTGGCTGTGCTCGTCTTCAGGCGCCGGGACTTCATCTGAGCATTCATGAAAACGCCGCTTTTCTCCACCCGGCCAGAAAGCCCCAGAGCGAAGGGCTCGGCGACGGTCCTCCTCGTCGTCTTCCTCCTCGCGGCCGCGGCCGGCTTCGCGGCCCTCAAGGCGGCGACGGACAAGGTCGTCCGGGCCAAGCTCCCGGGCGCCTCCATCATCTACATCCCCTCGGGCAAGTTCCTGAGATACGCGACCTTCGGCTACCGGGCCCTGGCCGCCGACCTCATCTACCTCTGGGCCATCCAGTATTACTCGACGCCGACGATCGACGACCGCTTCGACCACCTCGACCACGTCTTCGCCATCATCAACGAGCTCGACCCCCGCTATCAGGACCCCTACGAGGTCGGGGCCCTGATCGCCGTCCAGGAGGCTCGGGACGTCCGGGCCGCGTTCGCCATCCTCGACCGGGGCGCGGCCAACAATCCCGACCAATGGGTCTACCCGTTCAACGCCGGGCATGTCGCCCTGATGACGCTGAAGGACTATCCCGTGGCGGAGAAGTATTTCGAGCAGACGATGAAGATCCCCGGCGCCCCCGAGTTCGTCGAGCGGCTCCGGGCCAACGCCATCTTCAGGAAGGGCGACCTGAAGACCTCCTGGGAGACCTGGCTCGACATCTTCCAGAGGGCCCCCGACGAGCGGACGAAGAGGATCGCCTCGAACCACCTCTACAACGTCAAGGCGACGATCGACGCCGTCGCCCTGGAGGACGCGGCGGCGAAGTACCGCGAGCGCTTCGGCCGGCTGCCGGCCGACCTCGGGACGCTCGTCCGGACGGGCTTCCTTCGCGAGGTCCCCAAGGACCTCGACGGCAAGGACTATCTCTATGACCCGGCGACGGGAAAGGTGAGAACGGCGATCAGCCCATGGAGACGCTGACCCTCATCTTCGTCGCGGTGGCCGGCCTGGTCTTCGGCAGCTTCTTCAACGTCGTCATCTATCGCCTGCCGCGCGACCTGAACCTGTCGCGGCCGCCGTCCGCCTGTCCGGGTTGCGGGGCGCGCATCAAGCCCATCGACAACATCCCCGTCCTCTCCTACGTCATCCTGCGCGGCCAGTGCCGCCGGTGCGGGAAAAGGATCTCTCCCGTCTATCCGGCCGTCGAGATCCTGACCGCCGCCGGCTTCGTCCTCGTCTACCTCAACGCCGGGCGCGCGCTCAGCCTGGAGTTCTTCGCCGGCTGCCTCTTCACGAGCGCCCTCATCGTGCTCGGGTTCATCGACGCCGAGCACCAGATCCTGCCCGACGCGGTGACCATGCCCGGCCTGGTCCTGGCCTTGGCCTACTCGTTCTTCCGGGACGACCTGAGCTTCCGCGGCGCGCTTCTCGGGGCGGTCGTCGGGGCCGGGTTCCTGCTCCTCGTCTACGGGACGTACTACCTTATCCGCAAAAAAGAGGGGTTGGGCATGGGCGACGTGACCATGATGCTCATGGTCGGGGCCTATCTGGGGCCGTCGCGGACGCTCTTCGTCCTCATCCTGGCCTCGTTCGCGGGCGCCCTCTTCGGGGCCTACCTCATCGCCCGCAAGGGCAAGGACGTCCAGTTCGCGCTGCCCTTCGGGACCTTCATCGCCCCGGCGGCGTTCGTCGCCCTGCTCTGGGGGGAACGGATCGTCCGGGCCTACCTGAGCCTGTACAAGCGCTAGCCTGGACTATTCATAAATAATCCTGGCTAGGCCTTGGCCGGCGGGCCGGTCCGCCGGCGCGCGGGCGCCTTCCCGATCCGGATCGAAAGGATCGAGCGCGTCCGCTCCGTGACCCGGCATCGCTCGGCGACGGGAAGGCCCGGCACCCAGACGATCTCGCCTTGGGAGAGAATGACGGGGAGACGGTCGCGGCCCGCGGCCGGGATGCCTTTGGCCCGGAGGATCTCCTTGAGCTTCTTCCGGCCCGGGGCTCCCAAGGGGCGGTAGAGATCGCCCGGCCGGCGGCTCCTGACCGTCAGCGGAAAGACGAGCGCCGCCGCGTCGAGATTGGCGCAGGTCTTGTCGTCGCATTTGTAGGACCGGCGCCGCGCGTTCGCCAGGCGCACGGCGCCCTTGAGCGTGAGCCCGGGGATGTCGAGGGGGAGATCGTCGCGGCCGTCCCAAAGGACCTCGTACATTCCCGCGGGCGATGTCCGTTTCCTAAGGCCGACACGGCCCGCCTCGCGCCGCAGGACGATCCCTTTGCGGAGCGCGAGCTCCTTGCCTTCGCCGAGCGCCAGGAGCGATTCGACGTCGTCGAAGGAGACGTCCCGGAGGCTGCCGGCGATCTCGCGGACGAACTCCCGCGCGACGCGGCGGGCCAGGGCGGGAAGGAGGAGCGGCAGCGTCCTCAGATCGAGCGACACGTCTCGGCCCCGGCGCAGGATGAACTCGTCGGCCAGCTCGCGGACGAAGCCATGCAGGAGCTCGTCGTCCTCGCGGACGATGCCGGCCAGACGGGCCAGATGGGCGACGATCCGGGGCTCGTAGTCCCGGGCCAGCTCCGGCAGGAGGCCGGCCCGGATGCGGTTGCGGAGGAATCGGAGATCGAGGTTCGAGGCGTCCTCGCGGAAAGGGATGTCCCGGGCCGAAAGCCAGGCCCGGAGGTCCGGGCCCGCGACCGTCAGAAGGGGCCTGACGACAGGACAGGGCGGGCTGTCGACGAGGGGCGCGATCCCGGCGAGGCCGGAGAGGCCTGTGCCCCGCATGAGCCTCATGAGCACGGTCTCGGCCTGGTCGGTCATCGTGTGCCCGGTCGCGATCTTGGTCGCCCCTCCGGCTTCGGCCGCCTGCCGCAGGAAGCGGTAGCGAAGGTCGCGGCCGGCCTCCTCGAGGTTGAGCTTCTTCCGCCGGGCCACGGCCCGGACATCGGCCGAACCGACCTCGAGCGGCAGGACCCAGCGCCGGGCGAGATCGCGGACGAAGCGCTCGTCCTCGCCGGCCTCGTCCCTCAGCCGGTGGTTGAAATGGGCCAGCCGGACCTCGAGCGGCATCTCGTCGCGGAGCTCGAGGAGCAGGGCGGCCAGGGCAACGGAGTCCGGGCCGCCGGAAACGGCGGCGAGCACGCGGTCGCCGGGGACGATCAGCGGCCCGGTCAGGGCCGCTCTCTTGAAGGCGGCGAAGACGCGGTCGGGGGGCTTTCCGGGGGGCATGGTCACGCTCGCGTCATCTGGGTGAGAACCTGGAAAAATGGCGGCGGAGGGATTTGAACCCCCGACACTGCGGATATGAGCCGCATGCTCTGACCAACTGAGCTACGCCGCCAAGGTGGAGAGATTTTAGCGGAATCGCCCCCCCAAGTCAACGCGGCTCGACGGCATCTACCAGGACGGCGCGGCCGGAGCCGCTACTGGTAGATGGGGGCTTCGGTCTCTTTGCGGAAAGTGAACCGGCCCTCGCGGAAGAGCTTCATGCAGGCGTCGACGGCGCGGGTGTCGTAGCGGAGGCCCCGGCCCTTGCGGATCTCCTCGAGGCCCTTTTCGATGCCCAGAGCCGGGCGGTAGGGCCTGAGGGAGCAAAGGGCCTCGACCACGTCGGCCACGGCCAGGATGCGGGCCTCGGTCAGGATGGCGTCGCCGACGAGCCCTTCGGGATAGCCCGACCCGTCGAGGCGCTCGTGATGCTGGAGGATGATGTGGGCCACGGGCCAGGGAAAGGCGATGTCCTTGACCATCTCGTAGCCGATGCGGGGATGGTCCTTGACGATCTGGAATTCGGTCTTGGTCAGGCGGCTGGGCTTGGCCATGATCTCGGCCGGGGCCGCGATCTTGCCGATGTCGTGGATGATGCCGGCGAAGCGGAGCCCCTCGAGCTTCTCCCAGGGCAGGTTCATCTCCTGGGCGATGGCCACGGCCAGGCTGGAGACCCGCTGCTGGTGCCCGGCCATGTACGGATCCCTCAGCTCGAGGGTCATGGACATGGCCCGGAACGTCCCCTCGAGGGACCGCTCCAGGCGGTCGAGCGTCGCCTGGAGGAAGTCCTCCGAGCGCCGGGTCTCGATGACCTTGCCGTGGAGCTCGTCGTTGGCCCGGGCCAGCGCCTCGGTCCGCTTGTCGACGAGGTTGTCGATCTCGATCCGGGCCTGCCGCAGCTCCTTTTCGACGCGGAAGCGCTCGGCCGCATCCCGGTCCATCTGGGCGGACCGCTTCGCGGCCTCGTCTTCGAGGGCACGGTTGCGGCCCTCCAGGTCCCGGAAGGCCTTTTCGAGGCCGTCGAGCATGCCGTTGAACGTCCGGGCCAGGAGGCCGGTCTCGTCGCGGCCGAAGACGCGGGCCCGCTGCTTGAGGTCGCCGCCGGCCAGGCGCTCGGCCGTCCGCGTCAGCTGGACGATGGGGCGCGTGATCAGGCCGCTGAGGAGGACGATGGCCAAGATGCCGAGGGCCAGGAAGGCCGCGCTCGCGATGGCCATGGCCCCGGGCCGGTCGGGGAGGAAATGGGAGGCGGCGACAGAGCCCGTTATCAAGGTGCCGAAGATCAGGAGCATCTTGGTCCGGAGCTTGCGCGGCCCGATGCGGCCGAGAAGTCCGTTGCTGCCGGGGAGGCTCGGGGTATCGAAGAGGTTGCGGCTCATCCGAATATGCGGTCCTGCACGATTGTCCTTAACAGATTATCCGAACGCCCAGGGGGGACAATACCCTTTGGGGGTGATTTTGACGGGTGAACCTTCACCGCGAAAGGGGGGAAGGGGTGAGGGCCGATGAGGCCGGGGGCGATGTCACCAGCGCTTGGCCTTCGCGGGCTCCATGCGCCGGAGGTCGAGGCCGCGCTCGACCGCGCCGATCCGGTAGAAGCAGATCTCGCGGACCGACGACGGGTGGTGGAGGACCTCCGAGAGCGACTGCCCGCCGACCGCCCAGACTCCACCGCCCCGGACCACTGCGACCTTGTAATCGTGGAGGACGCGGATGAGCGCGGCGGCCGCAACGTCCGGCGGCAGGACGGGGATGACGAGGTAGAGGAAGGACCCCTCGGCGTCGACGGGGATGATGCGGTCGGCCGGCGCCGTTTCGCCCGGGTAGACGAAATAGGCCGAGGCTTCGGCCTCGGGGATGTGACAGTGCATGACCGACTGGAAATCGCTGGCCGCGTAGATCGCCTTGTGGAGCGCGGTCTCCGCGTCGTCGGACGGGCCGGCGGCGAGGGGCACGCTCAGCAGGGGCCCGCCGACGTCGCGCGGCATCGAGGCCTTGGGCGCGTAAAGCATGGTCGCGACGCCCCGGACCGACATCGAGCCGGTGTGGAAGGGCGACAGCCGGGATTCGAAGATGCGGTGGCCGGCCTTGACGAACTCCCGCCGGATCTCCTCCTCGTCCCGGAAGTCCGAGCGCTCGTCGCCCTCGACCTCGTAATCCGGCGGCGGCGCGGCGAAGGCGCGGGCGGGGTCGGCCGCGATCGCCCGCCGGACCGCGCCGACGTCGATGCGCAGCTTTTCCATCGCCCGGACGACGGCCCCGGCGTAGTTGCCCGCGCAGAGGCGGAAGAAGGCCTCGCGGAGGCTCCGTCCCTTGGCCATCGCCCCGTGGCCGAAGATGATGGTCAGCGGATGGGCGGCCAGCCGCTCGGGGATGACGCGGGCCAGCTCGGGCGATCCGCTGGGCACGGCGAACCAATCGACCGGGAGGACGGCCCCGAGGTGGCGGCGGGCGAGCGGATCGACCGGGACGAAGTCCGGGGGTTTCCCCGGCTTCGGGGCGTCGTCGAGCGTGGCCAGGATGAGGTCCTTGAGGTGGGCGTGCATGGACGCCCGGACGCCGGGCAGGCCGAGGATGCGGGCGTGGATGTCGGTCTCGGAGGAGGCCTTGTAGTAGCCGTAGTCCGTCTCCGTGGCCGAGAGGAAGCAGATCTGGCTTGGCTCGAGGTCGCCTTTTTGAGAGCCCGTGGCCGTGATGACGATCTCGTCCTCGCCGCGATCGTTCGTCCGGCGCAGGGCCATGTTGCCGCTGTGGCTGTCCTGGACGTCGTTGAGGAGCGAGGCCCGGCCGAGGGCCTGGAACTCGCGGAAGAGGTCCCCGGTCGCCTGCCATTTAGGTCCGCTCATCGCCGCCTCTCCCCGATCCGCAGGCCGCGGAGGAGCTCCGGCGTCGGCCGCCCGTCCGCGTCCCAGCCCCGGACCCTGTAGTAATCGCGCTTCATGCGCTCCTGGTCCTCGCGGCTGACCCGGCGCTCCTTGCCCTCGACGACGATCGGGACCTCGGCGAAGCGGCCGGGCAGGGCGTCGTCCTCGGCCGTCACGCCGGCCTCGACGTTGAACTGCCGCTCGAGCGTGGCCACCCGGTTCTCGATCTCTTCGAGGCGGGCGACGGAGAAGTCGCGGCCGGTGACGCCGCTCACCATGCGGGCCCAGGGGTCGGCCGAGAAGGCGTAGCCGGTGAAGCGGCAGACGCCCAGGCTGTCCTGGAGGATGCCGAGGTTCTGCATGTTGCGGATGGCGATCGGCGACTGGAGCAGCGAGAAGCGCGGGATCTCCTTGGCCCCGCCGAAGAAAGCCAGCGAGACGGCGTAGCCGCCCCGCAGGTGGCAGGCCCCGGTCGGCGAGGTCATGTAGCCGAGGGCCTGGGTCAGGGAGGCCCGGGGGTCGTAGGCCGGGATCTCGAGCTTCTTGACCGTCATGGCCAGGTCCGGGCGCCCGCGGCCGGCGGCCAGGCGGAAGGCCCCCTCGGCCAGGGCCGCGCCGAGCCCCTCCCGGCGGGCCGTCATCCCGACCAGGGCCTCGAGAGCGTCGGCGCTGCCGAAGGCGAGGTCGAGCCCTCCCGCTTCGCCGCGGCCGATGAGGCCGCTTTCGGCGAGCTCCA
>Ga0209285_10000539_pt1 | contig 12715 bp, 7 predicted proteins | sample PPLLak3March2015_2_FD_187249 | JGI IMG/M metagenome (GOLD analysis project Ga0209285, IMG submission 187249) | Freshwater sediment microbial communities from Prairie Pothole Lake near Jamestown, North Dakota, USA - PPLs Lake P8 Core (3) Depth... | ecosystem: Environmental > Aquatic > Freshwater... | reverse complement strand
GAGTGCAGCCGTAATTGAGCTCGAACAGGGCGCAAATAGATGTTTCCGCCGGCGCGTCGCTGTTTGAGTCTTTCTCCGGCCCCACGCTGCCGATCATCGAACTCCGGCGGCTTTTGTTGCCCCCCCATCGCTCTGCCCACTTTGATTCGGCATCCGGATCTGCTACTATCATGCGCGCCTCATCGAGGAACTCGGTGGAGGTCCTGCTTTGATACCCATGAGGAGTTGACCATGGCTGACTTCTGGCAACAGGGAGCCATCACCGTCCTGCAACGGCTGAAAAATCGACCGGTCGAAGACCTGGAGGCCGAAATCGAAGTGATCGCCCGCCGCCGCAAGATCGTCCTGCTGCTGCCGGCGCTGTATTCGGAATTCGAAACTGCCGCCATGCCGCGGATCATCGAAGAATTAAAGAAGGTAACCTACCTGCACAAGGTGGTCCTGTCGCTCGACCGGGCTGAGCCGGAGCAATTCCGTAGTGCCCAGGCGTGCATGCGCGAGCTGCCGTTCGAGACAAAGGTCGTCTGGCACGACGGCCCCGGCATGCAGGCGCTCTATCAGGAGCTCCGGGAGACGGACTTCCAAATGGAACATCCGGGCAAGGGCCAGTCGGTTTGGATGACGCTGGGCTACATTCTCTCCACGCGCGATGTTTACGCCGTCGCCACCCACGACTGCGACATCGTCAACTACCAGCGCGAGATGCTGGCGCGGCTGGTCTACCCCGTGGTCCATCCGGCAACCGACTTCGAGTTCAGCAAGGGCTATTACGCCCGGGCCACGACCAAACTCTACGGCCGGGTTACCCGGCTGTTCTATACCCCCTTGATCCGCGCGTTGCGTCGAATCCTCGGACAAAACGCCTTTCTGTCCTACCTGGACAACTTCCGCTATGCCCTCTCGGGAGAGTTTGCCCTGATCGCCAGTCTGGCCAGCGGCATCCGCATTTCCCCAACCTGGGGCTTGGAAGTATCGCTGCTGAGCGAGATCTACCAGCGGGCGTCGGTGAACCGGATCTGCCAGGTTGAAATCGCGGAGCATTACGAGCACAAGCACCAAGCCCTGGAAAAGGATCGGCCGGACGAAGGCCTGATCCGCATGGCCTGCGACATTGCCAAGGCCCTTTTCCGCTTCCTGTCCCAGGACGGCATCGTGATGAGTGACGCCTTTTTCCGAACGGTGCTGACCGCCTATATTCAGGAGGCGCGCGTCGCCGTCGAAAAATATCACGCTCTGTCGCTCATCAACGGCCTGCACTATGACCGCCACGAAGAGATCGATGCCGTTGAGGCTTTCGTCAGCTCCTTGCGCTGTGCCATCGCCGAGTTCGTCGCCGACCCCGTGGGCATCCCGATGCTGCCGGCCTGGGTAAGGGTGGCCGCCGCCATCCCGGATTTCCAGGACCGGCTCAATGCCTGCGTGGACAGCGACAATCGTCTCTAGTCAGGGCTCACCCGTGAAATCGAAGCTCATGCGGGTCTGGAGGTTGCCGATGCGGATGAAAATCTCCTTCAGCAGGCGCTGCTCGAGCCCCGAAAGCTCCTTGGGGTTGACGTAGTTGTCGGGAGGAACCTCTTCTTCGATGATGGCATTTACCTGCCGGGCGAACCTCAGCTGCATCATGAAACTGTAGCCCTGCTCGATCTCGCTGAAGTCTTTCGCCGGAAGGATCTCTCTCTGCATCAACTGGTGGAGCCGGTCGAGGGTGTTCGTTTCCGCGATCCCGTGCTTCAGGGCGTAGACCCGGGCGTAGTCGACGACGGGCAGCATCGCGCGTTTGATGTCGAACTTGTTGCGGTGCTCCCCCTTGGATTCCACGACAAAATTGCGGAAAAACCCGAGCGGCGGTTTGTGCAGCAGCGCATTCTGGGTCAAATGGCGGAAGAACCCCGGCCATCCCACCAGCGATTCCATCAGGTATTCCCGCAATTGATCGATCAGGGCCATCTGCCCATAGCCCCCCCGGAAATCGAAGAAAATGCTCGAGTAAAGCAGGTCTTCGGCTTCAGCGGCGTGGATCCAGTCCGAAAAGCGGCGTTTCCACACGGAAAGCGGCTGGCACAGCATCGGGTTGCGGGCCATGACATTGGCGCTGCAAAACCGGTAGCCGCATTGGTCGAGGCTGGTGCAGACCCTTTCGCCGAGCTTCAGAAAATAGGCGTGCACGGCATCCGCCGCACCCGTCGAGGGATCGTCGTAGACGATCGCATTGTCCTGGTCGGTCTTCAAAGTCTGCTCATGGCGGCCTTCGCTGCCCATGATCATGAAAACGAACCTGACCGGCGGCGGCTCCATGCCTTGAAGTTCCAGTTCGAGCACTCTCCTCAAAACCGCGTCGGAAACCGTCGTGATAAACTGGTTAAGCTGCTTGGCCGGCGTCCCCGCCCGGATCAACCCTTGCACCAGATGGGGCAGGCGCTCATGCACCTGCTGGAGTTTATCGACTCCCGCGGCGGAGGCGATATCCCGGATCAGAAAGAGCGGGGACTGGCCCTGAGCACCCAACACATCCTGATTGGTGATCACGCCCACGACCTGCTGGCGCTGGTCGGTGACCCCGATGTGCTTGATGCCCTGCTGCATCATCGCCATCAGCGCCTCGAACACCAGCGCCTTGTCCGGGATGGTCACGACGGGTGCGGACATGATATCGGCCACCGGTTTTTCGATGGGCAGGCCTTCGGCGATGACCTTCTTGCGCAGATCGTTGTCCGTCAGAATTCCGATGATTTCGCCCCCCTTGCCGCGCACGAAGATGCTGCTGCACCGGCGGCGGCTCATCAAGGCGGCCGCGTGTTGGATGGTCACGTCGGCGTGGCAGATCAAAAGGTCGCGGCTGCAGACCTCCCTCACCGGCTGGTTGAAGAGCGACAGGGCGTCCGCACGGGTGGGCACGCTTTTGGCGATAACGGCCGCATAGGTGCGGTCCAGCATGCGCTTGCCGAAGGTGTCGGTGAAATATTCGCTGAAGGCTTCATGCCGCCGGCACAGATCGAAGAATGCCTGGGGGGGAAGCTTGTAAAAAGTGGTGTCCTCGATGGTCCGCAGTGTGCGCACCGCCAGCATGTCGTTGACCAGCATGGAGATGCCGCCGAACATTTCGCCCTCACCCAGGATGCTGTGCAGGGTTTTGCGCTGGCGGTCCTCGAAATAGCGCTCAGCCGCTCCCTTTTGAACGACGTAGAGGCCGTCGACCCGCGTTTCGCCCTGCGCAAACACCACGCTGTCTTTGGGATGATGCACGGCGATGACCGAGGGCGCAATCGCCTTGACCTCTTCTTCATCCAGAAACGAAAAAGGGATGATCCGGGACAGGAAGTAAACGATCTGGGAGGCGGCGATGGCCGCTCCATAGGACTCGTCCTGCATGCGCCGGTTGAAGGCTGCAACGAAATGGGCCTGGAAATGGCTGAAGCGCCGGCACAGATCGAGGAACACCGCTTTGGGCAGGACGTAAAGAGTCGAATCGGCGGAGACCGTCAGGCTGCGGATGGCCAGGCCGGCATTCATCAGGATGGAGATGCCGCCGAAAATGTCGCCGGCTTCCAGCACGCTGCGCAGGGCTTTCTCGCCCCGGCTTTCAAAAAAGAGATCGAGTCGGCCGGTCCGGACGATATAAATCCGCTCCATGGTGGTGCGGCCCTGTTCCGCCAACACCGCCCCAGCGGGAAATGTCATCAAGGCCAGTTGGGCGGCCACGGCTTCCAGGACATTGCCGGGCAAGCTCGCAAATGGTTCGATTTTCGATAGAAGGTCAACGGCTGCTTGGCTCATTCGCGGTTCCTTCCGTTCCCCCCTTTGACAAAAGGGGCCAGGGAGATTTTGAGATCGACTTCCTTGGGAAGCCCATATAAGCCCTGCCTTCCACCGGGCAGGCTCTGGTTTGACAATCCGCGATGGTCTCGACTATATAGCGAATATTGGTTCGCCCCGTCCACCGGATTCCAAAACCGCAAACCGGACATCGGCCATGACCCCCGACAGCCTCAAGAAGCGCAGACTGGCAGGCGTGTTCCTTTTAGGCTGGGTTTTCTTTAACTACCCGATCTTCTCCCTGTTCAACCTGCCCGCGGCCTGGAAGGGCATTCCCCTGCTTTACGGATACGTCTTTTTCATCTGGGCGCTGATCATCGTCTTGATCATGCTCGCTGCGCGTCGTGATCCTCCGCCGGACGAACCGGACCGTTGACACGCATGCTGACGACTGAAATCATCCTGCTGATCGCCTTCGGTTACGTGGGCATTCTTTTTGCCATCGCCCATTTCGGAGACCGCCGGGCGGCTCAAGGGCGCAGCATCATCAGCAACCCTTACATCTACGCCCTATCGCTGGCCGTCTACTGCACCGCCTGGACGTTTTACGGCAGCGTCGGCCGCGCCGCCGCCAGCGGCCTCGGGTTCCTGCCCACCTACATCGGTCCGACCCTCGTGTGCGCCTTGGGATGGGTGGTGCTGCGTAAAATCGTTCGCATCAGCAAGATCCACCGCATCACCTCCATCGCCGATTTCATCGCCTCCCGCTACGGCAAGAGCGGTGCGCTGGCCACCCTCGTGACGATCATCGCCGTCATGGGCATCATCCCCTACATCGCGCTCCAGCTCAAGGCCATCTCCATGAGCTATAACATCATCAACCAGTTCCCGCTCATCGTCATGCCGCGCTATTTTGCCGACATCCCCGTGCTTCAGGATACGGCGTTTTACGTGGCCCTTCTGCTGGCGCTGTTTGCGATCCTCTTCGGCACCCGGCACCTGGATGCCACCGAGCGGCATGAAGGCCTGGTGGCCGCCATCGCCTTCGAATCCCTCGTCAAGCTGGTGGCCTTTCTGGCCGCAGGCCTGTTCGTGACGTACGGCATCTTCCAGGGATTCGGGGACGTTTTTACGAAAGCCGCAGCCATTCCGCGGCTGCAGGAGCTCTTCATCTTCGAAAGCCGCGGAGGCGAATATTTCAGCTGGTGCATCGACATCATCCTTTCGATGGTGGTGTTGATCTGCCTGCCGCGCCAATTTCAGGTGATGGTGGTCGAGAACGTCAACGAAAACCACCTGCAGAAAGCCGTTTGGCTCTTCCCCTTGTATCTCCTGGCGATCAACCTCTTCGTGCTGCCCATCGCCTTCGGCGGAGCCGTGTATTTCACGGTCGGGGTCGATGCGGACACGTTTGTTTTGACCCTGCCGATTGCCCGCCAGCAGGAAATGCTGTCCCTGCTGGTCTTCATCGGCGGCATGTCCGCCGCTACCAGCATGGTGATCGTGGAGACCGTCGCGCTTTCGACTATGATCTGCAACGATCTGGTCATGCCCGTGCTGCTGCGCCTGCCGTTCGTGCGCAGCTCCCGCAGCCAGGATCTCAGCACCGCCGTGCTGAACATTCGCCGGGGAAGTATCGCCCTGGTCGTGCTCTCGGCCTACGCCTATTTCCGCTTCGTCGGTGAAGCTTATGCCCTGGTGTCCATCGGCCTCATTTCTTTCGTAGCGGTGGCCCAGTTCGCGCCCGCCTTGCTGGGCGGCATTTTCTGGAAGCAGGGCACCCGCGACGGGGCCATCAGCGGCCTGGCGGCAGGGTTCGCGGTCTGGAGCTACACGCTGGTATTGCCCTCCCTGGTGGAAGCCGGCCTCCTGGACGAAGGGCTGATCACCCGGGGATTGCTGCAAATCGCCGCTCTGAGACCCTATCAGCTGTTCGGCCTGGAGGGCCTCGACCCCATTGCCCATGCCGTATTCTGGAGCCTGCTCATGAATGGCTCCTTTTACGTGGGGGTTTCCCTTTTCAGCCACAAGACCGCCCTTGAGCTGACCCAGGCGGCGCTCTTCGTGGAGGTGTTCACCTATCCCGCCAAAGCGGAGGAGTCCTCCCTGTGGCGCGGGACCGCGCTGGTGACCGACCTGCGAATTCTGCTGGAGCGCTTTCTCGGCAACCCGCGCACCGAGGAAGCGCTGAACACTTTTGCCAGCAAACGCAAAATCCGCTGGGGGCCGCTGTCCAAAGCCGATCCGGCGTTGGTGACCTATGCCGAAACCCTGCTGGCCGGCGCCATCGGCTCCGCCTCGGCCCGGGTGATGGTGGCCTCGGTGGTCAAAGAAGAGCCGCTCGGTCTCGATGAGGTCATGCACATTCTCGACGAGACCCGGCAGGTAATCGCCTACAGCCGCGAACTGGAGCGGACGACGGCCGAGCTCAAATCCGCCAACGACCGGCTGAAGCAGCTCGACCGACTGAAGAACGAGTTCATCTCGACCGTCACCCATGAACTGCGCACGCCATTGACGGCGGTGCGATCCGTAGCTGAAATCCTGCATGCCAACCCGCGCCTGCCGCCGGATCAGCACCGCAATCTGACCGATGTCATCGTCCGGGAAAGCGAGCGCCTGACGCGTCTGATCAATCAGGTGCTGGATTTCCAGAAGCTGGAAACCGGCAAGATGACGTGGCAGCTGCTGCCCGTGGACATCCGCGAGATCTGCCGCGAAGCTCTGGCATCGGTCCGCCCGCTCATGGAGGAGCGCAACATCCGGGCGACCCTCGATCTGCCGGAACAGCTGCCGCCGATTTCCGGGGATCACGACCGGTTGCTGCAGGCGATGCTCAACCTGCTATCCAACGCCGTCAAATTCTGCGACAGCCGCGGCGGGCAGGTCGAGATTCAGGTCAGCCGCCGGCCCGATCACCTCCAGGTGGCGGTGCGTGACAACGGGGCCGGCATCCGCCCGGAGGACCTGGAAGTGATCTTCGAAGAGTTCCGGCAGGGACGCCACGATTCGCGCGGACGACCGCCCGGAAGCGGCCTGGGACTATCCATCACCCGCCGCATCGTCGAATTCCACGGCGGCCGGATCTGGGCTGAAAGCCAACCCGGCCGCGGGTCCACGTTTTCGTTCACCCTGCCATTTACCTTCCAGCAGCAGGAAGAATAGCGCTAATACTTAAGCCTCGCATAGTACGTCTTCCGGGACGCCTCGCGCGCCTGTTTGAGCGTCCGAATTCCCATCTCCGCCAGCAGGGGCAGCAGCTTCAAGTAAACCTCCGCCGCGGCGATCGCATCGCCCAGCGCCGTATGGCGCCCCATGATGGTGATGCCCAGGCGTTCGGCGATCGACTCGATGTCATGCCTGCGCTGGGCCGGATGCACGACGGCGGATAGCAGCATGGTGTCGAGCACGGGGTTTCCGAAACGAATGCCGGTGCGCTTTTCCTGGAGCTGCAACAGACGCATGTCGAAGGCGGCATTGTGGGCCACCAGGATGGTCCCCTCGGCAAACACCTGAAACAGTTGCAGCGCCTGGCGCACGTCCGGCTGCCCCTCCAGCATTTCGGGCTGGATGCCGTGAATGCGGATCGAATCCTGACGGAGGATGCATTCGGGTTTCACCAGCTGTTCAAAACATTCCGATTCGAGCAGCCGGCCGTTCACGATTCGCACCGCGCCCAAAGCGACCATTTCATCGCCCTCGCGAATATCCAGCCCCGTGGTCTCCGTGTCGAAAACCGTATAGGCCAGCTCTGCGAGCAGCCGGTCATCCAGTTCGGGCGCCTGGCCCGGCTGATTGAAAAGGTCAAAGTCGTAGTAGACCGGACGGGCGGTGGCCAGAACGGTCTGCCGACGGGGATAGCTGGGCGGGGCGGGTTCCACGGCCTCCAGCAGGATCCGCACGCAGGCCTCCGAGGGATTGTCGCAGGCTTGCGACCACACCTCGGAGCGATGCCGCGCGAGGATTTCCTTGAGGGTCGCGTTTCCGTTTTCATCCGCAACGACCACCGTAAGGGGCTCCCACCGGCGCAGCACCTCCAGGCGCAGCGGCGCGCCCGTCCAGATGAAATTCAGGCCCAGGTGGTTCTCCTTGCGCTCCAGCGTCCATCGGAAGGCTCGGGTGCCGAGTTCGGCGCTCAGGCGCTGCAGGATGAAGACCGTGGCTAATGTCATGGAATAGCTGTCCACGCGGACATAGAGACCCTCTTCCGCCGGTTCACCCGAAAGCACCAGGCCCGCCTTCGCACCGGCCTTGTTCCGCACCGCTTCGAGAAAGTCCTGGAGCCGTATCCGGGAAGAATAGACAGATGGGCCGATGGAGCCGGAGTAGTCAGCCGCCAGGCGGTCCATCGCAGCGCTGGCTGAAAGGGCCTGGCGGTGAATGATGCGGTGAAACTCATCCCGCTTGGATGACGGCAGATCCGGATATTCCAGAATGACTTCAACCCCCGATCGGATGCTGGCGATGGCGCTGCGCACTTCCACGGACAGCGATTGAAGCAGATCGTCCACCTTCCGAAAAGAATCCAGCTGCCCGGTAAAATCGGTTAAAATCAAGACGAATCCGGACAGGTCGCGCAGCGGACTGAGAATCGGAACCGTCAGCGCCCGCAGCAGGCGGCGGTTCCTGGCGGCCATCACGAAAGACGATGTGAGGTCGTGGTGCCCGCGGCGCAGTTTTTCGGGGAGGTCTTTCAGGGCATGTGTGATCAGCGGCTTGTCGACGACGCCGAAGACCGAGCGGCCCAAGCCGATGAGCCCTCCGGCCGGTCGCAGCTCTGCGGCGGGGAGTGGGTCGTCGGAGGCTTCCAGGAGCGTCCGAGCGCGTTGGTTGTAAAGCGTGATCTGGCCCTGCGCCGTACAGATCACGACGCCCTCGGGAAGTTCGGCCAGCACCACGGACAGAATGTTCTTTTCGTCCTCGATGCGGGAGCGTGATTCCGCGATGCGCTCCTCCACCGAGCGGTGAAGCTCCTCGAACCGGTCGGCGGCCAGGTTGACCGCATCGGCCAGCCGCACCACGTCCCCGCTGCCGACGAGCTGGATGCGGTGGGCGGGATTGGCGTTATGGATGATGCCCATTTCTTCGGCGATTCGATGCATCGGAAGGATGTACATCCAATACACCCAGTCGACGGCAAAACCGACCCCGGTGAAGAGGATAACCGTCGCGCCGAATATGTAGATGCTGTGGCCCGCGATGAAATCCCGAATGAAGTTGCGTTCGTCCGTCGAGAGCTGCATCCACAGGATGACGGCCAGCCCCACGGTCACGGCGATGAAGAACAGGGTGCCGGCCAGGACAATCCACCAGAACGTGCGGCTCCTCGTCACCCGTGGCATTCCAGCAGCTCTTTGACTTTGGCCACGAGATCCGCATTCGAGAAGGGTTTGGTGACATAGGCGTCGGCTCCGAGGTCCAGTCCCTTGGTTACGTTGATTTCACTGCCCAGGGCGGTGACCAGCACGATGCGGACGTCGTTCCATTCCGGGTTTTCGCGAACTCGCTGGCAGACCTCAAAACCATCCACCACCGGCAGCATGATATCGAGCAGTATCAAATCCGGATGATGCTGGGCCACGGCCTCCATGGCCTCTTCACCGCTGAACGCCACCATCGTCGCATACCCGTTCTGTTCCATCAGGAACTGCAGGGCCACGATGATGCCGGGCTCATCATCCACGATGAGAACCTTCTTGGACATGGCTTACCTCGCGACCTGCTTCGAAGGAGGATGGCAAACCGTCAGGCCAAGGATGACTGCTCAGATAGCGGGGTCCGGCCAGGGAGGGTTCAGGGTTCAGGGTTCAGGATCCACGGGAAGACTGGTAAGATAGTTTTCTCTTCTTCCCTGAACCCTACTTTTTAATACGGTTGCTGAACCCTGAACCCTTTAGCCTTCTATGCGAACCCCGAACCCTTCAACTTTATTACCTAACCCCGAACCCTGAACCCTACAAGCAGCTACCCCCTTTTCTCAACCCTTCCGTGCCCGCGCATAACCGATGGTGTTGAGCGCCTGTGAAATTTCATCGAGACACACCGGGTCGTCGATGGTGGCCGGCATCTTCCATTCCTTGTTGTCGGCGATCTTTTGAATCGTGCCGCGCAGGATTTTGCCGGAGCGGGTCTTGGGCAGGCGTTTGACCACCGTGGCCGTCTTGAAGGACGCCACCGGCCCGATGCGGTCGCGCACCATCTGGACCACTTCCTTGATGATCTCCTCGTTGCTGCGGGTGACCCCGGCCTTCAGGACGATGAAGCCGATCGGCACCTGGCCCTTGAGCGCGTCGTCCACGCCCAGAACCGCGCACTCGGCCACATCCTTGTGGTCGGACAGGATTTCCTCCATGGCGCCGGTCGACAGCCGGTGGCCGGCCACGTTGATGATGTCGTCGGTGCGCGACATGACGAAGACATAGCCCTCCTTGTCGATGAACCCGGCGTCCGCCGTCTTGTAATAGCCGGGGAATTCTTCCAGGTAGGACTTGATGTACCCCTCGTCGTTTTCCCACAGCGTGGGCAGGGTGCCGGGGGGCAGCGGCAGCTTGGACACCAGCGCGCCGATTTCTCCGGCCTTGACCGGCTGCTTGTCGGAACCCAGCACCGCCAGGTTCCAGCCCGGTGCGGGTTTGGTCGGCGAGCCCTCCTTGACGGGGAAGTGGTGCAGCCCTAGACAATTGCCGGCGATGGCCCAACCGGTCTCGGTCTGCCACCAGTGGTCGATCACGGGCACCTTCAGGCTGTTCTGGGCCCAGCGCAAGGTATCCGGGTCCAACCGCTCGCCGGCGAGAAATAGCGCATAGAATTTGGACAGGTCGTAATTCTTCATGAGCGTGGCGTTGGGGTCTTCGCGTTTGATGGCGCGAAAGGCGGTCGGCGCCGTGAAAAGGCTCCTGACCTTGTGCTGGGAGATCACGCGCCAGAAGGCACCCGCGTCCGGGGTGCCGACCGGTTTGCCTTCGTAGAGGATGCTGGTGCAGCCTTTGAACAGGGGAGCGTAAACGATGTAGGAATGCCCCACCACCCAGCCCACGTCTGAGGCCGCCCAGTAAACGTCCCCTGCGTCCACGTTGTAGATGGCCTTCATGGTGTATTTCAGGGCGACCACGTGCCCGCCGTTGTCCCGCACCACGCCCTTGGGGATGCCGGTGGTGCCGGAGGTGTATAGGATGTAGAGAGGGTCGGTGGCCTTGACCGGCACGCATTCATGCGGTTTGGCTTTGGCCATGACCTCGTTCCAGTCCAAGTCTCGGCCGGGCTTCATCTCGGCTTTCTGCATCGGCCGCTGCACGATGATGCAGTGTTCGGGCTTGGAGCTGGCCATCTCGATGGCGCCGTCCAAAAGCGGCTTGTAGGGTATCACCCGGTTGATTTCGATGCCGCAGGAGGCCGACACGATGAGCTTGGGCTTGGCGTCGTTGATGCGCACGGCCAGCTCCGGCGCGGCGAAACCGCCGAACACCACCGAGTGCACGGCGCCCAGGCGCGCGCAGGCGAACATGGCCACGAGCGCTTCGGGGATCATCGGCATGTAGATGATCACCCGGTCGCCCTTGGCGACGCCCTGGGCGGATAGCACGCCCGCGAAACGCGCCACCTCGTCGCGCAGCTCGGCGTAGGTGAACGTCTTGATGGTCTGCGTGACGGGGCTGTCGTAGACCAGGGCCGCCTGGCCGCCGCGGCCCTGGTCTACGTGCAGATCGAGCGCATTGTAGCAGGTGTTCAGCTCGCCGCCGGTGAACCAGCGGTAAAACGGTTTGCGGGAGTCGTCCAGCACCTTGTCCCACTTCTTGTACCAGTGGCAGTCTTCGGCAATCTTGCCCCAGAAACCGTTGGGGTCTTTAATCGATTGGCCGTGGGCGGCATCATACGGGTTGGTCATGAGTGATCCTCCTTAGTCTTCATGGGTTCAATGCTAAAGGAAGCCGATTTTTTATCTGTGGGAGAGGCTTTCAGCCTCGATCATCGCGGCTGGAAAGCCGCTCCCACAGATAAAAAGGCAACGGCTCAAGTTTGCGGTTGGCAGGTTCAGGGTTCACAGTTCACGGTTGAAAAGGCACACTTATTAATATTCCCGAAATAGTACCGTCATGCCGGACTTGATCCGGCATCCAGAAAGCCAATGGATTCCGGCCTCCGCCGGAATGACGACGTAAAGACAATTACGAGAAAACTAATAAACCGTTGAACCGTGAACCGTTGAACCTCCTTTAAACCCCTATTCTGTTCCCCCCTCCCCCGGCGGGAGAGACCGGAGGAGGAGGGGGTGGTCGTTGTGCAACCTCAACCTGCGCTGCTTCAGCCCCACATTCCCATGCCGAAACTTGCGGTGAAGAGGATGCAGAAGGCCACGATGCCGATCATCCAAAGATCTTCGGGTTTCATCGTTCGCGTTCTCCTTTCGGAAAGGGGACTTGCGTCCCGCTGGGTTTAAGCTTCCTTGACCACGATCATCTTTTCCTTCTCGGCGCGCTCGAGCTGCGTGGCGTTGGTGGTCGAGAGCTCGCACTTGAAGCACAATGCCCACATCATGACGATGCCGATGATCCACCAGGCGATCTGCCAGGACCACAGCGGCGGGAACCCGGCAAACGAGAAGGCCGTGTTGCCGAGGATGCAGGCCGGGCCGATGGCGAAGAAATACCAGGCCAGGGTGCCGATTTTCATGACCCCGCGCCACTTCTTGGCCGACTCGCTGGGCGCGTCGATGCTGTCGAGGAAGGAGAGCATCTCGTTCTGGCGCTTGATGGTCTCCTCCTTGTCCTTCATGCCCAGCCCCTTGCAGAGGTAGGCCACCACTATACCGGTGAACCCGCCCCAGAAGGCGCAGTGCATGCTCAGGAGGTTCGGCCAGACGTAGTAGGTCAGGAAGACCGCGATCATGCCGGAGAGCACGCCCAGGACCGCGCCGATGCTGGGGTAGCGGAAGCCCCAGCACACCGCGACCAGCAGCACGTAC
>Ga0209285_10000538_pt1 | contig 12724 bp, 13 predicted proteins | sample PPLLak3March2015_2_FD_187249 | JGI IMG/M metagenome (GOLD analysis project Ga0209285, IMG submission 187249) | Freshwater sediment microbial communities from Prairie Pothole Lake near Jamestown, North Dakota, USA - PPLs Lake P8 Core (3) Depth... | ecosystem: Environmental > Aquatic > Freshwater... | reverse complement strand
GCAGTAATGGGATCACCGGCTCATCCCAGGTCGAAGCCCGTGATCCCATTACTGCCCAGCCCAGACATTCGTTCCATGCTGAGCCCCCCAAGAAAGCACCCATCCTGAGCGAAAAAGCACTCGCCAAGCGGCGACACTCCCTCCTTCCGCTTTTGTTGTTGGTGGCCTGTGCCAGCATCGCCTGGGCGCTCTGGCCAGGGAATGCATCCCCCGCCCTGGCCTTCCTGTACCCAAAAGCCAGTGAAACACCGGGAACCGCAACCCTGCCAGGTGGGGCGGCCGATATTGCCAAGCCCACCTATACCCCTACCGCAACGGCAACCCTGACACCTACACCCACCTTCACGGCCACGCCCACATTCACCCCCACGCTGACACCCACGGACACGCCAACCGTCACCCCCACCGATCTGCCCTCGCCAACCCCGCTGCCGAGCAATACGCCCAAAGCTCGCACGACCCCTTCCTATAATGCAGAACCGGGCAGCGAGGGTGAACGCTGGATCGATGTGGATCTTTCCGGGCAGCGCGTCTATGCTTACGAAGGCGACACATTGATCACGAGTTTCATCGTCTCGACCGGGACCTGGAAGCACCCCACGGTAACCGGCCAATACTATATCTATGTCAAAATGCGCTACTCGGATATGTCCGGGCCAGATTACTTCCTGCGGGATGTCCCATACACCATGTATTTCTATAAAGGCTATGCCCTGCACGGAACGTACTGGCACAGCAACTTCGGCACCCCAATGAGCCACGGTTGCATCAACCTGCGGACGGAAGATGCCGCCTGGTTGTTCAATTTTGCTTCCGTTGGGACGCTGGTCAACATCCACCAATAGGCAAGATGAAATTGAACGGCACGATCTCCAGGCGCGACTTCCTGAAACTCGGCGGCGCCGGTTTGCTTGGTCTGCTCATGGCTGAACTGGGCCTGAATCGCGCCCCTGCCCACGCGGTTGGAAATTCCTCCCTGGAAGGACGGGTGGCTTTCCTCGAAGTCCCGGTATACGATGAGCCTTCATTCCAGGGCAACTCCTACAACACTCTTTACAAAGACAGCGTGATCCCCATCAGCGGCAAGGTTCTCGGAGGGATGCCGGAGGATTACAACCGCACCTGGTACCGGATCGGGGAAAGCGGTTATGTCCACTCTGGCGGGATCCAGCTTGTGGAAAATGTTCTCAACCCCGTGATCTCCGATATCCCGGCCAGCGGGATGCTGGGCGAACTCAGCGTTCCCTTTGCCGAAGCCTGGTGGGGCATCCACCGCACGGACCCGGCCATTGCCTACCGCGTCTATTACCAGTCCACGCACTGGATCCTGGATGTATTCCGCGACCCGCGCGATACCAGCCCCTGGTACCGCGTCTACGACCACCTGTATGATGCAAACTACTATATCCGCCCATCCTACATCCGCCTGATCCCGCCCGAACAACTTTCCCCACTCTCTGCCGATATCCCGCCGGAGGAGAAACATATTGAAGTGCTGCTGGACCAGCAGATGCTGGTGGCTTACGAGTTCGAAGAACCCGTCTACATGGCACGCACCGCCACCGGCAAACAGGGCGCTGAAACCCCCACAGGCAGGTTCACCACCTTCCACAAGCGTCCAACTGCCCACATGGCCGGTGGGGATGGCATTTCCTCCCTATACGACCTGGCAGGCGTGCCCTTTGCCTCGTATATTACCGATACAGCAATTGCGTTTCACGGCACATTCTGGCATAATGACTTCGGCAAGCCGCGTTCCTTTGGCTGCATTAACCTGAGTCCCAAGGATGCGCGCTGGATCTTTCGCTGGACCCTGCCAACCATCCCGCCGGAACGCTATTTCCTGTACGAACCCGGCACCGGAACCGAAGTATTGATCGGAGAGAACCATAGTCACATCCTGCATCTCAGAAAGATCAGGAATCTAATCAGGAGAACAATAACATGAACCCCGCATTCCAATACACAAACTATTTACTCAAACGCCAGGTCTTTGCCCTGACCGGCAAACTGCGCTTCTTCAATCCGCAGGAACAACTGGTGCTGTATGTGGAACAGAAGATGTTCCGCCTGCGCGAAGACATCCGCGTCTACGGCGACGAGAGCAAGAGCCAGGAACTGCTTTTGATCAAAGCCCGCAGCATCATTGACTGGACCGCCGCCTACGATGTGCTGGATGGCGCTACCGGCCAGAAGATCGGGACCCTGCGTCGCAAGGGCTGGAGCTCGATGGTGCGCGACGAATGGGAGGTGCTGGATGTCAATGACCAGCCCATCGGCAAGTTGTTCGAGGATAGCATGGGCCAGGCCCTGCTGCGCCGCCTGCTGCTGGGATCGCTCCTGCCGCAGAACTACGATATGAGCATCGGCGAAACGCGCGCGGCCGACCTGCGCCAGCGCTTCAACCCCTTCGCCTACCAGATGGATCTCGATTTCAGCATGGATACCGGCAACAAACTGGACCGCCGGGTCGGCATTGCAGCCGCCATCCTGCTGGCCGTTATCGAAGGAAAGCAAAGAGGTTAAATGCCCCGGCAGGCCCTGTTTTCGGGTTTGATCGCGGACGAAGCCGACCGCCCAGTGGATGTGGCCTACGTTGGCGATGAACCCTGCTACGTGGTGGATGATGCCGGGTTTCGCCGTCACATCCCTTCCGAGCAGGTGGATCGCCAGGTGCTGGAGAGGATGCGCGAGCAGATCAGCGGGAACGAAGATCTGTTGAGTGAGCAGGCAGCCAAGATGTTCGGCACGGACGACATCTTCTCGAAAGCCATCATCGAAAACCAGTTGAAGAATATCGACCAGCAGTTCGAAAACCTCTTCCAGGTGGGCATCCCGGAGGATGCGCGCGCCTTCATGGGCATGAGCGGCTTCAAGGTGATCATCAATGTACATGGTGAGGTTATCCGCTTCGAGCAGCCGACTGCCACCGATGAGGGCGGCGGTGAATAGAAAAATATTTTCTTGCGCGATACACAACCTTCTCTTATCAAGCGTTAACACAAGATGAGTATAATTATGACTAAACATATCAGATTAGTTCAGGAGGATACCCCATGATTTCCAAAACCATGCAAGATGCCATCAATGAACAGATCAACAAGGAACTGTTCTCGGCTTACCTGTACCTATCCATGGCTACCTACTTCGAGGACAAGAACCTGCCCGGCTTCGCCCACTGGATGACCCTGCAAGCCCAGGAAGAGCAGGAACATGCCATGAAGTTCTATGCGTTCCTGAATGACCGCGGCGGGCGCGTGCTGCTGAAAGCCATCGATGCCCCCCAGACCGAGTGGAAGGCATCCATGGAAGTTTTCAAGGAAGTACTGGCGCACGAACAGCTGGTTACGGCTTCCATCAATGCCCTGTACGAACTGGCGCTGAAGGAGAAGGATTACCCGGCCCAGTTCATGCTGCAATGGTTCATTAGCGAACAGGTGGAGGAAGAAAAGAACGCCAGCGATATCATCAGCCAGCTCGAGTTGATCGATGCCCACGGCACCGCAGTGCTGATGCTAGATAAGCAATTGGGCAAGCGCAGCGAAGATTAGGAGATCATATCTCCTTTCATTAGTGGAGTGCGTATGAAGGTACGCACTCCATTTTTTGTTTTATCGGGCTATAATTCATTTCATCTTATCCGCTTTCAATTCAGGAGGAGCCATGCTCATTATCATCAGTGACCTCCACCTGGCCGACGGCACATGCGGGAAGCCCATCTCCAGCAATGCCTTCAGCCTCTTTACAGACCGCCTGGAGGAATTGGCCTACAACGCTTCCTGGCGTTCGGACCACACCTATCGCCCGATCGAGGGCATCGACATCCTGCTGCTGGGCGATATCCTCGACCCGCAGCATTCCACCCTGTGGCTCGATAAGGAAATCGACGAGCCAGGCGCGGTCCGGCCGTGGAAGAACTTCCAGGCGCCACGCTACGCCGAAAAAGTGCGCCAAATCACCCAGGCCATCCTGGAACGCAATGCTGAATCATTTGCCATCCTGCATGGACTGGTGCAGGGCAAGGCCATCCGACTGCCATCTGCCAACCGGCGCGGCCAGCCCGCCAGGTTCGCCCTGGAGCGCATCCCGGTGCGCATCCATTACATGGTGGGCAACCATGACTGGCAGTACCATCTCCCTGGCCCGGCATTCGATGAGATCCGCCAGGAGATCGTGAACGCCATCGGCCTTTCCAATCCGGTTACGCCTTTCCCGCACCAGATGTACGAATCCGGCGCCATCGCTGAATTATTGGCCGGTTACGGGATCCACGCCCAGCACGGTGACATGTACGATAAATTCAACTATCGCCAGGATGCGGGCCGCGACGCGGCCGCCCTGGGGGATGCCTTCGCCGTCCAGGTGCTGAACCGTTTCCCGGTCGAGGTCGAGAAGAGACTCGGCAAGGAACTCCCACCCGGCCTGATCGGCGGGCTGCGGGAGCTGGTCAACGTGCGCCCGGCGCTGGCGACCCCCCTGTGGATCAGCGGCCAGTTGCAGCAGAACAACGTGGAAGAAAAACTCCAGAAGGAACTCAAGAAGGTATGGGATAACCTGGCAGATGAGTTCCTCGAACTCGATTTCGTCCGCCAGTTCGACAAGCGCTTCAAGTTGGATATCATCGATGCCCTGCAACTGCTCATCAAGCTTACCAAACGCGCTTCCTTCCAGACCATCGATGATATCGTTGTCTGGATGCGCCAGAAGATGGGATCGGGGGAAATCTCCTTCTCGCGCAACGCCCTGCGGGAGGACGCTTTCATCAAGCGCACGGCGCAATACATCGTTTACGGCCATACCCACCACCACGAGATCGTGCCGCTGGATATGATCCCCGCCACGCCGCGCCCGACCAACCAGATCTATATCAACTCCGGCACCTGGCACACCTATTACGACCTGGCGGTCTACAAGCCCGAAGAGCAGAAGTTCATCCCCTACCAGGTCCTGACCTACCTGGCATTCTACAAGGATGATGAGCGCAGCGGTCAGAGCTTCGAAACCTGGTCGGGAGCGTTCTCGGAGTGAGCATGCCTGAATATATCTACCTCATCCACCCCTTCCGTGACGGACTTTTCGAACAGCCAACCCCCGAAGAAACTGCTGCGATGGAAGCCCATTTTCAATATCTCAAGAAAGCCCGCGATGAAGGGATTTTAGTTCTGTCCGGCCCCTGCCTGGACGGTACTTTCGGCCTGGTGATTTTCCTTGCCGAGAACGAGGAGGCTGCTGGAGCTTTCATGTTCAATGACCCCTCGGTCAAAGCCAATGTGATGATGGCCGAACTGCATCCCTTCCACACCTCCCTGCTCGGCAAACCGATCCCTGCTGACTGACAACTGATCACTGATGACTGTTTACACGAACGCCGCCATCCGCGCCCTTGCGCTCCGGACCCAGGGCCTGCATTCCCCCAATGGATCCGAATCTAAACCGGATCGCGAGGCTGTCTTCCGGGTCGCAGACCAGCTTGGCTGCATACAGATCGATACGCTCCAAGTCGCGGCCCGTGCCCACTACCTGACCATCTGGAGCCGCCTGGGAAGCTTCGATCCGGCCGACTTCGATTCCCTGGCCTTCCACCCCGGCGAACGGCGTCTCTTCGAAGGCTGGCAGCACGCCGCCTCCTACATCCCCACCCACGAATACCGCTACCAGATGCCGCACCAGCGAAGCCTGCGCCAGAACCCCAATGACTGGTACACCCGCTGGCTCGCCCAAACCGGCCACCCGGAGACGATCGAATTCGTGCGCCAGCGCGTCCAAAAAGAAGGCGCCCAAAAAGTGAGCGACTTCGAACGCGGCGACCATCCGCCCGGCTCGTGGTGGAACTGGCGCCCAGCCAAGGTGGCGCTGGAATACCTGTATGCATTCGGTGAATTCATGATCGCCGGCCGCGAGAAATTCCAGCGCGTCTACGACCTGACCGAACGGGTGCTCCCGGCCTGGGCTGACCGCCGCGAGCCGACCGTTGAGGAGCGTGACCGCCATTGGATCGAGCGCGGGGTCAAAGCGCTGGGCGTCTGCACCCCCCAGCAGGCTGGGGATTACACCTGGATGAAAGTCACCCGTTCCAGGCCGATCGTACAGGAATTGGTCAAGGAAGGGATCCTGCTGCCCATATCCGCCAAACTGGCCGATGGAAGCACAGGGGAATATTTCATCCATCGCGAGAACCTGCCTCTGTTGGAGCAGGCGGCAGATGGAGCCATCCAGGCCGAACGGACGACTTTCCTGAACCCGTTCGACAACTTCTTCTGGGCGCGCAAACGCGACCAGGAGCTCTGGGGCTTCGAGAAATCTTTCGAAGCCTACGTGCCGGCAGCCAAACGCAAATACGGCTATTTCTGCATGAACATCCTGCACAAGGATCGGCTGGTGGGGCGCTTCGATCCCAAAGTGGACCGCAAAACGAAAACCCTGCGCCTGAAAGCCCTGTACCTGGAACCAAACATCAAGCCAGAACGTCAACTGGTGACCGATGTGGCTCTTGCGTTGCGTGATTTTATGAAATTCCACCACGCAACCGACCTGGTGATCGAATGCAGCCAGCCGGAACCATTCGGTCAAAAACTTTTATCGGCGTTATAAGCAGGATGCCTTTTTGATCTGGCGGTGGTCGAGTAGCCCCGAACGTTTTTCCCTGGCACCGCCCGCCAGGGCAGGTGTGAGGGGCGTATCGAGACCACATATGGGCATTCCTACTTGCTGTTGGTTTCGATACGGCGGAAGAACGCCGCCTACTCAACCAACGCAGTGCTCATGGTATCAACTGTTCGATGGCTGGATGAAACACAAAAGGAGAAATATGATGAAACGTAAATTATTGGTATTCGTAATCGGTCTGACCCTGGTCGCTCTTTCCTGCAGCCTGCCAGGTTCCACCGAAGTGCCGACGGAAACAATCCCCACCCCTGTCTCCACCCTCCTCCCCGAACCGATTGTCAACCTGCCAGCCACCGATGGCGAACTTTCCTTCGCTTCCGAACGCGATGGCCAGTGGCAGATCATGGTGATGAACGCAGACGGCTCCGGGGAAACCAGCCTGACCGCCCCCTTCGGGAACTTCTCTTACCCGGCCTGGTCGCCGGATGGCAACCGGCTGGCGATGCGGGTCGATTACTCGGATAACCCAGGCGACAACTGCAACAGCGGTATAGCCATCATGGATCTCCCGCAGCAGGATGGCGGAATGACCGGCAGTCTGCCCCTGAAGATCACTTGCGCCTTCAGCGACGCGCCGGATTGGTCGCCGGACGGCACACAGGTACTCTACATCTCATCCCCAAGCTCAGGTTGGGAATTTTTCCGTTATGATCTAAACAACGCGGGTACAACCACCATCCCCGGCGTTTCCCCCTGGTCAAGGGATCCAAAATGGTCGCCGGATGGCACCCGGATCCTGTTCAGCGCGGATGTGAACAACAATGGCAACAGCGATATTTTCCTGGTCAACCTGGATGGCTCCGGGCTCGTCCAGCTCACCAGCAATGACCACTATGATGGCTTTCCCAACTGGTCACCGGATGGCAGCAAGATCGTTTTTTCATCCACCGAGGATGGAAACTCGAATCTGTACACCATGAACGCCGATGGCTCCGGCCTGACCCGCCTGACCAGCGATCCCGGCAATGATTTCGATGCGGCCTGGTCGCCGGATGGAACACGCATCGCCTTCGCCACCGACCGTCATGATAACTTCAACAGCAATTACGAGATCTACCTGATCAATGCCGATGGAACCGGTGAAATGCGCCTGACCAACAACACGTACACCGATCGCTGGCCGGACTGGCGCCCCGGTTCCACCGCCAACGGGCAGGCAGCCTGTCAGCCCATTGCAAACTTTGTAGCGGATGTCACCATCCCCACCGGCACAAGGTTCCTGACCCCGGTATCCTTCAACAAAGTCTGGCGGCTCGAAAACCCGGGCACATGTGTTTGGACGCCGGATGCATACCGCTTACGCTTCGTGGAAGGCGACTTGATGAATGGCCCCGTATCCTCCCATGTGCCGGGGGCCATCCAGGCTGGATCGAGCGTGGAACTGGCCATCCCCCTCACGGCCCCATCCACGCCCGGGCAATACAACGGGAAATGGCAATTGTGGGATGAGAATGGGAACCCGGTTCCGGATGCAAGCGGCAACCCGTTGACCCTGACTGTATCCATCGAAGTGCTCCCGGATGGGCAATCCATCCTGCCTGCCCCGTTATTCTACCTGGATGGGGAAAATGAGTTCCGCCAGGTCTGGCGCATGGGCACCGACGGGCAGGTCAGTCAGATCACGTTCGAACCGGCTGGGGTAAGCAATTTCGATATCTCCCCGGTGGATGGACGCGTGGCATATCTCAGCAACAACCAGTTCCTGTTGGTGGATGCGACCGGAGCCGGGCGGCAGGTGCTGGTCACAGCCGGCGTGGATGAAAGTCTCTCCAGCCCTGTCTGGTCACCGGATGGAACCCGGCTGGCATATGGCAGGGATGGTATTCACATCTACACCCTCGCAACGGGCGAGGACCGGCTCATCCTGGCAAACAACAACTCCATCTATGCGGGAGAGTTCCGCCGCTACACACCGCTCTCCTGGTCGCCGGATGGGAACAAGATAGCTGTGTTCATTGGCTATTATGAGTGGATCGGCCTGGGGATCACCTCGACTGGCGATGGCGCATTGCTATCCGAGTTCGAACCAGGCGACTCGCTGGCCTGGAGCACCGACAGCCAAACCCTTTTCCAGGCGCGCGTCCCATCCTATGGGATGCTTTCACAAGAACCGGGGCTGTTCAGCATTTCTGCAACTGCCGGCGCAAGCCTCCAGACCCTGATCCCCAATACATCCACCTGGTGGCCGCACCAGCGACCGGATGGCCGCCTGCTGTACTTCATGGGCCCGCCGGGCAGCAACGATACATCCGCAACGATGCCCGTCTCCCTGGTTGCATCCCTCCCGGATGGTGTCACCGAGCAACAAACCCTGCGCAGCAACCTGCTCTGGTTGAGCGTAGGGGAATTCCCCGAAGCCTTATGGACCCCGGATGGCAGCCATGTTATTACCCACCTATCCCACGCATTGAGCAAAACCAGCGAAATCCTGTATATCAGCGCAGAAGAGCAGCCGTTCGTTTTCCTGATGCAGGAAGGCTCCGGTTTCCGCTGGGGAAGATAGAGCCCGGAACTCTGACCATGCGTGCGTCGCACCTGACTCTCGAGAGAATATCCGGCAGAGGGAACTTGCCTTCGTCTGGAAACACCCCACTTGACAAGGTGCGACGCACAACCATCAAGGTATAATACCCATCAGGAGGTGCGCATGAAACGTTATTGGACATTCTCATGTTGCATGCTGGTGATCCTGACCCTATCGGCATGTGGTTCGTCAGGGAATGCAACACCCACCGCTACACCCGTTCCTGAACCGGATGTAGCAGAAACTGCACCTGACGTCCAGCAACCCACGCCAACTACCTCGCCACCCGAGGAGGTTTCCCTGGAAAACGTACCGCGCTTCGACCTGGTCAGCGATGCCTTCCTAGAAGGCTTCCCCATCCCTGCGGATTACACCTGCACCGGGCGCGACGACTCCCCGCCCCTGACCTGGGACGCGCCGCCCACCGGCACCCTCTCCCTGGTGCTCATCATGGATGATCCTGATGCCCCCGGCGGAACCTGGACCCACTGGGTGCTCTACAACATCCCGGCTGGCCAGTACCAGCTCCCGCAGGGCATCCTGCCGAGCAAACAACTCGATGATGGCAGCCTGCATGGAAAAAACAGCTGGGATGATATTGGCTATCGCGGACCCTGCCCGCCATCCGGCACGCACCGATATTTCTTCAAGTTGTATGCCCTCGATATCAAACTCGACCTGCCCCACAGCGCCAAGCGGAGCGAAGTCGAGGCGGCCATGGCCGGACACATCATCGGTTACGCCGAACTGATGGGAACGTTCCAAAAGTAATCATTATAGAACTTACGCAGTACAAGGTGGTTGGGGGTGTGGTGGGCGGGCTTCGCCCGCCCACCACACCCCTGAATCCTTCCCAACTGCGTAACTCCTACATTATCAACTCACGCCAAAGGAGGAGACATGCAAATCCTGGAATCCGGGATCGGGGAACTCATCCAGCCATTCGACCTGGATGAGTTCCGCGAGTGGAACCGCACCAAGAAATCCCGCAAATTGACCGACAAGCTCATGAGCGAACAGGAGGCCATCCGGGAGTTCGTCTACAACGGCTGTTACATCGGCACCGAGCTGTACGGGACGGTGCGCTGCCCGATGAGCCTGGCGCGCGAGGTGGTTCGCCAGGGCTTCAAGGATCTGCGCGTCTGCGGGCAGGGCGTGCTCGAACTGGATCTGTGGCTGGCGGCCGGCATCGTCAAGAAACTGGATATCACCTACATCGGCCTGGAAGTGTATGGCATCCCGCCCAGTTTGCGACGGGCGGTCGAGTCCGGCCAGGTGGAGACTTGCGTGGAATGGTCGAACGCATCCATCTCCTGGCGCATGAAGGCGGCCGCCATGGGGGTGCCCTTCCTGCCGACCCGCTCCATGCTCGGCACGGACATGCTCAAATACAGCGCCGCCAAGGTGGTCGAAGACCCCTTCACCGGCATCAAGGTTGCCCTGCTCCCGGCGCTCATCCTGGATGTGGCCCTCATCCACGTCCACCGGGCGGACAAGCACGGCAACTGCCAGATCGAGGGCATCAGCGGATTCGCACTGGAGATGGCACGCGCCTGCAAACGGCTGGTCATCAGCGCCGAGGAGATCATCCCGACCGAGGAGATCCGCAAGTACCCAGACCGGACGATGATCCCCTATTACCTGGTGGACGCGGTCGTGCATGCTCCCTACGGCTCGCATCCCGGTGAGATGGCCTATCTCTACGGCCGCGATGAGCCCGGCATCAAGGAATGGGTGGAGATGAGCAAGACTGCCGAAGGCGCCAGGGAATATCTCGACAAGTATGTGTATGGCCTCAAGAACCATGCTGCCTACCTGGATTTGATTGGCAAGCAGCGCCTGCAGGAATGTGTCGAACTGCGGGAGAAGAGAATTTAAACACAACGGACACAAAGGACACAATGTTCTTTGTGGACACAAAGGATTCCTTTGTGTCACTTTGTGGCCCTTCGTGTTCTTCGTGTTTAGAAAGGTACCTATGACCGAGCAAACTTACTCCAAAACTGAACTGATGATCTGCGTGGCAGCCCGTCTCTTCGAAGATGGGGCCACCTGCTTCATTGGCACCGGCATCCCCATGCTGGCTGCCATGCTGGCATCCAAGACGACCGCCCCCAACCTCGTCCCGGTCTTCGAGTTCGGCGGGACGGGCGCCATCCTGGAAGAGCTGCCGCGCGCCGTGGGCGAAGCGCGCACCTTCCACAAGGGCATCTCGGCCCTCGGCATCTGCGATACGATGGAGACCGCCCAGCGCGGCTTCATCGACTACGGCTTCCTGGGCGGGGCGCAGATCGATCCCTACGGCAACCTGAACAGCGTCACGATCGGCGACCACGACCACCCCAAGGCGCGCCTGCCCGGCTCCGGTGGCGGCAACGATGTCGGCAGCCACTGCTGGCAGACGATCGCCATCATGCAGCACGATGCGCGTCGCTTCGTGCCCAAAGTGGACTTCCTGACCACCCCCGGCTTCCTGACCGGCCCCGGCGCCCGCGATGCCGCCGGGCTGCCGCCTGGCACCGGCCCGATCGCGGTCGTCTCGACCCTGGCGCTGATGGATTATGACCCGGATACCTGCCGTATGCGGCTCAAATCCCTGCACCCCGGCGTGACGGTGGACGAGGTGAAGGCCAATACCGGTTTCGAGCTGATCATCCCAGCCCAGGTTGGGCAGAACGACCCGCCCAGCGCCGAGGAACTGCGCCTGCTGCGCGAGGAGATCGATCCGACCAAATTTTATATTTAGCCTCATGCCCCCACTCGATAAACCAATCGCCCTCGGCCGCACTACCAATTCCCTGCAGTGAAATAACGGATAATTTAACATGGCAATCCAACCCGCAACCATTTCTCCTCTGGCAAAGCGCAGGCGCGTCCCCATGCGTACGATTCAGGCAATAACGGATCAGATTGTCAAAGCGTTCCAGCCTGAGCTGGTTATCCTGTTTGGTTCACATGCCTATGGCAAGCCGCATGCCTGGAGCGATGTAGATTTGTTGGTTGTGATGGATGCCCCCAAGGGTGAACTGGAGACAGCGCTGGAAATCTCGAAAACCCTGCCTCCGCTTCCCTTCAGTGTGGATGTGATCGTTCGTTCCCGCCGGGTGCTGGAGAAGCGCAAGAAACTTGGCGACTGGTTCCTGATCGATATCACCGAAAAAGGGAAAATCCTTTATGAACGAACTGACTAAGGAGTGGGTCGGTGAAGAGATTGCAGAGCAGGCGCTCGAAACTTCCACACGCATCCGGGGATTTATCCGCAAAAAATTGAACCTTCGTTAATCGTCAACTATCCTCGCGGCGGGTTTCCTGGCCCGCCGTTTGGTTATAATATCCCCATGCCCTCACTCGATAAACCCATTGCCCTTGGCCGCACCGCTGAAGTCTATGCCTGGGAGACTGGCAGGGTGCTCAAGCTCTACCGCGACGGATTCCATCCCAGCGATGCAGATCACGAACTGCGCCTGGCGCGCATCGTCCAGGCCTCCGGGCTGCCGGTGCCGGCCGTATTCGATATCATCGAAGTCAATGGCC
>Ga0209285_10000527_pt1 | contig 12954 bp, 11 predicted proteins | sample PPLLak3March2015_2_FD_187249 | JGI IMG/M metagenome (GOLD analysis project Ga0209285, IMG submission 187249) | Freshwater sediment microbial communities from Prairie Pothole Lake near Jamestown, North Dakota, USA - PPLs Lake P8 Core (3) Depth... | ecosystem: Environmental > Aquatic > Freshwater... | reverse complement strand
AAGTAGTCAGGATCACATCTGAAAACTATTCCTCTATGCTTCAAAGCATTAAAAAAGATGGTAGAACAGAAATTGAATCTATTAATGGAAAATTAGTTGGGCTTGGTAAGAAAAATAATGTTGAAACCTTGCTTAACGAAGCTTTGATTTATTCTATCAAATCTTTTTGATTAAATCAAATTTTGCAGATATTTCATTATTTTAGGATATATTTATTCCATAAAGTTTATAAATAAAAGAATTAATATAGATAATAACCATATAAAAATAAGTGACAGTGATATGCATGATTAAAATCCCTAAAAATGCAAACCAGAAACTATTAGCAATCGTTGCATTAATTGTTGTAATCATCCTGGTCGTATCTAGTGTTTTTGTTTATTATGAATTTTATAGTGACGAAAAAACAGAAGTTGAGGAACCCAAAATATCAGTAATAGATAATCGTGTCAGTCCAGATATTAGCCAAGGTTTGCATGTAGAGATTTTAAGAGTTCGCGATCGTGGCCTTTTGGATAAAATGACCGTGTTTGGTACTAAATGGAAAAACACTCCAAGCTTTTATTGGGTGATTACTGCCGATGGTAAAGAAGACAATAGTTATGGAAGTATTGGACTTGGCTCAGGTGGATTATTCAACATGTGGGATACAATGGGGCTTGAAGGAAGAAGTAATTTTAAAATAAACGATGAACAGATAGAATCAGAAGTAACTATTACTATTGTTGAACAATTAAAAACAGGTTTGCTAGGAAGAAGAACTAAGGACGTTGAAAAAGAAAAAATCAGTTTAGTCTATAACTATCGCACCGGCCGATGGACAGGTGATGATTCCTTTGATGATAAAGACGGTTATGGTCATTACAGAGGGGAACTCTACGATGTCTGGTTAAATTTATACCAAGCAGATTACGATCACGATGGGATACCTTATTGGACTGAAGTTAACGTATTGGGTACCGATTCAATAGTTGACGACAGCAAACTTGACCCAGATCGGGATGGGATACCAACTGGCTGGGAGTGGAAATGGGGATATGACCCATTTACATGGAACGATCACGCTAATCTTGATCCAGATGTCGATGGTATAGAAAACGTTGAAGAATATAAGATGGCAAAATGGCTTGCAGACCCATTCCAACCAGATATTTACATTGAAACAGACGGTATGCAAAAAAAAGGCTTAATCGACATCGAACACATCTTCTTTGAGGAGGCACAGCAAATGATTATCGAGAGATTTTCTCAACATGGAATAAATGTCTACATCGATGATGGCTGGCCAGATGGACCTAAGAACGGCGGAGGAGAAATGCTACCATTCATTAATGATTTTGATGATGTAAGTGGTGGTCAGATATTGGCTTTTTACCAGCATAATTTCGCAGATGAGCGAAAAGGAATCTTTAGATACGTGATAATTTCACACAAAGCAGGATGGTGCATACCTGCAAAATATAATCTCTATGATACAATTGTAGTTGGTAATAGTATATCTTCTAATCTAAAAACAAGATTTGCTTTTACAAAAAGACAGATGATTGTATGTATTGCAAAGGGTGTTCTTCATGAGTTAGGGCATTCTTTAGGTTTTATGCCTGAAACTTTTATGGGGATTGACATTACCGGTCCAAGTCCTGTTAGATATCCAACAACTATGTCCAAAGAAGAATATAACAAGTACATGGATCAATATTTTAGCGTTATGAATTATAACTATATCTGGGGCGGATTTTCCAGAGAAGCTAGAAAATTATTTGATTATTCAGACGGTTCAAATGGTGCCCCGTATGATAGAAACGACTGGCTGTATGTTTATATTCCTACATTCCAGATAGATTCCATAGTTTATGAAGAAGCAATAGATGAATCATTTGAAGATGCAGAAGTAGTTATAAAAAATGCAAGTTTAGTATCAAAAGACTGGGCTTACCGTGAGGATTTAACAGAGCAATGTACTAAAAAATCTGACCTTATCTATTTTGATAACATTAGATTCGACATAAAGGTTTTCGAATATAATGGAATGAACACAACTCAGAAAGGAGATATTAGGGTGTATGCTAGACCTCAAGTTTATCCTACGCATGCCCTATGGTCACTAGTTTTTGAAGGTAAAATAGACGGTTCTAATGTTATACATTTCTATTCAATACAAGATAAAATAGATCATGTACTAGATCAAATCGCTAAAGAGTGAAACAACAATAAAGAATAAAAAATTTAGTTTATGCTTTTTCCAAAAATGTTGAGGGAAAAATAGCGTCTCTTTTTATATATAAACATGCTAAAAAGAAAATTATTAACTATTGATAATAAGATTACAATGGTCGGGGCTTTTATATGAAAATATTTGTTACACGAAAAATACCAGAACCAGGACTTGAACTTTTAAAAAAAACACATCAACTAGAAGTTTTTCCGTATGACAGAGTCCCAACAAAAGAAGAAATAATAAAAGGACTAAAGGCAAAAGATGGTCTTTTATGTCTACTTTCAGATCCAATAGATCAAGAGGTAATCTATGCTGAGCCGAATCTGAAGATGATCGCAAACTATGCTGTCGGGTACAACAATATAGATGTTAAGACAGCAACTAAAAGAGGCATACCTGTTAGTAATACACCAGATGTTTTAACTGATACTACAGCTGAGATGGCATGGGCTCTTTTGTTTTCTGTTGCTAGACGTACTGTTGAAGGTGATAAGTTTACAAGAGCAGGTAAATTCAATGGTTGGGCGCCTCTACTTATGCTCGGCCGAGATGTATCTCATAAAACACTTGGTGTTGTTGGTACAGGCAGAATAGGTGCTGCCTTTGCTCTTAAAAGTAAAGGATTCAACATGAAGGTATTATATTTTGATGAAAACAGAAATGATAAGTTAGAAAAAGAACTTAATGCGAAAAAAGTTGATTTACAAATGCTGTTGAAAGAATCTGATTATGTCTCTCTTCACGTCCCATTGATTGAAGCTACCCATCATATGATTGGCGAAAAAGAACTACATGTAATGAAGGAAAACGCTATACTGATAAACACGTCTCGTGGACCAGTTATAGATGAGAAAGCACTTATAAAAGCTCTTAAAGAAAAAAGGATTTTTGGTGCGGGTCTAGATGTTTACGAACATGAACCAACAATTCCAAAAGAGCTTTTAAAACTGGACAATGTAGTTCTTCAACCACATTCCGCCTCTGCAACTACTGAAACACGAACCAAGATGGCAATAATGGCTGCCGAGAACATGATCGCAGGTTTAAAAGGCGAAATTCCACCAAATTGTATAAACCCTGAAGTTTTCAGGAGAAAAAATAGTGTTTAACAACTTGTTTTTAATCTCCAAAACTATAAAGATGTGAATGTGGATTATGGGCCCGAGCCAACAGATGTAATAATTGATTGTTGGCTCTCAAAAAGAGATGATAATATATGGATCAAGTAACTATGAATGCTTTTACCGATAGGTTAGGAACTGATAATTACCAGAAATTGGCAAGGATAAACAATCCTAAACTTAATCAGTTCATATGGAAGTATGTTGATCTTTGTAATCCTGCTAGTGTTTTTGTTTGTACAGATTCTCCTAGAGATATACAATATATCCGAGACGCTGCTATTGGAAACAAGGAGGAGGCAGAGCTAGCGAAAGAAGGCCATACAATTCATTTTGACGGGATAAATGATCAGGCTAGGGATAAAAAAACGACTAAGTTTCTTCTGCCCAGTGGTGTGGATCTAGGGTCTGAGATAAACTCTATAGATAGAGAAGGAGGACTCAAGGAGATAAATGGTATTCTAAAGGATATTATGGTGGGGCATGAGCTTTACATCAGTTTTTATTGTCTTGGTCCTGAGAACTCTGAGTTTACCATACCATGTGTTCAGCTGACTGATTCTAGTTATGTTGCTCATAGTGAAAACCTGCTTTATAGACAGGGATACAAAGAGTTTGTACGACTTGGTGAAAACGCACGTTTTTTCAAATTCTTACATTCTCAGGGTGAATTAACCGAGGTAGGCCTTGGTTTACTTGTAAGCAAAAACATAGATAAACGTAGGGTTTACATGGACCTCGAAGACGAGATCATATACAGTACGAACACCCAGTATGGTGGAAATACAATTGGTTTGAAGAAGTTGGCTATGCGTCTTGCTATAAACAGGGCTTCAAAAGAAGGCTGGCTCACAGAGCACATGCTTGTCATGGGCGTACGTGGCTCTAAAGATAACATAAGCTATTTCACGGGTGCTTTTCCATCTATGTGTGGTAAAACATCGACAGCTATGATAGAAGGAGAAACCATAGTCGGTGATGACATTGCATATCTGAGGAAGGTGGAGGGCGATATACGAGCGGTTAACGTAGAAAAAGGCCTTTTTGGCATTATAGACGGCATTAACTCAAAAGACGACACACTTCAATGGAAAGCAATACAGGGTAAAAACGAAATAATATTTTCTAATATTCTAATCACAGAAGACAAAAAAGAATACTGGAATGGAAAAGATGGAGATATTCCAGCGAAAGGCGTTAACTTTTCAGGTGACTGGCACCCTGGTAAAAAAGACAAAGACGGAAAAGATATACCTGCATCACATAAAAACGCTAGATTCACCTTTGATTTGTCTATACTGGAAAACATTGACCAAAACCTCAACAACCCAAATGGTGTTCTAGTCAGCGGTTTGATATACGGTGGACGCGACTCAGACACATCAGTACCAGTTGAAGAGGCTTTTGACTGGACACATGGCATTATAACAAAAGGCGCTTGTCTTGAATCAGAGACCACAGCAGCAACCCTTGGTAAAGAAGGTGTAAGGGTTTTCAACCCAATGTCAAACCTTGATTTCCTATCAATACCAATTGGTAAATACATAGATGACAACCTAAAATTTGGTTCAGGCATCAAAAATCCACCAAAAATCTTTTCTGTTAACTATTTTATAAGAGATAAAAACGGTAAATTCCTCAACCACAAAAATGACAAACACATATGGTTGAAATGGATGGAACTACGTGTAAACAACGAGGCAGACGCAATAAAAACACCAACAGGTATGATACCAGAATACAAAGATCTTAAAGAACTCTTCAAAAAAGTTTTAAACAAAAACTACACAGAAGAAGAATACATAAAACAATTCACACTCAGAATACCTGAGAACATAGCAAAAATAGACAGATTAACAGAAATATTCAAAACAAGGGTTACAGACACACCAAAAATCGTATTCAAAGTTTTAGATGAACAAAAAGAGAGACTAGAAAAAATAAGAAAGTCTCATGGCGACTACGTCCTACCAGAGGATCTAAAAAACAAAGCATAATTCTTTATAATGTGAACGTCCAAATTTCAGGCTCAGCAGGCAAATCCTCTTTCTCTATATCTATCTCGTTACCAACTTTCAGTATCTTTCCCTTATTTTTATCCAAAAATTGATCTATACCTGCGATTGGTATAGACAAACCACCTATCTTGTAATGCATAGGTATAGCTATTTTTGGTTTTATTTTGTTTATTATCTTACATGCTTTTTCCGCGTCAATCGTAAAAGTTCCACCAACCGGTATAAAAAGGATGTCAACTTGACCAATCTTGTTTAATGTTTCTTCTTCAAGATCATGCCCAAGATCGCCTAGATGACAAAAATTTATTTCATCTAAAGTAAACTTATAGATTATGTTCTTGCCACGTTTCATGCCATGTGACTCATCATGAAAAACTGTTACCCCTTCTATTTGAACGTTTGATATGTTTCTTTTCCTTTCATCAGTTACAACCTTTGAATCCTCTTTTTCCACCAACTTGACACCACTATCATGATCATAGTGGTTATGCGACACTAAAATAATGTCAGCCTTTGCGCTAGGCGCTGGTATACCAATCGATTTCCCGTCATGCGGGTCGGTTATAACAGTGACCTCGTTTGTTATCTCGAAACATGAATGACCATGCCAACGTATTTGAAGCAAACTATATAGCCTCCTCCCGATAAATCAAACTAATAATATCATCATTATAAATATGTTATGGCCTCAACCGACCAAACTTTATGTAATCTATCTTATCATTGTCTACTCTTGCAAAAATAATTTCTTTGTTAACCGAATGAGCTAGACGTACGGCTCTGCTTATCTCGGCCCACATGCTTCTAAAACCTTTTTCAACAACATGAACAAGATACTCAGCATGTGTCTTGTCAGGCTGATTGGTATAAACACGGAAATGTGTACCAAATTTAAAACCGGTTTTAACAATCAACCCACGTTTTTTCAAATCACTAAAGACCAATAGGCGATTATCTATATCTGGTTGAGTATGTTTCACTACCTCAAAAAAATCCTTTTTAGAAAGACCTTTACCACTCTTTAAATCCCTTATATTGACAACATTTTTTTCAAACAAATACAAAGCCTCAACCATTGAGAGCTGCAACCCACTACCAAAAGACTTTCCATAAAACTCTTTATCTAACAAATCTCTAGCGTTTTCAAAAATAATTACTCTATTGCCAATTAGAAAACCATCAACTTTTATAAAATCCCTTTCATGTATGCTACCTTTCATATCCAACAAAGTAACATCATAATAAGTGATATCTCCCTCCTCATCAACAATTGTAAACCACAACTCACCCCCTCTCTTAATAACTGTATTGACCAATCTTTTCGTCTCATCTATATCAAAGAAGTCCCTCTCAGAAAAAGCCTTTAACAAACATATTTTTTCTTTCTTCTTATCGTTTTCTTGTTTTTGTACACAGAAATCAAAATCATCGTGTAACTTTACCGTTAGTCCTCTTTTTCTAAGATCTTTGAAAATCAAATATTTTATTTCAAAATGAGGCATAATTTCAGATGATACTTTTACTAGACTCTCAAAATCCATTTCATTGCTATTTTTGTATATCCTAAGTTTTCCTTCATCCAGTAAAAAAATTCCCTCGATTAGATCTAATTTTAGATTGTTACCACTAAGTGTTTCACCGAAACTACTCCTCGTATAAAATCGTCCAACGTCTCTCGGTTTTTTAACAATGATCTTATCTTTAACTAGTTCTCCGGATGCTTGCATTATAAAAACGTAAGTTATACTAGTTTATTTGTTTTTCTTGTAATATTCTGTTATACTTCTAGGTGCCCATTTCTCGTCAAATTCATCTTTTCGATTCCTATGCAGTATTCCGCAGACCAACAAACCTATGCCTAAGCCAAATGCTATGCCAACTATCAAAACCATTATGAGATAGTCTGAGTATCTACCAAACATATAATCAAACATTCTATTTTCCGTGTTCACCTCAGGCACTCCAACATATCTTGATGATGTTAAGCCTGTTGAGAAATTAGCAAAATTTATTGCACCAGCTATAAAATCACTATACTTGTAATAAACAATCGCGGAACTGGGCTGGGAATTATTCATTAGACTCTCAGCGTATTCATAGTAACTTACCGCTAACACAGGTTCTATACCAATGTTTCTGCTTTCAATTATGCTGCTGCTTGCGCTTTCACGTGCCCTCTCAATTTTCTCGTTTGTAATACCATCGACCAATTCGAGTGCCAAGTTTGCATTTACCAGTGCTTCCAAAGAATCAAACAATGCCGCAGCAGGATAGCCCTGTTCCATGTCGTTTTTTGCTGTTTCAAGCGAGCTTTCAGCATCGCTTATATAAGTTGATGTCTCTCCCATTTCATGAATTATTATACTGGAATAAACAATCGCTTGTTGGGTGTCATCTATATATTCTTCTGCGATATTTGTCAATATCGTAATGTTAACTTCACCGGTGTCGTTGAAATGTGATGATATGTCAAGCCACCAACCTACGCTTTTACTTCTTTCAACCGCGAATGCTATTTTGTACAAAGCAGCCAGATAGTCATTGTTCTCATAGCTATCACTCGCCTCAGTCAAATAGGTTTTTGCTTCTGATGCACGGTTTTGTGCAGCACCCACGCATTGCAGCGATATAACACCTTTTATCTCCGAGTTTTTTGCTTCCTCGCTTTTGTTACTGCAGAAAGAAGTCGCTTCATTAACAAGTGTTGATATGAACTGATTTGCATCACTTGAATTAAAATATCCGCAAGAGTAAATCACAAAACGTGAGTCAATCAATGATTGGAATGAGCTGCTTGTACTAGAATAATAAAATTCTTGGTCATAAGAATTCTGTGATTTTTTTAATTTATCTTCTGCGTTGTTAAGAAACTCAGTTATACTATTTTTATAATAGTATGGGTAACGATTTGAAACACTTGAATGATTTAACAAATCACTCGCATTCACATACTGATTTTTAGATTCGTTTAAGAGAGTTTCTGCCAGGGGTTTCATTGAATCTATGTAGTCTTTTGTTGTGATTTTTTTATCTGATTCAATTGGAGAAAACTCGTAGCCTGTAAAATAATAGACTGCATCTTCTATATCTGATACTTCAAGGACTTCGATGCCATAGTTTTGTATTGCATAATCAGAAACATTCCTTGTTATTGGCCTGGTAGTTATCTGTGTCCAACCGTTGCTTTTTGTTGTTTCGGTAATCATCTCCGTGTACGTCATCTGACCCTTTGGAATAAGGAACCGTGTTGCTCCAACAGATGCAGCTGCATCAATTTTCTGCTTTATACCACCGATGGGGCCGATACTTCCATCAGGGTTTATCATACCAGTCATAACTGTTTTATCATTTACAGTCCAATTTTCAAGTAACGCAATTGTTGCTAGAGTCATAACCGCTCCGGCAGATGGGCCGCCTATGACTGGTGAAGAGGTTCTTACAACAAAGAAGAAGTCATAGTTTGATGGGTTTACTGTGCAATTTATATCTTTTTTTACAAACGCCCCTGCTACTTTTACTGCCAGTCGAGCCGAACCTTGCATATCAACCTCTGTAAGAGGCAGGGTATCAACAAAAACCCTTCCACTGCCATTGCTTTGTATAGTTAGTGTTACAGTAGAGATCACACCCACGTATCCTTTGTCTGTTTGGGCGACAGCCGGTGCATAAACCGTGCAGTTACGATAACGAACAGTAACCTCGCCTTCATATATTTCGCCAGGTAAGTTAGCTATTGAATATTGACAAAACGAACTAAATATAATTAGAAAAATTACAGTTATCAATAATGTTTTTTTAAGCATTTTACCACCAGATAAAAAATGCGTATTGCTGATCCAATACTAAAGATTTACCTTATAATAGAGATGATAAGTTTTCTATTATAAACATAATGGAGAAAAATAAATAAAAGAATTATAAAAAAAGAGAAGGGGATGTTATATTGTTTCTTGATTATTTTTTACTAAGGTTATGACTTTGATTTTGATTGTTGTTTATTATCGTTATGGGCTTTGTTGCAGATATATATCCTAATTTTGTTGCTTTAATAGTCATAACTGTAGTTTGATTTATTCCATAAACGTAGCCGATTACAGTTCCGTTTGTATTTGTGTAGCCTGTAAAATAGGTGTTGTTGTAGACAGTTATGGTAACTTTTGCTCCAGCAACTGAAATATTTCCTGAAGTTACTCTAATGGGGATTGGTTGTGACTCATTAGCAAAAGACGGGGCTTGGATTGCAAGTTGAGAATATCGGGGTTGCGCTATGGATGAAACACCATCTATTATCGAAATCCCTGCAATCATAATCACCAGCATCATTATTGATAACTTTCTTACGTTTTTCATAAAGTTCACAACGATATACTTTAACTTTCTTTGTATATAAAGATATCGTGTAAATTTCTCATTTTGAAATTTAGTCTACACCTAGTGTTAAAAAATATAAGAATAAAAAAAAGGAGAAAATTTCCCTATTTTTTGAGGAGATCCAGTGAAGCAAGTTCCTGCGAGAGTTTTTCTACAGCTAGTGAAACATCCTCTGTTTTACGCGCGCCTGTACAAACAATTTTTCCAGAACCAAATAACAGCATTGCAACCTTTGGGTCTTTAATTCTGTAAACAAGCCCAGGGAATTGTTCAGGTTCGTATTCTACATTCTCCAAACCAAGACCCATTGCAACCTCGTTTAGGTTAAGATCGGTTCCAAGATCAGATATAGCTACAATGTTTTGTATCACTATCTTGAGATCCTTGTATACGTCTACGCCAAGTTTCCGTAGTTTATCTGCTATTATGTTGACTGTTTTACGTACGTCCTCAACGTTTTTTGCGCCAGTACAATTTGCTTTTCCACTCCTGAATAGAAGTGTAGCGGTTTTCGGGTTGCTCAAACGGTATACAAGCCCAGGGAATTGTTCAGGTTCGTACTCGGCTTCCTCCAATGATTGTGCTATTACGTCTAAATCCAGTTTATCTGCGAAGGATGTAGACGCTACTATATTTTCTACTTCCACATGTGGCATTATCTATCTCCTCCGGTTTTTATAAAACTCCCAGTGATGAAAGCTTGTCTTTCATCGTATCAATGGCACGGTGTACGTCATCCATTTTTTTTGCTCCTGTGCAAACTATTTTACCAGAGCTAAAAAGAAGTATCAACATACCCATATCATCCATCTTATAAATCAACCCAGGGAACTGCTCTGGTTCATATTCCACATTTTCCAAAAGTAAGCCCTTGGCTATTGAACTAAGTTGTAACTCTTTTTTAAAATCAGCAGATGCTACAATGTTCTGTGTTGTAACCTCAATTTCCTCAGGCGTTTCTAGTCCCTGGTTTTTCATCTCACCCATTATCTTAGTTATTGTCTCATTTGCTTGTTCTATTGATTTGGCACCCGTACATATAACTTTGCCACTGGAAAAAATAAGAGCAGCTGTCTTCGGTTCTTCAAAATGCAAAATCAGTCCAGGGAACTCATCAGGTTTGTACTTAGAATCAGGTATATTCTCAGCCAAACTTTTAACATCTAGTTTTTCTGCTATTTGAGCAGAAACTACTATATTTTCAACGTTTATATCAATCATATAAGTCTTTGCCTTTCCTCCTTAGAGTATATAAAGAGTTTTTATATAAGTTTCGTTGAAAATAGGATGAAAAAAGTTGCTTACCAGATTTTATCAATATCTAAGTCAACTTCATTCTTTTTGTTTTCTGTCTTCTTTTCATCTTTTTCTTCGTTGTCTGCCTTATCAAGTAAACCATGAAACTCGTGCGTTTTTTCACTTATTCTCTTCTCACAACTTGCAATAGCTAGTTCCCCTCTAGTCCTCTCTATCAAACCTCTTATCATATCCTGTTTTTTGCGTATTGGGACCAATGCGGACGGATAATCAAACCTTATAACAGCATCGTATATGCTCTCCATCATCGTTAGATATTCATCTGCTTTAGTACTATTCCCCTCTCTTATGAAATCAAGGGCACCTCTCCTAAGCTCACCAACTACATCGCACAAACCCATTAGATAAGCATTATATGTTGTTTTAATCTCATCTGGGTCAGGTAAATCTTTTCCCTGCAATATGTTCAAAAGACATTTAGACTCTACAACCTCTTGGGCAGCATTCTCTACAAAACCAGCATGATAAAGATCACCATAATCGCTAACAACATTATAAAGATTAGACAACTCGCTGTAAGCTTTCTCAATATGTTTTTCGGCATCACTAATTAGGTTTTGATGCATGCATTGTATGGCTTTTCTACAACCAATTATTATGTCCCTTGAGGATTTTAGGGCTTGCTCGCGGGCCTTGTCTTTCTCATCTATACTTTTCTCTATTTTATCAACTATCTTCTCTAAATTTTTCATCGCAGAAATAAGAACATCTCCTGTAGTTATATTTTTCCTTTAGGTAAAGAATTTTTTGTTCACCCAGTAATCAGGATCTTTTCCGCTTAAAGCTTTCATCATTTGCTCAGCTGTTATAACTCCTGCTCTTAGTTGTCCCTCTTTTGTGTTTGCTCCTATGTGTGGGGATACAACTACGTTTTCAAGTGTAAGTAAAGGGTTGTCCTTTGCTGGAGGTTCTTGTTCAAAAACATCCATAGCCGCACCAGCGAGTTTTCCGTTTTTCAATGCGTTATACAGTGCTTTTTCATCAACAGTCCCACCGCGGGCGCAGTTGATTAGATATGCGGATGATTTCATCTTTGCGAGCATCTGCTCATTTATGATATAATGTGTTTCTTTTGTGTGTGGTATATGTAATGAAATGAAATCGGCTTTCTCTAGTAGTTTGTCAAGTTCATCGATTTTTTTAATCCCATCTTTCTTCATTGATTTTTCATCGATAAACGGGTCATAACCAATAACCTGCATATCAAATGCTTTTGCATATTTCGCTAATTGCTTTCCTATGTTTCCTGTGCCCACAAGGCCTAGTGTTTTACCAAACAACTCGTTTCCCTTCAGTTGCTTTTTCATCCATTCGCCTTTTTTAGTGGTACAATCAGCTTTAGGTAAATTACGTGCGAGAGCAAGCATGTGAAGTAATGCAAGTTCTGCTACACTTGCGGTTGCACCGGTTGGTGCGTTAACAACCTTTATTTTGTGTTGTGCTGCAGTCTGTATATCTATGTTATCTACACCTATTCCTGCTCTGCCTATAACTTTTAGTTTGCCTTTTGCTCCTGCTTCTACAACTTCTTTTACCACTTTTGTTCTGCTTCTTACCATAAGAGCATCATAATTTTGTATCTCTTTTAGCAAGGTATTTGGATCCATTTCGTTAAATGTGACGTCATGGCCAGCGTCTTTTAATTTTTGTATAACATCATTTTCTGTTTTATCTGTGATAAGTATTTTCATAATTATAGCCTCCATACGGGTATATGCAGCCAGATAAAAATGTTTACGCTCTAAAATCTACACCGGGATACCTGGCTTTATCACCAAGTTCTTCCTCAATTCTTATCAACTGATTATACTTGGCGTTTCTATCGCTTCTAGCAGGAGCACCGGTTTTAATCTGGCCTGCATCTGTCCCGACAACTAGATCGGCGATAAAAGAATCCTCGGTCTCACCG
>Ga0209285_10000525_pt1 | contig 12978 bp, 16 predicted proteins | sample PPLLak3March2015_2_FD_187249 | JGI IMG/M metagenome (GOLD analysis project Ga0209285, IMG submission 187249) | Freshwater sediment microbial communities from Prairie Pothole Lake near Jamestown, North Dakota, USA - PPLs Lake P8 Core (3) Depth... | ecosystem: Environmental > Aquatic > Freshwater... | reverse complement strand
GGACGCCGAGGAAGATGACGACGAGAAGGCTGCTCGAGACCTGGATCTCGCGGAATTCTTTGTTGGCCATCAGCTCTGTTTTTTCTCCTGGCCCTTATCATAGGTGAAGGCCTTGAAAAGCTCAAGGGGCAGGGGGAAGATGATGGTCGAGTTCTTTTCCGTCGCGATCTCCGTCAGGGTGCCGAGGAAGCGGAGCTGCAGGGCCTGCGGATTCGTGGAGATGATGTTCGCGGCCTGGGTCAGCTTGTCGGCGGCCTGGAACTCGCCGTCGGCGTGAATGACCTTGGCCCGCCGCTCGCGCTCGGCCTCGGCCTGCTTGGCGATGGCCCGCTGCATGTTCTCCGGCAGGTCGACCTGCTTCATCTCGACGAGCTGGACCTTGATGCCCCAGGGGTCGGTGTGGAGGTCGATGATCTCCTGAAGGCGGGCGTTGAGCTTCTCCCGCTCCGAGAGGAGGTCGTCGAGCGGGACCTGACCGAGGAGGCTCCGCAGGGTCGTCTGGGCCAGCTGGGAGGTGGCGTAGATATAGTCCTGGACCTCGACCACGCATTTGACCGGGTCCATGACCCGGAAGTAGAGGACGGCGTTGACCTTGACCGTGACGTTGTCCTTGGTGATGATGTCCTGCGGCGGGACATCCATGACGATGATGCGCAGGCTGATCCGGACCATGCGGTCGATGGGGGAGAAGACGAGGATGAGGCCCGGCCCCTTGGGTTGAGGCAGGAGGCGGCCGAGGCGGAAGATGACCCCCCGTTCGTACTCCCGCAGGACCTTGATCGAATTGAGGATGTAAAGGACGATGATGCCGACGACGATGATCGGCGCCGTTAAAAGGTTCATGCTCTTCTCCTTGTCGAGGCCGCCGGGCCCCGCTAAAGCTGTCGGGTCAGACTTTGCCGACCCTTATTTTCAGGCCGTCGAGGACCTCGACGACCCTGACTTTCTCGCCGGCGCGGACGGGCGCGTCGGCCTCGGCCTCCCAGAGCTCGCCGTGGACGAAGACCATGCCGGCGGGGGAGAGGTCGGTCCGGGCCGTCCCCGTCTCCCCGATCATGCCTTCGCGCCCGGACATCGAGCGGCGGGCGTGGGCCTTGACGACGAGGGCCAGGAGGAACAGCACGATCGCGGCGACGCCCAGGACGATGGGGAGGACAAAGCGCAGACTCGGGCGGAGCTCGGCGATGGGGGACTTGACGAGCATGAGCGAGCCGATAATCATGGCGGCGATCCCTCCGACGGCCAGCATGCCGAAGCTCTGGACCTTGATCTCGAGGATGAAGAGGACGATGGCCAGGAGGATCAGGCCCAGGCCCACGTAATTGATGGGCAGGATCTGGAAGGCGAAGACGGCCAGGAGGAGCGAGATGCCCCCCAGGACGCCGGGCAGGATGGCCCCGGGGTGGGAAAATTCGAAATAGAGCCCCAGGAGCCCGATCATGAGCAGGATGTAGGCGAGGTTCGGGTTGGAGATGGTCAGGAGGAACTTCTGCCGGGCCGTCATGGGCAGGTCGACGACAGGCTTGCCGGCCAAGGCCAGATGCAGGGCGCTGCCGTCGAAGCGCTCGATCGTCCGGCCTTCGAGCCAGGCGATGATCTCCGCCTCGGAGCCGGCGACGAGGTCGATGAGCCCTCCGGCCAGGGCTTCCGTTTCCGTGAAGGACAGGCTCTTGCGGACGGCGTCCTCGGCCATGGCCACGTTCCGGCCGCGCTTCTCGGCGATCGACCGGACATAGGCCGCGGCGTCGTGGGTGACCTTCTCCTCCATCGTCTTGTCCATGGCCTGGCCCGTGAGCGAGACGCCGACGGGATGGGCCGAGCCGGTGCTCGTGCCCGGGGCCATGGCGAAGACGTCGCAGGCCAGGGCGATGAGAAAGCCCGCTGACGCGGCCCGCGAGCCGGCCGGCCCGACGAACGCGGCCACGGGCGTCTTGGCGTTGACGATGGCTTCGATGATCTCACGCATCGACGAGTCGAGCCCGCCGGGCGTATCGAGGGTCAGGATGACCAGGTCCGCGCCGTCGCGGCCCGCCCGCTCCAGCGACTTGACCACATACTCGGAAGTGACCGGATGGATGGGGGCGGCGACCTTGATCTTGATGACGGCGGCCGAGGCCAGGACAGGCCCGCCCAGCAAGAGGATCAGAGCCCAGAAAAGGAGGGTGATCTTGGTTCTCAACGCCCCTTCATTATAGGATCGGGTCCTTGTCAAGTCAACCGAAACCGGCCGGCCCAGTTTGTGCTTGACTTTTTATTTTCAATAAATTAAATATAGTATTTGTTTTACCCGAAGGAGTGACTTCGATGATCAAGAACGATATCGCCCTGGCGATCGAGAAGAAGACCGAGTTCAACAGGGCCAGGTCCCTGTCGATCGTCGAGGCGGTCCTGGGTTCGCTCAAATCAGCCCTCGCGAACCGGGAAAAGGTCGAGATCCGCGGCTTCGGGAGCTTCAAGGTCGTGGCCAAAAAGACCGGCTTCGGGCGCGACATCCGCCGTCAGAAGCAGATCCGCATCGAGAAGGGCCAGCGGATCAAGTTCCGGCCCGGCCAGGAGCTCAAGACCCTCCTCTCCAAGGCCAAATCCTGAAGGGGTCAAACCTACACGTTTTTAACTTCCCCCTTTTTATCCTTGGGTTCGCTTCGAGCCGCGAGGGAAAAGTTAAAAACGTGTAGGTTTGACCCCATCTTTTTTAGCCGTGAATAGTTCAGGTTAGCTCGGCGTCGCGGACGAGCTGGGCGAAAACGCGCTCGGCCTGTTCGACCGTTTCGGCCAGCGAACCCGACGCGTCGACCGTGTAGTCGGCGTGCTTCACTTTCTCCCGGACGGGCATCTGCGACCCGATCTTGCGCAGGGCGGCCGCCCGGCTGATCCCGTCGCGCTCGCGGAGTCGCCGGACCTGGTCCGCCTTGCGGCAGTGGACGACGACGACGCGGTCGAAGTGCTTGGCGTACCCGGCTTCGATCGTGAGGGCGGCCTCGACGACGAAGATGCGGACCCCGCCCTCGCGGGCGAGCCTGCGGGCGGTCCTCTCCTGGTCGTCGCGGACGAGCGGATGGACGACCCCGTCCACGAAGCGCCGCGAGGCCGGGTCGGAGAAGATGATGGCCCCGAGGGCGGCCCGGTCGATCGTCCGGTCGGACCGGAGGATCGCGGGGCCGAAGCGGGCGACGACCGCCTTCCAGGCCGCCCGTCCGGGGCTCATCAGATCATGGGCGGCCCGGTCGGCCGAATAGATGACGCAGCCTTTTTCGGCGAGGAGGCGGGCGACGACGGACTTGCCGCAGGCGATCCCTCCGGTCAGAGCGACTCGGAGGACGCTATTTCTTCTTGGCGGCCTTCTTGACCGGGACGACCTTGAACAAGTCATCGCTGAACCGCACGGCGACGCCCTGGCGTTTTGTCTTCTTGTCGGGCTTTTCCAGGCGGACGGTGATGCCGCCGATGCGCAGCCTCAACTTATTGCCGTCGGCCAGCTTCTCCGGGAGCTCGATGTAGAGGTTGAGCTTGGAGCCGACGACGACCCCCGAATCCAGGGAGAAATAGGCCCCGCCGGAGGAGATGTTCTCGAGGTGGGTCTCCTCCTTGAACTTGGCGCCGTCGGCGGCGCTCCCTTCGATGAGCGTATCCAGGGGGAAATCAAACCGCCATTCGCGGCGGCGGTTGATCTCCAGGTCCTCGGGGACGGGCTTGGTCCTCTTCTTGGGGGCGGCTTTCTTTGTCATGGCGTCCTCGCTTCCTCGCTTTAGAACAGGGCCGAATTGATGGCGTAAAGCGCCAGCTGGAGCCGGCTGTGGGTATCGAGCTTGGCGTAGATGCTCTTGATGTGCGAACGGACCGTGTTCTTGCTGATGAACATCAGCTCGGCGATCTCGTCGTTGCTCTTGCCCTGGCCGATGAGGCGCAGGACCTGGAACTCCGTCGGGGTGAGCTGGTCGAGGGTCTTCTCCTTGAGCTCCCGGCCGACGACGGAGATGATGCGGTCCATGATGCTGGACATCTTGTCGCGGGGGAGCCAGATCTCGCCTTTGTGGACGGAGCGGACGGCCTCCGGCAGCTGGGTCGAGGCGTCGTTGAGGTCGAAGTAGCCCCGGGCCCCGGCGTTGATGAGGTTGACGATCTCCTCATGGGCCGGGATGCTGCCCATGAGCAGCAGCTCCGACCGTCCCTGCGTCTTGGCGATCTCCCGGATGGCCTTGCAGATCTCGCGGAGGTTGGGCAGGGCCTCCATGTGGGCGAAGAGGATGACCTGGGGCTTCAGCTTCTTGATCGAATCCATGAACGACTCGATCGTGTTCTTCTCGATGTTCAGGATCTCCAGCTCCGGGTCCGCCTCGAGCGCCCTCAGGATGCCGGCGAGGATGATGTCGGACGGGCAAAAGACGAGGAGCGTGATCTTCGACTCGGAGGTCACGGGGGTCTTCTTTTTCTCCATGCTGATCTCGTCCCCCTTTGCGGGTTTTTGTGTTTTGGAAGGCTTGTCCATCGGGTCGTCCGCATCATAAGTCATTCCCGAAGGGCTTGTCAAGCGTGGGGGGTGGGGGGGGGGTGAGATGGAGCGGCTAACCGGCTTCGGAGGACCCGGCCGGCGTGAACGGCCGCGGCTCTAGGCCGGCGGTGCGCTGTTCGGGTGGAGGCGGAAGCCGCGGTCGAGCCGGGCGACGATGAGCTGCGACTTCTCGTCCTTGTCCTCCAGCCGCACATAGACCACCGCGCCGGACAGGACCATGCGCAGGGGGCTTTCGAGGATGAGGGTCCTCGGGATATCCAGGAACAGGGTCACCCGCGAGTCGATCATGAGGCGGGCCTTGAGGCGGAACGACACCTGTTGGGCGCTGATGCCGCAGACGGCGGTCCTCTCCTCGAACTTGCGGCCCGCGGCGTCGAGGCCCTTGACCAAGGCCGGAAGAGAGATCTCGAACGAGCGTTCCCTCTTTCCGGCCCTGGCCGCGCCTTGGGTGGAGGGATCATGAAGGGACTTGACCATTTCCATATCGTTCGCTATTTTCGCGGCTCCCCGGCCCCCGGACAATCGCTCCTGACGGGGAATCGCGGGGTCATATTCGGACCGCTCGCCTCACCGCCGGGGGCTAGGCGCCCGGGCCGGCGTCGGTCCGCCGGCCGGCCGGTCATGCGGCGTCCGCCTGGATGACGTACCGGGACTCGAGGCGGATGGCGACCTGGGGGGCCGCCCCGTCCTCGCTCGGGTCGATGTCGACGATCGTGCCCTTGACGACCAGAATGAGGTTACGGCCCTCCCCCACCTTGGGCGGAAGGGCGATCGAGAGCTTGAGGCGGGACCCCAGGGCGACGGGGCTCCAGAGCGGAAAGACGGCGCCCTGATGGCTCATGAACGCGAGGGTCGTATCCTCGTGAAAGAAGGTCCCGTTCGGGTCGGGCCCTTCGACACTCATGGGCAAGGTGAGCTTGAATCCCCGTTCGGCAGGCCGGTGCCGGAAGGGCCTGGACTCCCAGGATGTCCTGCTCATCATGACGACTTCCTTTTCCTTCGAAATTGGCGACTCCAGCATCGCACCCGGTCCGCGGCCGGTCAATCACCCCTAACGATGAAGCCTTGGGGGATATTCCCGCGCGTCCGGCCTTTCCTTGACAATCCGCGGCGCCGCGGCTAGAATCCTAAAACGCTCAAAGAGAAGGAGATGTCGTGAACGAGTCTGACCGCCAAGTGAAGCAGATCACGCAGAAGAGCGACGACTTTTCGAAGTGGTACGTCGAGATCGTCCAGAAGGCCGAGCTGGCCGACTACACCCCGATGAAGGGGATGATGGTCATCCGGCCTCACGGCTACGCGGTCTGGGAGAACGTCCAGAAGGCCCTCGATCTCCGCATCAAGGCCTCCGGCCACGTCAACGCTTACTTTCCCCTGTTCATCCCCGAGAGCTTCCTCCAGAAAGAGGCCGAGCACGTCAAGGGCTTCTCGCCCGAGGTCGCCTGGGTCACCGTCGGCGGCAAGGAGGAGCTCGAGGAAAGGCTGGCCGTCCGCCCGACCTCCGAGGCCATCATCGGCCACATGTACGCCAAGTGGATCAAGTCCTGGCGGGACCTGCCCGTCCTCATCAACCAATGGGCCAATATCGTCCGCTGGGAGAAGGTGACCCGGCCCTTCCTCCGGACGACCGAGTTCCTGTGGCAGGAGGGCCACACCTGTCACGAGACGGCCGAGGAGGGCGAGGCCGAAACGCTGAAGATCCTCGACCTTTACCGGGACGTCTGCGAGACCGAGCTGGCCATTCCCGTCCTCGCCGGCCGCAAATCGCTCAGCGAGAAGTTCGCCGGGGCGTCCATGACCTACGCCGTCGAGGCCCTCATGTCCGACGGCAAGGCGCTTCAGATGGCGACGTCCCACAACCTCGGCCAGCATTTCTCCAAGGCTTTCGATATCAAGTTCGAGGACCGCAATCAGACCCTCCAGTACGTCTGGCAGACCTCCTGGGGCATGACGACCCGGACGATCGGCGCCCTCATCATGGTCCACGGCGACGATTCCGGCCTGCGCTTCCCGCCCCGGATCGCTCCCGTCCAGGTCATGGTCGTGCCCATCTCGATCGGCAACTGGAAGGAAACGGTCCTTCCCGCCGCCCAGGCCGCCGTCGAGGGGCTGCGCCGGGCGGGCCTTCGGGCCGCCATCGACGCCCGAGAGGAGATGACGCCGGGCTGGAAGTTCTCCGAATATGAGATGCGGGGCGTGCCCCTGCGCGTTGAGATCGGCCCCCGGGACCTCAAGGCCGGCCAGGCCGTGCTCGTCCGCCGCGACACGAGGTCCAAGGAGACCGCGCCTCTGGCCTCGCTCGGCGCCCGCGTCCCCGCGCTCCTCGAAGAGATCCAGGCCGGGCTCATGGCCCAGGCCCGGGCCTTCCTCGAGGCGAACATCCGCGATGCCGCCGACTACGCGAGCTTCAAGGACATCCTCGAGAACCAGCGCGGTTTCGTCCGGGCGTCCTGGTGCGGGGACGAGGCCTGCGAGGCCCGGATCAAGGCCGAGACCATGGCCACGATCCGGGTCATCCCGCTCGACCCCCAAGAGGCCGAGACCGGCCGGCCCTGCGTGGCTTGCGGAGCCAAGGGCCAGGCCTTAGCCTATTTCGCCCGCGCATACTGAACGAAAGTGGAGGCCTCTCCTTGACGAGCGACTTCGCGCCGGAGCGCCGACTGATGACGGGCTCGCAGATCCGGGCGCGGGGGGTGCGGGATCCGCTCGTCCTGGCCGCCATGGCCAAGGTCCCCCGGCACCTCTTCGTCCCCGAAAGCCTGCGGGTCCACGCCTATGCCGACGAGCCGCTGCCCATCGGCGACGGCCAGACGATCTCCCAGCCCTATATCGTGGCCTACATGACCGAGGCGCTCGGGCTCCGGGGCGGGGAGAAGGTCCTGGAGATCGGGACCGGCTCGGGTTATCAGACGGCCGTCCTGGCCGAGATCGCCGGCGAGGTCTGGACGATCGAGATCGTCGCGCCCCTGGCCGAGCGGGCCCGCGGCATTCTCGAAGACTTGGGCTACGCCAATATCCACTTTCGCCTGGGTGACGGATCGGAGGGCTGGCCCGACGCGGCGCCCTTCGACGCCGTCATGGTCACCGCGGCGGCGCCGGTGATGCCCCGGAGGCTCGAGGACCAGCTCGCCGTCGGGGGCCGGATGATCATTCCGGTGGGCACGGACCTGCAGGAGCTCGTCCTCGTGCGGCGGACCAAAAAAGGGATCGAAAAGGAGAGGCTGTTGGGCGTCCGCTTCGTCCCTCTGATCAAGGCCCGCTGACCGCGGCCGCCCTCGCGGCGGCGCCGCGCGGACTCAGCCTGGGCTATTCACGAGCCGAGGCGTTCTTTTGTCTTACTGAAAAAAACGGGCGTTTTTATGAATAGTCCAAGTCAATCGTCGTCCTGGCCGTAATAGACTATCTTCGGCGGCTTCTTGGGGTCCAAACCGAAAAAGAACAGCCACTTGTCGTGGCTTTCCTGGTCGTTGTAGATCTTGATCGACTTGGCCGTCGACGAGCTGACGACGCCGAGGATGCGGGGGTTCTTGATGGCGGCCAGGGCCCGTTCGGGCGCGACCAGGACCTCCTGGGCGACCGCAGTCGCCGTCGGTATCCCCCCGGTCGTTCCGGAGGCGGCGCGGCTCAAGGCGTCACCCTGCTGGGGCGACGAGAGGCCCCGGGCCCCGCTCGAGGCCAGGACGACGTTCCATTGGCCGTCCGGGCCGAAGGGATCCCGGTAGAGCCGCCGGAGGCACTTCTTCTCGAGGAGCTCCTTGAGGCTCTCCGGGTAGCGGCCGGGGTTCTTCTGAACGTAGATGCGGACGGCCTCGGCGTACTGCTTGCCGCGGAAGATGAGCTCTTCTTCTTTTTCCCGTTGGAGCTCGGTCTGCCAGACGGGCACCGCGATGAGCAGGCCGAGGGTCATCACGAAGATCGCCATCATCAGGATGATGAGGACGTAGCCCGGCGGCCCCGGCCGGTCACCAGGTGTTATAGGGCGTTCCATCGATGGGCGACTTGAGTTCCGATCCTGACTTGACGTCGATGACCCCGGGGATCTCGGCCAGCATGGGATCCTCGGGGGAGGGGAGCTCCCGGACCTCGACCCAGGTCGTCGTAAGATGGGTGACCGGGTCGACCGGGATGGCCCGGATATAGCTGTCCTGGACCAGGGCCTGCAGGGAGGCCGGGTACTTGCCCTTGTCCTGGGCGTACTGATCGATGAGCTTGCGCAGGATGAAGAGGTTCTCCTTGAGGACGGCCTCGCGGGCCTTGACCGTGGCCGACTTGTACGTCGGCAGACCCAATCCGACCAGGAGCCCGATGATGCTGAGGACGATGATGATCTCGATGAGCGTGAAGCCGCGCTCACCAGTCCTTGTATTTGGTCCCGTCGAGGGCCACAGCCGGGCTCTTCGTGTAGACATCATAGACATTCTCCTCTCCCCAGACGTCGGAATCGAAGTCGTCCTGGTAGGACCTCAGGCCCCAGTCGTAGGAATTCGTCATGGGGTCCTTGGGGATGCGGCGGAGGAGCTTGACGGACTTCTTGGCTCCCGCCTTGCCCTTGGAGTCCTTGTCCTGGATCTCGACGCCCTCGACCAGCGTCTCGAGCGTGGGCGGATAGCCCTCGGTGTCCTCGTCGACCTCGAACTTCTTCTCGTCGGCGAGCTTCTTGTAGGCGTCGATCGCCTCCCGCATCATCCGCAGGGCCCGCTGGAGTTCGATCTCGTTGCCTCGTTTGACGGCCATCTTGCCGAGGGGCAGTCCGGCCAGGGCCAGGACGGCCACGAGCGAAAGGGTGATGATCATCTCGATGAGGGTGAAGCCCGGGCGGTCGTGTCGGTGTCGCATCGTAATCGCGGCCGGCCGCGCCGTCCGCGGCCGGCTCTTTTCGATTATAGGCCAACGGCCGGGGAAATCAAAACCGGCCGCGCCCGCCCCCGCCCCGGCGGTCGGGGCCGTGGTCCCGGGGAGGGTAGCGCCGCGGGGCCGGGGGCCGCGGGGTCGAATCCGGGTTGTCCCCCCCGCCGCCCTCTTCGCAAGCCTTCTTGCTCAGGCGGATCTTGTTGTCGGCGGGGTCGATGCTGACGACCTTGACCGTGACCGTGTCGCCGAGATGGAGCACGTCGTGGATGCTGGCGATCCGGTACGGGGCGACCTCGGAGATGTGCAGGAGGCCGACCAGGTTGGGCATGATCTCGACGAAGGCCCCGTACTCCTCGAGCCGGACGACCTTGCCGGTGTAGATCTTGCCGAGCTCGGCCTCGGCCGTGAGGTCGAGGATCATCTGCTTGGCCGCTTCGGCCGCCGACATGTCCGTCGAGGCGATGAGGATCTTGCCGTCCTCCTCGATGTCGATCTTGGCCCCGGTCTGGCTGATGATCTTCTTGATGATCTTGCCGGCGGGGCCGATGACCTCGCCGACCTTCTCGGGGTTGATGTTGAGGATGATGATGCGCGGCGCGTAGACGGAGATATCCGGCCGCGGCTCGGCGATGGCCTCTTTCATCCGGGCCAGGACCTTGAGCCGGGCGGACTTGGACTTGGCCATGATATCGCGCAGCTGGGCGACCGTGACGCAGGGGATCTTGAGGTCGAGCTGGATGGCCGTGACGCCGGTCTCGGTGCCGGCCATCTTGAAGTCCATGTCGCCGAAGTGGTCCTCGAGCCCGGCGATATCGGTCAGGATGGCGTAGTCGTCGCATTCCGAGACGAGGCCCATGGCGATGCCGGCGACGACCATCTTCAGCGGCACGCCGGCGTCCATGAGGGCCAGGACGCCGCCGCAGACGGTGGCCATCGACGACGAGCCGTTGCTCTCGAGGATGTCCGAGACGATGCGGATCGTGTAGGGGAACTTCTCCATGTCGGGGATGGCCGGCAGGATGGACTTCTCGGCCAGGGCGCCGTGCCCGATCTCGCGGCGGCCGGGGCCGCGCATGAAGCCGACCTCGCCGACGGAGAAGGACGGGAAGTTGTAGTGGAGCATGAACCGCTTCTTCGATTCCTCGCCCAGACTGTCGAGCCGCTGGGCGTCCTCGAAGGTCCCCAGCGTGACCGTGGCCAGGGCCTGGGTCTCGCCGCGGGTGAACACGGCCGAGCCGTGGGTCCGGGTCAGGAGGCCGACCTCGGTCGTGATCGGCCGGATGTCGTCGAAGCCGCGGCCGTCGGTGCGGAGCCTCTTCTTGAGGACGAGGTCGCGGAAGAGCTTCTCCTCGAGCTTATAGAAGAGGGCCTTGGTCTCGATCTTCTCCTCGGGCTTGTCTTCGGGGATGAGGGCCAGGGCCGCCTCGCGGACCGCGACCAGGGCGGCCCCGTTGGCCTTTTTGCCCTTGACCTGCATGGCCTCGAGCAGGGCGGGACCCTGCTCGCGCTCGAGCCGGGCCAGCTTCTCGGCGTCGAGGGGCTTGGCCGTGAACTCGCGCTTCTTGATCCCGAGCTGGGCGAAGAGGTCCTTCTGGGCCTGGATGATCCGCTGGTTGGTCTCGTGGGCCAGCGTCAGCCCGTCGAGGACCTTCTCCTCGTCGAGCTCCCGGGCTCCGGCCTCGATCATGATGATGCCGCTCTCGTTGCTGACCACGGTCATGTTGAGGGGGCTGCGGTCGAGCTCCTGGTCCGTGGGATTGACGACGTAGGCCCCGTCGATGAGGCCGATCTTGACGGCGCCGAGGGGCGTCGTGAAGGGGATGTCGGAGAAGTAGAGCGCGGCCGAGGCGCCGATGACGCCGAGGGTGTCCGGCTCGCTCTCGAGATCGGCCGACAGGAGAAGGCCGACGATCTGGGTGTCGAAGAAGTAGCCCTCCGGGAAGAGCGGCCGGATGGGGCGGTCGATCAGGCGGGCTATGAGGATCTCCCGCTCCGAGGGCCGGCCTTCGCGCTTGAAGAACCCGCCGGGGATCTTGCCCGCGGCGTAGGTGTTCTCGCGGTAATCGACGATGAGGGGCAGGAAGTCCTTGCCTTCCTTGAGCTCCTTGCGGGAGGTGGCCGTGACCAGCATCATCGTGTCGCCATAGCGCAGCAGGGCCGAGCCGTCGGCCTGCTTGGCGATCTTGCCGATCTCGATGGTCAGGGCGCGCTTGTTGATCTCTAGACTGATAGTGTGGGACATGGGGTGTTCCTTTGGAGGCGGGGCCTACTTGCGCAGGCCGAGCTTCTTGATGAGCTTTTCGTAGCGGCTGACATCTTGTTTCTTGACGTACTCGAGGAGCCGCTTTCTCTGCCCGACCAGCTTCATGAGGCCGGCCCGGGAATGAAAGTCCTTCTTGTGGTCGCCGAAGTGCCTGACGAGCAGGTTGATCCGCTCCGTCAGCAAGGCGACCTGGATCTCAGGCGATCCCGAGTCCGTGGGATGGGCCTGATTGTCCTTGACGATCTTCGTCTTCTGTTCCTTGCTTATCACGCTTTTCTATTCTCCTGATGTTTTTTCCGGCCCATTTTATCAGAAAACGGACGGAATGACAATACAGTGCGGAATTTACAGGGGAAAAAGGGGACAGGCTCCCCGGGGCTCAGGCGGACAGGGCCTTCTTGCGGGCCTGGAGCTGGCGGGCGTACTTCGACGTCAGGCCGCCTTGCTTCTCCTGGCACTCGGCCAGCTCGGCCTCGATCTCGGCCAGGGTCAAGGCGTTCAGTTTCTTCCTCTTCGGCGTCGTTTCCTGCTTTTCGTCGGCCATGTGTTCGGTCCTTTCGGGTTTTCCGGCGCCCGGGTCGGCGCGCCGCGAAGGCGTAATCTATCAGAAACTCCCGGGGAAGGCAAATGGGGACGGCGGGCCGGGAGGCCGGAAGGGCGGGTTTACTCGAGCCCGGATTTTGGCTATGATGCCTGCGATGAACACTATGAAACGACGGGCCTTCATCCAGGGTGCGATCAAGACGGCCGCCGTGGCTTCGGCCGGCGGCGCGGGCCTCCTCCTCCGGGGCTGCTCTAAGGGCCGGGAATTCGACCTGCTCATCACCGGGGGCACGGTCTATGACGGGTCGGGCGGGCCGCCCGTCCGGGCCGACCTGGGCATCTCGGGGGGCACGATCCGGACGATCGGCCGGATCCGGGGGGCCCGGGCCGCGGCCGTCATCGAGGCCGACGGGCTCGCGGTCTCGCCCGGCTTCATCGATGTCCACGACCACACCGATATCGGTCTTCTGGTCAACCCCAAGGCCGAGAGCACGGTCCGCCAGGGCGTGACCACCCTGGTCAGCGGCCAGTGCGGCGGCTCGCCCTTCCCGCTCACCGACGAGGTCGTCGAGCAGATGGGCCGCCGGCTGGCCATGGAGTACGGCATCCAGGGGACCTGGCGGGACATCCAGGGCTTCCTGGCCCGGATCGAAGAGGCCGGCTCGGCCGTCAACTACGCGACGTTCGTCGGCCACGGCACCGTGCGATCGGCGGCCATGGGCCTCGACGACCGGCCCGCCACGGCCGGGGAGCTCGCGAAGATGCAGGCCTTCGTGGCCGAGGCCATGGCCGGGGGCGCCCTGGGGCTGTC
>Ga0209285_10000518_pt1 | contig 13058 bp, 9 predicted proteins | sample PPLLak3March2015_2_FD_187249 | JGI IMG/M metagenome (GOLD analysis project Ga0209285, IMG submission 187249) | Freshwater sediment microbial communities from Prairie Pothole Lake near Jamestown, North Dakota, USA - PPLs Lake P8 Core (3) Depth... | ecosystem: Environmental > Aquatic > Freshwater... | reverse complement strand
GTCCCTGGTCCCATATCCACTCGCCTACGGTTTGCCGTCGCGCCGCATCGAACCCCCGGCAGTGCGGCTCCCTGAGAAGCCGGTATTCTTCCACCCTATCGCCGGTGTCGCGGGACAGGCGAACCAGCCGCATCAGAGGATAGGTGCGGCAGGAGGAAGGGCGGTCGGGATAAACCCGACATCCGGCCGGGGCGAGGAACGGGCAGGTCAATCGATCCGGATCGCCGGGGATCAAGGTAACGACCGGCAGTCCGGAACCGGGCCCTATGTGGCGCCGAGTATACCGAGCGAGAAAGCGATGAGAAGAAAGCCCCATTCTTTTTTTCAACCGGACCACATCATAGGGCGTCAAGAACTGGTTCAGGTCGCGGCAGCACTCGTTGAAGCAGGCGATCTGGGGCGAGCAGCCGAATCCGAAAGAAGCGTCCAAATTGATGGGGGTCAAGCGGGCGTCCATGAGCAAGGTCCGGGGGTCACTCGGCTGATGCCGTAAGCTATTTCACTCGAGCCGTTGGTCGTTGAAATTTAGTGTTGGTCATAGACGAGACGGCCTTCTAAAGCAACTGAATTTGGGATGTCGAGCCATATTTCGTGCCGAAAAAATGCGTGTCGCCCCAATATGGCCATCCTTATCCGAGCCGCGCAATCTGCGGGATTTGAGAGTTTTCATGCGCTCAAAAATCCTTGACAAGGCATATGGGGAATGGTATGTTCCTACGCCTGAAAGTGATTCATCTCTCTGATTTCAATGACAATTTTTAGTTTTTGAATGCCCCGTGCGGCGGGTTCCGGAACCTGTCGGCACGTTGTCTATCGGGAACGTCTTGGCTATCAGCCCTGCTGGTTTAACGTCAACGAAGGAAGGGAGGTGCAAAATCACCCGACTCAGCCAATCAACTGCCGTAACTCAAGTCACCATCTTCAATCACCCTGAAACCATTTAGGAGGTACCTCAATGCCAAGTTTTGTCATTCAAGAAAAGTGCGACGGCTGCAAGGGCGGCGACAAGACCGCATGCATGTACATCTGCCCCAATGACCTGATGGTCCTGGATCCCACGGCCATGAAGGCTTACAACCAGGAACCCGACCAGTGCTGGGAGTGCTTCTCCTGCGTAAAGATCTGCCCCACCCAGGCGATTGAGGTGCGCGGATATGCGGATTTCGTTCCATTGGGAAGCAGTGTCATGCCGATGCTGGGCACCGAGGATGTCATGTGGACCTGCAAGTTCCGCAATGGCGTCATCAAACGGTTCAAGTTCCCCATCCGGACCACTCCCGAGGGCGCGGCCAATGCCTACGAGAGCCTGAAGGGCAAAGACCTGGAAAGTCAGCTTCTGAGCACGGAAGAGGCCGAAGGCCGGCAGCTGCCGAAGCCCAAGGAACTCGTGAAGTAGGCGCTACAGTTCTCACGACTATTTACCGATCACTTACGACTATATTTTAAGGAGGAATTAATATGGCATTGCCGAATAAACCCAAGGGTGAACTCAAGGCCGTTAAGGACCCCGAAGTTGTCGAGAAGGAAGTGGACGTCCTCATCGTCGGCGGCGGCATGGCTGCCTGCGGCACAGGCTTCGAGGTCAAGAAATGGCTCCAGCCGGACCAGACCGTTCTAATGGTGGACAAGGCCGCCCTGGAGCGCAGCGGCGCAGTGGCGCAGGGCCTCTCGGCCATCAACACCTACATCGGCGAAAACAGCCCGGACGACTACGTCCGCATGGTCCGCAACGACCTGATGGGCCTGGTCCGCGAAGACCTGATCTTCGATCTGGGCTGCCACGTCGACGACTCGGTGTGGCTGTTCGAGGAATGGGGTCTGCCGATCTGGAAGAAGGACGAGGCCGGCAAGACCCTGGACGGCATTAAGGGCAAGAAGATGGGGACCTTGAAGGCCGGCGGAAAGCCGGTCCGCACCGGCAAGTGGCAGATCATGATCAACGGCGAGTCCTACAAGCGGATCGTCGCCGAAGCCGCCAAGAAAGCCATCGGGGACACCAACATCCTCGAGCGCGTCTTCATCGTCGAGCTTTTTCTGGACAAGAACAAGCCCAACCAGATCGCCGGAGCGGCCGGTTTCTCGGTGCGCGAGAACAAAGTTTACATCATTAAGTGCAAGACCTGCATGATCGCCTGCGGCGGCGCAGTCAACATCTATCAGCCGCGGTCGGTCGGCGAGGGCAAGGGTCGGGCCTGGTACCCGGTGTGGAACTCCGGTTCCACCTACTACCTGGGGGCCAAAGTCGGGGCCGAGCTCTCCATGATGGAAAACCGTTTCACCCCGGCCCGGTTCAAGGACGGCTACGGTCCGGTCGGCGCCTGGTTCCTGCTCTTCAAGGCCAAGACCCTGAACGGCCTGGGCGAGAACTTTGCCGCGAGCGAAGCGGCCAAGAAGGAGCTCCAGAAGTACGCCCCGTACGGCACCGCCGCCATCACCCCGACCTGCCTGCGCAACCATCTGATGCTCTTCGAGATGAAGGAAGGCCGCGGGCCGATCATGATGGACACCGTGACGGCACTGGCCGAGCTCGGCAAGACCATGGACAAGAAGGAGCTCAAACACCTCGAGTCCGAGGCGTGGGAGGACTTCCTCGACATGACCTGCGGTCAGGCCAACCTGTGGTGCGCCACGAACACCGAGCCCGAGAAGAAGAACTCCGAAGTCATGCCGACCGAGCCCTACCTGCTCGGCTCCCACTCCGGCTGCTGCGGCTTCTGGGTCTCTGGTCCGGACTACGACTGGGTGCCGGATGCTTACAAGATCAAGGCCGCCAACGGCAAGGTGTACAACCGCATGACAACGGTCGACGGCTTGTTCACCGCCGGCGACGGTGTGGGCTGCTCCGGCCACAAGTTCTCCTCCGGGTCCCACGCCGAGGGCCGCATGGTCGCCAAACAGCTGGTGCGCTATGCCAAGGACAACGCCAGCTTCAAACCCGAACTGGCCTTGAGCAAGACCCAGATCGTCGACCTGGTTTACAAGCCGGTGCGCACCTACCTGCAATTCGCCGCCTACACCACGGCGGACGACATCAACCCGAACTACATGAAACCCAACGGGATGATGTACCGCATGATGAAGGCGACCCACGAGTACGGCGCCGGCACGGCGACCTTCTACATGACGACCAACAAAAACCTCGAAATCATCATGGAAATGCTGGCCTGGATGCGCGAAGATTGCGAGAAGCTGGCGGCCGGCGACCTGCACGAACTGATGCGCTGCTGGGAAATCATTCACCGCATCTGGACGGTGGAATCGCACCTGCGTCACATCCAGTTCCGCAAGGAAACCCGCTATCCGGGCTTCTACTACCAGGCCGACCATCCCGGCCAGGACGACAAGAACTGGTTCTGCTTCGTCAACTCCAAGTACGATCCCAAGGCCGCGAAGTGGGATGTGTTCAAGAAAGATTACATCAAGCTCATCCCGTAAGCGATGGATCTCACCGTGAGTCAGCGAATCAGTAGGTAACACGCAAAACCTCCAGGTGCCGGAAGGCACCTGGAGGTTTTTTGTAATATCGCGTTTGCGGACTCAGGGCGGTATCCCCGATGTATCTCAATGGGAAAGGGTTCTGTCGCAATAGAGAGCGTTTTCCGATTCAGATAACATGACAAAAGGATATCGCCTGTAGCGCGAGCGTAAATTACAACCGCTGTTCAACATCCAGACACAGCACGGAGGGAAGGCATGACGGACGAAAAAGCAGCCCCTGTGAGCGGAAGCATCATGGTGGTCGGCGGCGGCATCAGCGGGCTCACAACGGCCCTTGAGGCGGCCGAAGTCGGTTACGAGGTGTTTCTGGTCGAAAAGAACCCCTACCTGGGAGGCCGGGTCGCCCAGCTGAACCAGTATTTCCCGAAGCTCTGCCCGCCGACCTGCGGCCTGGAGATCAATTTTCGCCGCATCAAAGACAACCCGCGGATCAAGGTCCTGACCATGGCCGAGGTGGAAAAGGTCGAGGGCGGACCCGGCAATTACGCGGTCGCTGTCAAAGTCCGGCCGCGCTTTGTAAACGAGAACTGCACCTGCTGCGGAGCCTGCACCGAGGCCTGCCAGACTGAAATCGACAGCGAGTACGACTTCGGCATGAAGAAGATCAAGGCGGCTTATCTGCCGTTCAATATGGCGTTCCCGGCCCGCTACGTGATCGACCCGAAGATCGTCGGCACCGAGGACGGCAAGCGGGCCAAGGCGGCCTGCAAATACGACGCGGTCGACCTCGAGATGCAGCCGAAAACCCTCAACCTCAATGTGGGCGCCATCGTCTGGGCCACCGGCTGGGCGCCTTACGACGCCAAGAAGATAGACAATCTCGGCTTCGGCAAGCACAAGAACATCATCACCAACATGATGATGGAGCGTCTGGCGGCGCCGAACGGGCCGACCCTGGGCCAGATTACGCGTCCTTCGGACGGCAAGGCGCCGGCGAGCATCGCCTTCGTGCAGTGCGCCGGCTCGCGGGATGAAAACTACCTTCCGTACTGCTCCTACATCTGCTGCATGGCCTCTCTGAAGCAGGTCACCTACGTTCGCGCCCAGCATCCCGAAGCCAAGATCTACATCTTCTATATCGACCTGCGTGCGCCGGGCTATCGCTACGAGAAGTTCTACGAAAACATCAAGAAGGACCCCAACGTGTTCTTCATTAAGGGCAAAGTGGCGGAAGTGAGCGAGGACCAGGCGACGGGCAACATCACCGTCGTCGCGGAGAATGCCGTAACCGGCGAGAAGATCCATCAGACGGCGGAGATGGTGGTGCTGGCGACGGGCATGCAGCCCACGGCGGCCCTTAACAAGCTGCCGGGGGCGGTTAAGACCACCCCGGACGGCTTCATTTTAAACGACTACGCCGCGGGTGGAATGTTCGCGGCCGGCTGCGCCAACAAGCCGGCGGACGTCGTATCGTCCAACCAAAACGCAACCGGCATGGCTCTCAAAGCGATTCAAACCCTGGTGAGACGGTAGGAGGTCGACCATGAACAAGAAATATGGTGTATATCTTTGCCAAGGTTGCGGGATCGGCGAATCCCTCAACATCGAAAAGCTGAGCGAGGTGGCCTCCGACGAAGGCTATTCAGTCAAAACCTGCCCGGTGCTGTGCGGCAAGGAGGGACTGGAGCTTCTCAAACAGGACGTCGGCGCCGGGGTCAACACGCTTATCATCGGCGCCTGCTCGCCGCGCGTACTTTACGACGCCTTCCGCTTTGACGGCTGCATCGTGGAGCGCGTCAACCTGCGCGAGCACGTGGTGTGGTCTCACCCGCGCACGACCTGGCCGGCACCCACCGAGGAGCAGAAGGACGACGAGACCTTCATCGACCACGTCCAGATGATGGCCTCGGACTATCTCAAGATGGCGCTGGCCAAGGCGGAGAAGATCGCTCTGCCCGAGCCCTACAAGCTTGATACCTTCACCAAGAAGATCCTCGTCATCGGCGGCGGCATCACCGGCATTTCAGCCGCTCTCGACGCGGCCAAGGCCGGCTACGAGGTCACCATCGTCGAAAAGGAGGCCGCCTTGGGCGGCAACGCCGCCAAGTGGCGCAAGCAGCTGCCCACCGAGTACCCCTACGAGCAACCCATGGCGCCGATGATCCAGTCCAAGATCAAGGAACTCGGCAGCTACCCCGGCATTTCAGTCAAGACCGGGACCCTGGTGGCCCGCGTCGCCGGTCAGCCAGGGGATTTCACCGTGACCTTCAAGAAGCCCGGGGAAAAGATCGAGTTCGACGTGCCCTTCCCCCTGCCGCCGGAGATGCGCGTGGACGAAAGCGGCAAGGAGCTCGAGGCCGAAAAGCTCAATGAGCGCTACCTCGAGTACAACCAGGGCAGGGTGGACATCCTGACCTTCGACCCGAACGGCGAGAAGTTCGGCGCCGTGGTGCTCGCGGCCGGCTGGCGACCCTATCAGCCCGCGGAGGGTGAATACGCCCACCTGGGGTTCGGGGCCACACCGGATGTAGTCACCAACGCGCAGTTCGAGGAGATCGCGGCCGCTGGCAAGATCAAGCGCCCCTCGGACGGCAAGGAGGCCAAGTCGGTGGTCTTCGTCCAGAGCCCGGGTCAGGGCCAGGACCAGGACCAGGACTTCCCCTACGCCGCCTCGGTGACGAGCCTGGTAGCCCTGAAACAGGCTAAATACGTGCGCGAGGATTACGCCGACGGCAAGTCCTATATCATTTATCAGCACATGCGTACTCCGGGCATGACCGAAAACTTCTACAAGGCCGTCCAGCAGGACCCGGGAGTGTTTCTCACCAAGGGCCAGGTGAGCAAGGTCTCCAAAAACGGTGCGGGCCTCATTGTAGAGGCCGACGACACCCTGCTCGGCCAGCCGATCCAGATCAAGGCCGACCTGGTCGTGCTCGCCACCGGCATGGTGCCGGCCACCAAGGATGACCCGGTGATCAACCTGGCCTACCGCCAGGGTCCGGCCTTCCGCGACAACGCCCTTTTCAACGATTACGCGGATTCCAACTACATCTGCTTCCCGTATGAAACCCAGCGGACCGGTATCTATGCGGCCGGCGGCGTGCGGCGCAGCATGACCACGGAGGAAGCGATGGAGGACGCGGCCGGCGCGGCGCTCAAGGCTATCCAGTGCCTGGAGTCGGTCAACCGCGGGGTGTCCGTGCACCCGCGGTCCGGCGATCTGACCTTCCCGGACTTTTTCTTTCAGCGCTGCACCCAGTGCAAGCGCTGCACCCAGGAGTGCCCCTTCGGCGCCCTCGACGACGACGAGCGCGGCACGCCCAAACCCAACCCCACCCGCTGCCGCCGCTGCGGCACCTGCATGGGGGCCTGCCCCGAGCGCATCATCAACTTCGCCAACTACAGCATCGACAGCATCAGCTCGATGGTCAAGGCGATCAAGGTGCCCTCGACCGACGATTTCGACGAGCCGCCCCTGCGGGTATTGGGCATCATCTGCGAGAATGACGCCTACCCGGCGCTCGACATCGCCGCGCTGAACCGCCTGTCCTGGAACGCGGACGTGCGTTTCATCCCGGTGCGCTGTCTGGGGTCGGTCAACGTGATCTGGATCAAGGACGCGCTTTCCAAGGGCATGGACGGCGTTTTTCTCATGGGATGCAAGCACGGGGACGACTACCAGTGCCACTTCGTCAAGGGCAGCGAGCTGGCCGATATCCGTGTGAAGAAAATCGGCGAAGCCCTCTCCAGCCTGGCGCTCGAGCCGGAGCGGGTGGCGCAGTTCCAGGTCGCCATCGACGAGTACGACAAGATCCCGGGGATCATTCAGGAGTTCATGGGCACCATCGAAGGCCTCGGACCGAACCCGTTCAAGGGGTTCTAATTCTGCATACGACGAATGGGGGAGGGCGGATGCTCCGCTCTTCCCGGCTGCTGCATAGGAGGCAAGAGTATGACGGAACGATTAGTAATTGAGCCTGACCTCGACTTCATCAAGGATGTGGGGATCCTGGGCGGCGAGGACCTTAAGAAGTGTTACCAGTGCGCCACCTGCTCGGTGGTTTGCCCAATTTCCCCGGACAACAAACCGTTCCCCCGCAAGGAGATGATCGCGGCGTCCTGGGGGTTGAAGGACAAGCTGCTGAAAAGCGCGGACCCCTGGCTGTGCCACAACTGCGGCGACTGCAACACGCGCTGCCCGCGCAAGGCCAAGCCGGGGGACGTATTGGCGGCTATCCGCGCCCAGGCGATCGCGGAATACTCGGCACCCAAGCCCCTGGCCCAGGCGTTGAACAACCCCAAGATGCTCCCGATCCTGTTGCTGGTGCCGGCGGTTTACATCCTGATCATGGGCACCCTCATGGGCAAGATTTTTAATTTCCAATTTCTCAACTTTAGCCCGGAAGGCACCATCGTGCACGCCAAGATGGTCTCCACCTGGCTGGTCGATGTCGTTATGCTTACGGCTGCCGGCTTTGCGGCGGCGGTGTTCTTCAACGGGGTGAAGCGTTTCTTGTGCGACATTCACCAAAACGCATTGGCCGAAGGCAAGACGGACAAACAGAGCATCGACGCGGCCGGGTTCGTTCAGGCCTTGATCCGTACCGTCCCCACCATTCTGAGGCACGCCAAGTTCGACGAGTGCACGGAGAATAAAGAGCGGGGCGTCTCGCATATGCTGGTGCTGTTTGCCTTCATTGGGCTTTTCATCGTCACTTCGATTTTCTTCGTGGCGATTTACGGCCTGCAGATTCACGGCCCATACTCCCAGTTGAACCCGGTCAAATGGCTGGCCAATTTGAGCGGAGTGGCGCTCATCATCGGCAGCATTCTCCTGATCAAGCAGCGCATGAGCAAGACCGACCAGAAGTCCGCCTTCAAGGACTGGTTGCTGCTTTGGCTTGTGTTCGGGCTGGGCGTGACCGGCATGGGCGCGCAACTGACCCGGCTGGCCGGATGGGCCGGGCCGTCCTACACCATCTATTTCATTCATCTGATCCTGATATGGTTCACTTTCGCCTACCTGCCGTTTTCGAAACTGGCGCACTTGGTATACCGCACGGTGGCTATGACGTATGCGGAGTACGCCGGACGAAAATAAAATTGGGGGCACCGTCCGGTGCCCCCAATTTTATTTTTTGATTTAACCAACTAAAAAAGGGGCCTTCGCTGTATAAAGGCCCCTTTTTTATTACTTCTTGGTGTCGCCGGTGGCGGCGCCGTGCAGCTTGATCTCGACCTTCTCGGTCAGGCCCTTGTAGTAATCGCCCAGGATGGCGAGAACCTCGTCGCGGCCGAAATGATCGGGAACCTTGGCGCCTTCGGACAGCATCTTGCGCAGCGCCGTGCCGGAAAGCAGCACGCGATCCTCCTTGCCGTGCGGGCAGGTTCGCAGGGAGGCCATGCCGTCGCACTTGAAGCAGTAGAAGGTCCAGTCGATCATGAGGGGTTTGCACAGCAGGGCCTTGCCGGGTTCCTTGGGGTAGGGGATTTTGTTGAAGATCGTCTGGGCTTCGAACATGCCGTAGAAATCGCCTACGCCCGCGTGGTCGCGGCCGATGATCATGCGCGAGCAGCCGTAGTTCTGGCGGAAGGTTGCATGCAGCAGAGCCTCGCGCGGGCCGGCGTAACGCATGTCGAGCGGATAGCCGCCCTGGAGCACGTTCTTTTCGACGAAGTAATACTTGACCAGAGCGTCGATGCATTTGACGCGGACGTCGGCAGGGATGTCGCCGGGCTTCAGGTTGCCTACGAGGGAGTGGATGAACACGCCGTCGCAGACTTCCACCGCGATCTTGCAAAGGTACTCGTGGGAGCGGTGCATGGGGTTGCGCAACTGCAAGGCCGCAACTTCCCTCCATCCGCGTTCTTCGAAAATCTTGCGGGACTCGGCCGGCCGCATATAGACACCGGCGTACTTCTTGGGGAATTCGCCCTCGCTCAGAACTTTCACCGGACCGGCCAGGTTGACATCTTTTTGATACATGCACATCTGAACGCCCGGGTGGTCTTTCTCGGCGATCTTCCAGAATTCCTCGCCGGTTTTGGTGCCCTCGCCCATGAAGACTTTCTCGCACTCGTACTTTTTCTCGGCAGCGCCCATGTCATACTTCTCGGTGACCTTCATGGTGGCCATGATTTCTTTGCCCTCGGGGTCGTACAGGGCAATTTCCTCCCCGACATTGATCTTGGCCGCGTCCTCCTTGGAGGCGGAGAGGGTAACCGGAATCGGCCAGAAGGTGCCGTCCGCCATCAAAAAGTTGTCGCAGACGCCTTTCCAGTCGGCCTTGGTCATGAAGCCGGTCAGCGGGCTGAAGCCGCCGATGCCCATCATGATCAGATCGCCTTTTTCACGCGCCGACACCGGGATCTGTTTCAGGCCGGCCGCCTTTTTCTTTTCGGCCTCCAACGCCGCGCCTTCCAGCAGACAACACGTCAATCCTTTTCCACCGTGGGGGGGTATCAACTGTGACATAAAATCCTCTCTCCTTTCCTGCGTTGTTATAGTTCGCCCAGTCCACCCTGGGCTCAATGGCTACAGTACGAAGAGTGTATCTTTATTAGGGAATGCTGTGTTTGTCAAGCGCATTCAAACGCGCAGCAAGCGGCCATTTTGCCGGGCGAAAGGGCGCTGACATCCCCTCCGGCCGGATGGGTGAGATCGTCTAAAGACTCACAATTTGAGAGGGCGACGCAGGAATTTTCCTGGGAGCACAATCCCTCTATTCGGCCAGTTCGTACATCGCCTCGAACTTGGCGGCCGCAATGCAGTAGACGTCGGAGCCGTCCTCGTTGTTATAGACCAAATAGTCACCTGACTGATAGTGAGATTGCCCTTCTTTCGTTGCGACACTGCCGGCCCGTGTCGCCCGTTCAGCCCACACGGGAGTCGTCTTCACGTAAGTGCCGAGGCCGGTGCGGCGGTAGGTCTTGCTGAACACCGCGTGGTCTACCGTATAAATATCCCCCTGGTTGTCGACCAGCCAGTCCCCAGGCTTGCAGCGCTGTTCAGATCCCCACTTTCGATAGGTGAATCCGGAGGTGTCCAGGTCCAACCGGACAGCGACCACAAATTGGTCGGCCTTCTTTCGGTAACGTCGGCGCATGGTCATAATTCGGTTCCAATCGTATCCTGAGCGCAGGGAATCCATCGCAATGCGACGGCCGAGAATTAGCGCTTGTATTTGCCCATCAGCTGCCCCTCGGCCAGGATATGGCCTTTCATGGCGGCCAACAGCTGGGCCTTGGTGCTGCCGCTTTCCAGGGTGAGCAGGGTATCGAGGGCGAAGAGCTTGAAGTAGTAGCGATGGGTGCCACCGGGCGGGCAGGGGCCGCCGTAGCCGAGCTTGCGGAAATCGTTCTGGCCGTGGCGGGCACCGTTCTTCAGCACCGCCTCGGCCGGGATGCCGGCCTGAAGCGCGGTGGCATCCGCCGGAATATTGAAGAGCACCCAGTGCACCCAGGTGCCCACCGGAGCATCCGGGTCGTCGCAGATCAAAGCTAAACTTTGCGCGCCGTTCGGCACGCCGGACCACTTCAGGTCGGGGGAGATGTCCTCGGCGTCGCAGGTGTATTTCCGTGGGATTGTCGCCCCATCGATGAATGCGGAAGATGTGATGGTGATGGCCATGTCGGTTCCTCCTGTTGCAAAAGGTGAAAGGCCGAGGCCGACGCTGATGATGGCGGCCAGAAGCGCAATCGCGGGAATCGGGGTTCCGGTGCTCATGAAGCCTCCTTCCGGATGGGTTCGCCAGCGGGGCTGCCCAGCAACCATGCCGCAGAAAGAGGATAAGGAAACAAGTCGAAGACGGGATGATTCTCTTTAGTATGAAGTTGCGCTGGATGTCAAACGGCACGCCGCAGTCAAATTGATAGGTTGGCAGAATCCTCTTTTGACTCTATGCTCTATGCCCTCTGCTCTTTGCTTTTTAGCCTCCTCACGGCCGTGTGCTGTTGAGCCCCACGAACGTCCCCCCGTTGCGGTAGCAAAGCGCGCGCATCAGGGTGGCGAAGCGCTGGCCGGTGTTGCCCGGCTGCTGGGTGCGTTCGATCACCGTCGGGAAGCCCACCGCATGGATGCGCACCCGGCGCTCGGCGCCGCCCGTCGGACGGTTCATGCGGTCCACCTCGTCGAGCACGGGCTGGATGGCCGTTCCGCTGAATTCGTCTCCGAAAACATACAGGCTGATGCGCTTGTCCGCGGCATAGAAGCCGCGGATGGCTTCGATGATGCCTTCCACCGGGCTGCTGTTGCTGAACGGCTGCCAGGAGCCGAGGGTGGCCAGGATGACGCGACGGCGGCCGGCGGTGTCCGGGATCCATTTGCCCTCGTACTGCGAGAACATGTAGATGCCGTCGTCGTTCATGACTTGCATGCCCTTGACTTCGGGATAGACCTCGAGGGTTTCCTGAAGCTTCTTCTGCACCAGCGGCCATGCGCCGCGCTGCATGCTGTTGGAGGTGTCGATGACGAAGATGATGTATTCGCTGTCCACGGGGATGCCGCCGACCTGGCCGTCGGCCCTGCGGCGGGGCTGCAGCCGCTGGAGGCGCTTCTGCTCCTCGGTGAGCTCCTGCAGGGCTCGGGCGAGCTGACCGTCGATGATGTTCTGGACCTCGGCGTCCCCCTTGGAGGCTGCAAACCGGCCTTCGATCGCGGAAATGTCGCCCTGCAGGCGGGCGAGCCGTCTCTTTTCCTGGGAGAGCTGCTCGCGTTTGGCGGTGAGCTCCCGGTTGAGGATGTCGGTTTCGCCCCGGATCTCGTGCAGCTCCTCCGCGAGCCGCTCGATGCGCGCCTTGAAGTCGACCTTGGACGCCTCGATCTGCTGGGGCGCCGAGAATTTGGAGAGCACGAAGAGCAGGATCATCGCCCCGAACCCGCAGCAGATGCAGTCGAGAAAGGAGAGGCTGAACACGTCAATGTCGCGATCCTTTTTGTTCACGGCCAATCCTTCGCCGGGCACATGAAGGAGCCGCGCGTGTCGACGGCCAGGCGCCAGAACTCGCTGGCGGCCATGGGGTCTCCCTCCATGGGAAACAGGATGACGTTGACCGGCAGCCCCGCCGGCAGGCGCTTCACGGCTTCGCGGAAGAGGCTCAGGCGCTTGTCGGCCGAGACGCGGTTGCCCCAGGGCTTGTCCTTGCCCATGGTCGGAAGCCCGTCGGTCAGCAGAATGAGGTTGTCCGGGACCGGCGACATCTTGGCCGAGGCCTCGAAGGCGTTGATGAGGCTTGTGCCTTTTTCAGGCGTCAGGCGGCGCAGCTTGTCCACCGCCTGGTTCAGGCGCTCGATGTCGCCGGCCTCCAGCCACGTCCCCTGGGTGCCCTCGAGCAGCGGTCCGGCGGACTCGTTGAAAACGTAAACCTGGACGCGGCTAGCCGGCGGGAGATTGGCGGTGAGCCAGTCGACGGTGGCTACGGCCTGCCGCCACTTGGGAGCACGCAGCTTCTCGGCGCTGCTCATGTTGCGGCGCCGGATGACGCCCACCAAGGTGTCGTCCAGCATGCTGGCGGAGGCGTCCACCAGGATCAGGATGCGCTGGCCGCCCATCTTCAGGCCGGTCAGGTACTGGCGGTCGCCCTGCCCGGGGAAGGGCCGCAGGTTCCGGCCCAGCTCCTCT
>Ga0209285_10000516_pt1 | contig 13087 bp, 4 predicted proteins | sample PPLLak3March2015_2_FD_187249 | JGI IMG/M metagenome (GOLD analysis project Ga0209285, IMG submission 187249) | Freshwater sediment microbial communities from Prairie Pothole Lake near Jamestown, North Dakota, USA - PPLs Lake P8 Core (3) Depth... | ecosystem: Environmental > Aquatic > Freshwater... | reverse complement strand
TCAGCTCAAGGTTCTGTCGCAGCGTCTTCCGCTGACCGCGCAGCAGTCGGTTCTCGGCGATGCGGCAGCCTTCAAGAAGCTGGCAGAGGGCAAGGACGCATTTGGCACCACCCTCGCTGGCCTGATCAACGGTGACGGCGAGGTGCCGGCGACGAGCGGGTCGGCGGCCGACGCGCTGGACAAGATCAATGTGAAGTGGCAGGAATTCAATCCCCAGATCGCACAGATCCTTGCGCAGGAAAAGAACCTGCTGGCGATGAACGAAAACATCCGCGTGATCAACTCCTTGAGCGTCGAACTGCAGGAGGTCGCCGAGCAGCTCGTTACCCAACTGGCCGAATCCGGAATGGGCGTGCGTGAGGTTGCGAAAGCCAGCTACCTGACCATGTTGAGCCAGCGTCTGCCGAAAAACGCCAACCTGCTGCTGTCCTCCGACCTGATCGACCCGGAAGTGGTGCTGCAACTGGAAAAGGACACCACCGCTTTCCGCAATACGGTTCAGTCACTGATGGAAGGTCGAGCCGGATCCGTCGAGGACAACATGATCACCCTCGAGGAACTCGGCGAGAACATGATCGGCATGGTTGAGGCGGTGGGCGCGGTGCTGGGGAATACCCAGGCGCTGCTGCAGTCGAAAGTGGCAGCGAAGAACATGTTCGTGGGCAGTGATGCTCTGCTGCAGAATACCGACGCGCTGTCCAGCGAGTACCAGACCCTGGGTTCGTCGGGTTACCTGATTGCAGCGGTATTCGGCCTGCTGGCGGTGGCGTCGCTGGTCTTGCTTGGCCTGGTCAACATCAACGAAACCAAGTCGCGTGCCCGCAAGAGCGAGGAAGAGAACAGCCGCAACCAGGAAGCGATTCTGCGCCTGATGGATGAACTGGGTGAGTTGGCGGAAGGCAACCTTACCATCAACGCCACCGTGTCCGAAGACATCACCGGTGCGGTTGCCGACTCCATCAACTACACGGTCGAAGAGTTGCGCAGCCTGGTTCGCGGGATCAACAGTGCAACCGTGCTGATGGACAAGGCGGCCAGCCAGGCGGGCCAGGTTTCCGACTCGCTGCAGACGGCAGCCCGTCGCCAATCGGAAGAGATCGAGGAAACTTCTGCCGCCGTCATCGGCCTGGCACAGTCAGTGCAACAGGTGTCGGGCAACGCGGCCGAGTCGGCGCGTGTGGCGCAACAATCTCTGGAGGCCGCCGAAAAAGGCCAGCAGGCGGTGTCCAACGCGATTTCGGGCATGAACGCGCTACGTGAGCACATCCAGGAAACCTCGAAGCGAATCAAGCGCCTCGGCGAATCCTCGCAGGAGATCGGCGAAATCGTCGAACTGATTTCAGACATTACCGAACAGACCAACGTGCTGGCGCTCAACGCTGCCATCCAGGCTGCGTCGGCGGGTGAAGCCGGCCGGGGCTTCTCGGTGGTTGCGGAAGAAGTGCAGCGGCTGGCTGAACGCTCGGCTGATGCGACCAAGCAGATTGCCGCGATCGTCAAGACCATTCAGTCCGATACCCATGACACCGTGGCGGCGATGGAGGTGTCGACCCAGGGCGTGGTGGAAAATGCCAAGCTGTCCGATGCAGCCGGCCAGACCCTGTCCGAGATTGGCGATGTGTCGAAGAAGCTTGCAACGCTGATTGCCGACATTTCCTTGGCGACCCAAAGCCAGGCGGAGTCGACTGCCAAGGTGGCGGAAACCATGCAGGACATCAAGACCATTTCCGCGCAGACCAGCGAAGGCACCCAGCAGACCGCCGAGTCGATCGGTGGCCTGAAGGAGCTGGCCCGGGAACTGAAGAGTTCGGTCGCAGGCTTCAAGCTTGCCTGACCCGGGCCGCCCCACGAAGCCTACGTGCACTCACCATCTAGCCAGGAACAGCACAGCATGAGCGCCTTACTCAACTACGATACCGGTCCCTTGAACTGGGTCAGGGGGGATATAGACAACGCCCTCCAGGCTGCAGTGGGACGCCTGCAGGCCTACAGCGAGGATGCGGACCTGTCCAATGCTCTGCGCCTGGCCGGCGACGATGCCCACCAGGTCGCAGGTGCGCTGCGCATGGTCGGACTCGAAGGGGCCGCCACGCTGGCAAGGACGCTCGAGGAGTGTCTTGCCGCATCATCATCCGGCGAACAAGGCCCGGATCACGAGATGCTGCGCGCGATGCGCAACGCGTTCGAAGGCCTGTCGCGCTGGGTCAAGAACATGGCCGATGGCCGCGGCAGTGGCGAACTGGCGCTGTTCCCCCTATACAAGCGCCTGCGCGAATTGCAGGGTGCCGAGCGGGTGTTCGAGGGCGAGCTGTTCTTCCCCGATCTGCGTACGCGGGTTCACGGCAAGCCCCCCGCCGATGCACCCACCGGCGAAGCGTTGACGGCAATAGTCAAGGCCGCGCGCGGAATGTTCCAGCGCGGCTTGCTGGCTTTCCTGCGCGGCAATGGTGGCGAAGAAGGATTGCGCCGCATGCGCGATGCGCTGACGGAGATCGAACAGGTCGCACCGTCGCAGGCCTCACGCACGTTCTGGTGGGCTTGCGTGGGATTTGTCGACAGCCTGATCACCAACGGCGTCGAGGCTGATTTCCACGTCAAGCAATTGCTGGCGCGCATCGATTTGCAGATGCGCCGGCTGATGGAAGGTTCTCCCCAGGTTGCCGAGCGACTGCTGCGCGATGCCCTGTTCTTCGTCGCGAAAAGCCAGACCATGGAAGGGCGTGCAGCTGAAGTACGCCACACCTTCGGTCTTGATCGCTATCTTCCCGGAACGGCTCTGCTCGATCCCGAAGCCTTGGCTCGCATGCGGCCGATCCTGGAAGCGCTCAAGGCGGGTCTCAAGGGCGCGCGCGATGCCTGGCATGCCCAGGTCGAGGGTGCCGGCAATCACCTAGCCGAATTTCAGCAGCAGCTGCTCCGCATGCAGCCCCAGGCTCAGATTCTCGAGGACAGCGGATTGCCGGGCCTGCTGCAACAGATGGGCGTTGCGGCCGAGGCAAGCCAGCGTCACCAGGGAGCCCAGCTCGAGGCCCTGAATCTGGAGCTTGCGGCAACCCTGTTGTTCCTGCAAAACGCCGTAGACAACGAAGATGTTCTGCATGCCGATTTTGCCGTCCGCTCACAGAAGCAGCACCAGCGCCTGGCCGCACTCAGCGAGGGGCGTGCCGCCCCGCTGGAGAATATGGCCGACAGCAGCGAGCGCCGCGCCGCCGAGCGCGACATGCTGCTGCACCTGGCGCAGGAAGTCAGCCACAACCTCAAGCAGATGGAAGAAATTCTCGATGCCTTCTTCCGTGATGCCGAACAACGTAGTGCCCTGGCACAACTCCCCGACCTGGCAGGTCAGGCCCAGGGTGCACTGTCGATGCTCGAACTCGACGAGGCGGCCAGATTGCTGGGTGTCGCGACCGAGGTGATCAAGGGCTACGTCTCCGAGGGATATCCCGATGCCGCAACCCAGGGGCGGGTCGCCGATGCCTTCTCGAGCCTGGGTCTTTATATCGAGGCGCATTGTGCCGGTCGCGCTGACGCCCTGAATATTCTTCGCCCGGTCCTGATCGATTTCGACCTGATGCAGGATGAGTCGGCAGAAGAAGACCAGGAAGACACGGTCGAGGCCGGTCTTGACAAGCGCAAGCTGGAAGTCCAGTCAGCCTATCTGGCCTGGCGCGATGAGCCGCAGGCCGACGGGAACGACACTAAAAAAAAGTTTATTGAGACCCTGACCGAGCTGGGTCGCGATGCCGAACTGATCGACGACGCCGCCCTGCTGCAGGCAAGCCGTTCGGCCCTGCAGGCCAGTCAGGCTGAAACGCTTGCCTCGCTCGAACTCGATCAGGCGATTGAAGGCCTGACCGGGCTGTCCCTGCCGGCGCGCTTCCAGCCCGTCAGCCCGGTCGAGGCGTCCGAGTCGATCGAATCCATCCTCGCTGCCCTCGCCGAAGCGGATCCGCATTACGCAGCGGTCGCTGCTGCTTTAGAACAGCCGGCGATCGGCTACGAGGCAGTCATCGAAGTCGCCCGGCCGGTGCCGCATGCCGAGATCGAGTTTGCGCGGCCGGTGTGGCGTGCCGAGATCGAATATGCCGAGCCCAGGGTCGAGGCCGCCAATGAGCTTGAGGTCGAGGAAGCTGTCGCCGAAATGGTGACCGGGAACCCGGTCGAAGCGCCGGAAGCCGCGGACGAAACGGATCAGGGCGCAACCCTTACCATCATTCCCGTGGGATCCGAACCCGAACTGCTGGAGATTTTCCTGGAAGAGGCCAGCGAGGTGCTTGCCAATCTCGAGGCTGCTGTCGCAAGCTGCCGCTGCCTTCCGGACGACCGCGAAAGCCTGACCGTGATTCGTCGTGGCTTCCATACCCTCAAGGGAAGCGGACGCATGGTGGGTCTGACCGACCTGGGCGAAGCCGCTTGGGCCATGGAACAATTGATGAATGGCTGGCTCGCCGATGACAAGCCTGCCAGCCACGACCTGCTGGGGCTGGTGCAAATGGCGTGCGGCCTGTTCGGTGACTGGGTGGAGGCGCTCAAAACCGCGACGGTGACGAGTGTTCCGGTTCCCGCTCTGCTGAAAGCCGTTGAACGAGTGGCGCACGGCCAGCCGCTGGAAGTGATGACCGCCGAGACGGTTGCCGCAGATGTCGCTCAAGCGGCTGAAGTCGTCGAGTCGACCTCCGAGCCGGAACGCGTCGAACCTCTACCGGCTGACGAGATGACGCTTGCCGCTGCCGCTGGCGACCATGCGGAAGCGGTTGCAGTCGTCGAGCCAGTTTCTGCGCCGGAGTCAGTCGAACCCGAATCTCCCGACGAGATGGCCCTTGCCGTGGCCGCGGAATTCTTCGAGACCGCGACATCCAGCGCGCAGGAAACCGAGTCCGTCGAACCCGGTGAATTCGGTGAATCCGAGCCGCCTGCATGTGATGTGGCCGAATCGACGATGGTTGAAGAGGAGAAGGCTGCAATCGCCGATGTCGCTGAAGACTCAGCGTCCATTCAGGATATGCCCGATGAGATCAGCATTGGCGGCGTCAGCATGTCGGCCGGGCTCTACGAAATCTTCACGACCGAAGCACAGCAGCATGTCGGAACGCTGCATGGGGAACTGATGCGGATGGCGGAAGCTCCGGCCAGCCCGGTCAGTGAGTCAGCGCGAAGGGCGATCCATACGCTGGCAGGTATCGCAGGTACGTCGGGATTCATCACTCTGGCGGATCTCGCCCATGCGCTCGAGCTTTACTGGAACCGCTTCAGTCAGACCGAATTGCCATCTGCACATCTACCGCTGGTGCAGGGGACGGTAGATCGCCTGCACGCCATGGTGGATGAAATTCTCGCTGCGAATGCGCCCGCAGTGGCGAGCGATCTCGTCGCCGCACTGGGCGAACTCGAAGCCGAGCAGTTCGTGGAGCCAGTAGTCGAGACCATGCAGGGCGATGCTGAATCGGCATGGGCTGATGAAATCAGCTTTGGCGATGAGCCGGCAGTAGAACAAGCCTCCGCAGAGACCAGCGAAGCGTTCGCTGATTTCGCAGCCGACAGCGTCGACATCTGCGTCGAAGCGAATGACTTCAGCGAGCCGATGCCGGAACAGGCAGCACTTGAAGCATCGGCCGAGATTTCCGGCATCGAAGCGGGTGCTGAAGAATCCGAATCGGCTCCAGCATCGCTGCTGGACATGACAGGACTAATTCCTGAAATCCGGCCCGCCTTCAATGTGCCGGTGTTCGAACGCCGCGAAGTGGCAGACGAAGTGGACGAGCAGTTGTTGCCGATCTTCCTCGAAGAAGCCGACGTGCTGGTTCCCGACACTAGTGCTCAATTGCGGGCCTGGCGGTCGTCGCCGGCCGACGTCAGGGCGCGTGACGCGCTGCGCCGTAATCTGCATACCCTCAAGGGCAGCGCGCGGATGGCCGGCGCGATGCGTCTGGGTGAGTTGACCCATGTCATGGAATCCCGCGTGATCGCCGTGATCGAGGGACAACTCGAAGTCGATCACGGCATATTCGACAAGCTCGAGGCGGAATTCGATCGCCTATCCGATGCCGTCGAACGGTTGAAGGGCGGCGATGCATCCATCGATGACGCGATGCGCGAGATCGAGCCGGTTGCGGCACCGGTCGAACCGGTTCTGGAACCGCACCGGGTGGTCAGCACCGGTGCTGAGCAAACCGCCGAGCCTGCTGCACAAGGCGTCAGCCGTGACAGTCAGGCGCTGACCCTGAGGGTGCGTGCCGACTGGGTTGATCGTATGGTGAACCAGGCTGGCGAAGTAGCGATTGCGCGTTCGCGGATCGAAAGCGAAGTGTTCGCCTTCAAGCGTCACGTCGCCGAACTGTCGGAAGCTTTGGTGCGATTGCGCAGTCATATTCGCGAGGTCGAGATCCAGGCCGAGTCGCAGATGCAGGCGACCTTCCAGTCGCACGGCGATGCCGAGCATTTCGACCCGCTCGAGTTCGACCGATTCACCCGTTTCCAGGAAGTGACACGCTTCCTGGCAGAAAGTGTCAACGACATTTCCACCGTGCAGCATATCCTGCTGGCACGGCTGGGCGAGGCGGATGCCGCACTGATCCAGCAGACCCGCCTCAACCGCGAACTGCAGCAGAACCTGCTGCGGGTGCGCATGGTGCCGCTGTATTCGGTCGCCGAGCGTTTGTATCGCACCGTTCGCCAGACTGCGCGCGACGTCGGCAAGCGCGCACAGTTGGACATCCAGGGCGGCGAACTGGAGATCGACCGCTCGGTTCTTGAGAAAATCACTGCACCGATCGAGCATCTGTTGCGTAACGCGTTGGCACACGGTATCGAGTCCCCCGAGGTTCGCAATGCCGGGGGCAAGGCGGAATTCGGTGAAATCATCCTGACTGCCCGCCAGTCCGGGAATGAGATGGTGCTGACCGTCAAGGACGATGGCAGAGGCCTGGACTTTGAGCGGATTCGCCAGAAAGCGGAGTCACTCGGCCTGCTGACGCCGGGAATCGAGCCGTCCGAAACCCTGTTGGCGCACATGATCTTTGCGGCAGGCTTCTCGACCGCGGAGTCGGTCAGTCAGGTGGCGGGCCGTGGCGTCGGCATGGATGTGGTCAAGAGCGAAATTTCCGCTCTCGGCGGGCGTATCGACATCGCCTCGGCCAGTGGCAGTGGCACCACGTTCAATATCTATCTGCCGCTGACACTCGCCATGACCCAGGCGGTGATGATCGAGGCAGCCAAGCACGAGTACGCGCTACCCGCACCGCTGGTGCAGCAGGTGATCGAACTCAAGCCCGATGCGCTGGAAAATGCATTGACCGCGGGCGAAATCAAGTGGCGCGGCGAGCGTTATCCGTTGACCTATTTGCCGCGTCTCCTGGGCGATGCCGATTCGACGCATGAAGTGCAGCGCTATAACCCGGTGATACTGCTGAAGAGCGGCACCAGCCAGGCGGCCATCCTGGTCGACGTGGTGAGCGGTACGCGTGAAGTCGTGGTCAAGAACATCGGGCCGCAGATTGCGCGGATTTCCGGTGTTGCCGGCGCCACGGTGCGCGGCGATGGACGGGTCATTCTCATCCTCAACCCGGTACCGCTGGCGCTGCGCTGGCTGAGCCAGCCGCGCGTCGCACCGAGTGCGACGCAGGTCGAGGAGCCGGCAGCCCTGGTCAGCGAAGCGCCGCTGGTGCTGGTGGTTGACGACTCGCTGACGGTCCGCAAGATCACCACCCGGTTGCTGACACGCGAAGGCTTCCGCGTCGAAAGCGCCAAGGACGGCGTCGACGCACTGGAGAAGATGCACGACCTGGTTCCCGACGTGGTGCTGCTCGACGTCGAGATGCCGCGGATGGACGGTTTCGAACTGGCGCGGGTGATGCGCAACGAGGAAAGCCTGAAGCACGTGCCGATCATCATGATCACCTCGCGCACGGCCGACAAGCATCGCAATCATGCGATGGAAATCGGCGTCAACGTCTACCTCGGCAAGCCTTATCAGGAACAGCAGTTGCTCGATCACATTGCGGAACAGATCGGACAGCAGGCTGTGGTTGCCGAATAGGTCCGCAAGCAGCATCAACAGAAACGGGGGCCAAGGCCCCCGTTTCGCGTTTCAGCAAGCTTACAGTCGCAAGCTCGCGAGGTCGCTTCCTGCCAGCGCACCGAGCATCCGGTCGCCGTCTTCGGCATTGCGCTGATAGATCCGGATCAACTCTCGTGCCGCGTTCGTCCAGTGCGACTGGGCCTGCGAAACCAGGCGAGACAGGCGCCGGCTGTCGCGGTCGCCGAGCCAGGCATCGTAGGCTTGCGGCAGGGCCGGGAACAGTGCGCGGCGCAGGCCGGAGAGGTTGGCCAGGTAAAAGTGTAGCGAACCGATCGACCCGCGTTCCAGCAGGGTGGGCAAGGTCACCAGGCTATCCGCCAGATGGTCGCGTACTGCGCGCGCCAGCAGTTCGGCATGCCTGGAACTGAGCTGACCGAGCATGGCGTTCCAGTCTTCTCCGAGCAGTGACTCGGCTCTGGCCTCGCCGATCTCGTGCAGGATCATCGCTTCGCTCTCGGCTTCCACCATGCGGTCGAGGCCGCGCTCGATGTCATGCTCGAAATCGTAATGTGCGAACGCCCGCCCGAGCGCAGTGTCCTTCTCCTTCCACTGCCATTCCTCGTATTTGTTCCACAGCAGGCGCCGCACCGCGTCCATGCGCAGGAAGATGGCACCGTCGCGCATCGCCGCCGGCGGAGCGATCAGGTCGCGCGCATATTCGCAGCCGGCCACCAGAACCTGCACGCCATCGCGCACCTCGGCGCGCTTGAGTTCGGCCAGCACGAAATGCGGTTTGCGGAAGCGCCCCAGCCCGCTGCTGTAAACGAGCCCCTGCGGGATCAGCGCACGATTGATGTCATCCGCCTCGAATGGATCGATTGCGGTTTCGTTCAGCGGCAGCGGGGCGAAGTCCTCTTCCTCGATCGAATTCCACAGGCTTTCGCGCGCGTTCAGCCAGTCTCCGAGCTCGTCCTTCGGCAGCCGGGCACCGTAGGGAATTTCCATCTCCCAGCGGTAGTACTCGCGCATTTCGAGCAGGAAGGTGCACATGGTCATGTCGCGCGCATGACGGGCGTCGGCGATGCTGCAATTCTTCTGCACGGTATCGATGAGAGTGGAAAGATTCTCGACCATGGCGCGCTCCTCAAAAAGTCTGCACTTCCAAGTCTACAAATAAAAACAGCCCGATCAACCGGGCTGTTTTCAGGGGTATTGCAGGGTGAGGAGGAGGGCGCGGAGTGGTTAGGCGCTATTCAATGTTTGCGGCGTTTCACCCTCTCCCCATCCCTCTCCCCTCGAGGGAGAGGGGGCGAACGATGCGCTTCGCGCGCCCAAACCGATTGACGATTAGCGCTGCATAGCCAATTGACTAAGCCGCTGAAGCGGCAAGTCGCTGGTTAATGACGGCGGGTGGTGCCGAAATAATTCAGGTCGGCGCGCGAGCGGCGGCTGAGTTCGAAACGTGCCGCATCGGCGCCACTGAACTGACCAGCGAGTTCGCCGTAGACTTGGCTCGCCCATTGCTTGTCGTTGAGCGCGTCGGCGATGCCTTCCGCCCAGCGCAGCTTGTCGGCGGGCGCCTCGAGTTGCGCGCCGCATTCCGCATACCACTTGCGCAGGGTTTCGGCGGGCAGGGCGTAGCCCTTGAGACGGTCGATGAACTGGATGCAGGCATCACCGCTGGCACAGGCTGCCGCCGCGGCGGCGAAGAACTCGTCGGCTTTGGTACTGTTGCCCATCGACGCATACAGACGGCCGATGTGGGTCAGGGCAAAGTGGTCGCTGGCCTTGGCGCGTGCGGCTTCGAGCAGGCGAGCGGCGGCCTCCGTGTCCTTGGCGGCAAAGCTGGCTTCGGCGAGCTTGGCATAGTCATAGACCGAGGCGTTGGCGTCGGAATCCAGTGCGCTCTCGCGCGCGCCCAGATAAGCCCGTGCCTTGGAGACACCGAGTTCACGATGCTTCAGCTGGGCGGCGGTCGCAGCGAGATCCTTGAAGGAAATCGAATCGGTGGCGTTTCCCGCAGCAGTGTCGAGCAACCGCGCCAGCCAGTCGCTGTCGTCAAGGTTGCGGTCGACCGCCAGGATCACCGGCTTGTAGCGCGAGAACTGGTAGCTGCTGCCGTCCAGCAGCTTTTCCGCCGAATCGATCAGCTTGGCAGCATAGAAGGGGTCTTCGAGTTCGATGGCCACGCGGTCGGCGAGGGTGATGAATTGCTTGGCGCTGTTGGCCTCCTTTTCCAGTTGCTGGAATTCGAGGTAGCGGGTGTGATTGGCCTGGCGCTTTGCCAGCTTGGCCTTGACCCGCGCCAGACGCTCTGCGTCGTCCGCCAGATGAGTCTCGACGGCGGTGACCAGTTTCTGCATTTCGTCCAGGCCGGCGACAGCGTCCTCGGCACGGTCCAGCAGCGCGGCGGCGCCCGGTTTGTCGCCGACGTTGGCCAGGCCTTCGGCGAGCTCGATGTAGTCGCCGGTGGCGCTGGCCATATCCCCGGCCTTCTTCAGCGCGGACTGCATGAAGGCTGCGTCACCCGCCTGCTTCGCCGATTCAATCAGGGTCTTGGCGGCGGTGAAGTCGGTTGCGGCGTCGAGTGCCCGCTGGTACAGGGCCTTGGCGCGGGCCGGATCCCCCAGGGTCTTGGTGACTTCGCCCGCGAGCGACAGCAGGTCAGGCACGGTCGAGAGCTTTTCAGCTGCCTTGTTGAAAATCGCCGAGGCGTAGTCCTTGTCCAGCAGGTGCTCGGCCGAGGCCGCCGCCAGCTTGCTGTATTCCACTGCACGCGAGATTTTCGCCTCGGCCTTTTCTAGCACTTTCTTGGCAAACGCGCTGTCGGCGATGACGTTCATCACGTTTTTCGCCAGGTCGATCAGCGGGTCGAGATTGCCGGTTTCCTTCAGGGCCTTTTCATACGCTCCCACTGCAGCCGCCTTGTCGCCCAGTACCTTGAACTTGGCTTCCGCCAGTGCGACCTGCTCCTCGCCGCTCATGCAGTAGTCCTCCGCCGTCTGCAGCAATTCCTCGGCGCGGTCTTGCTCGCCCAGCGCCTTGTAGGCGATGGCGCACGCCGCCAGGTCCTTGGTGAACTGGCAGTCGTCGGCCACGCGGTCCATCAGCTCCTTGGCGTAGGCCGCATCTGCAGGTTCCTGCAGGGCTTCCAGCGCCAGTGCCGCGTAATCGGCACCGCCGGTGCATTGGGCTTCTTTGGGGGTGAGGGTGTCGCGGGTGGCCATGGGGCGTCTCCTGGATAGTTTGCTTAACCGAGCAATTTTCCGCCTGTAGGGGTGGACAGCCAAATAAGTAATGTCGATGGCTGCATTAATCGAGGCCCTCCGCCGTCGGCGGCGGCGTGTCAGTGCTTGCCGGCCGACGGCATCAGCTTGTCGATGTAGGCGATCGCCACCGCCGACACGATGAAAGCCATGTGGATGATGGTCTGCCACAGCAGGACCTTTTCATCTAGGTTGGGCGCGTTGATGAAGGTCTTCAGGAGATGGATCGACGAAATGCCGATGATGGCGGTGGCGAGCTTGACCTTGAGCACATTGGCGTTGACGTGAGACAGCCATTCGGGCTCGTCGGGGTGGCCGCTCAGGTTGAGGCGCGAGACGAAGGTCTCGTAGCCGCCGACGATGACCATGATGAGGAGGTTGGAAATCATCACCACGTCGATCAGGCCCAGCACGATGAGCATGATCGCTTCTTCGGAGAGCTTGAAGGTGCCGGTGACAAGGTGTTCGAGCTCGACCATGAAGTGGATCACGTAGACCACCTGCGCAATGATCAGGCCGAGATACAGCGGCACCTGCAGCCAGCGGCTGCCGAACAGGATGGAGGAGAGGAATTTTCCGCGGGTTTCGAGGGGCTGAGTGGTTTCAGGTTTCATGTTGTGGGTGAAGGGTGAAAGGTGAAGGGTGAAGGGTGAAGGGTGAAGGGTGAAGGCTTTAAAGCACGTAGCGGGCGAGGTCTTCGCGAGCGGCCAGTGCAGCGAGACGTGTGGAGACGGTGTCGGCGTCGACCACGTGTTCGCCGGTGACGCTGCCGGCATCGAAGGAAATGTCTTCCAGCAGTTTTTCCATCACCGTGTGCAGGCGGCGGGCGCCGATGTTCTCGGTGCGCTCGTTGACCTCGAAGGCGATCTCGGCGATGCGGCGGATGCCGTCTTCGGTGAACCTGAGTTCCACCCCTTCGGTCTCCAGCAGGGCTTCGTATTGTCGGGTCAGGCAGGCGTCGGTGGAAGTCAGGATCTGCTCGAAGTCCTCCACGCTCAAGGCCTGAAGTTCGACGCGGATCGGCAGTCGCCCCTGCAGTTCGGGAATCAGGTCGGACGGCTTGGACAGGTGGAAGGCGCCGCTGGCGATGAACAGGATGTGGTCGGTTTTGACCATGCCGTATTTGGTCGAGACGGTGGTGCCCTCGATCAGCGGCAGAAGGTCTCGCTGAACGCCCTGGCGCGACACGTCGCTGCCGTGGGCATCACTGCGGGTGGCGATCTTGTCGATTTCGTCGAGGAACACGATGCCGTTCTGCTCCACCGCTTCCAGCGCCTGCTGCTTGGTGTCCTCGTCGTTGATCAGTCGCCCGGCCTCCTCTTCCGTCAGCAGCCTGAATGCCTCGCGTACTTTCAGCTTGCGGCTTTGACGGCGGCTTTGCCCGAGATTGGCGAACATGCCCTGCAACTGCTGGGACAGGTCTTCCATCCCCGGCGGGGTGAAGATCTCCATGCTCGGGCTGACCGCGGCAACTTCGATCTCGATCTCCTTGTCGTCCAGCCCGCCTTCCCGCAGCATCTTGCGAAAACGCTGGCGCGCCGCGCCTTCCTCGCGCGCGGGTGCGGGCTCGCCGAAGCCGACGCTGCGCGGCGGCGGCAAAAGCGCATCGAGGATGCGTTCCTCGGCGGCCTCCTCGGCACGGAACTGCACCTTGGAGGTAGCCTGCTCGCGCATCTGCTTGACCGCGGTTTCCATCAGGTCGCGGATGATGGTGTCGACATCGCGGCCGACGTAGCCGACCTCGGTGAACTTGGTCGCCTCGATCTTGATGAAGGGCGCGTTGGCGAGTCGCGCCAGGCGTCTG
>Ga0209285_10000515_pt1 | contig 13120 bp, 14 predicted proteins | sample PPLLak3March2015_2_FD_187249 | JGI IMG/M metagenome (GOLD analysis project Ga0209285, IMG submission 187249) | Freshwater sediment microbial communities from Prairie Pothole Lake near Jamestown, North Dakota, USA - PPLs Lake P8 Core (3) Depth... | ecosystem: Environmental > Aquatic > Freshwater... | reverse complement strand
TTTTTCTCCGGCATTGCCCTGGACGTCACTCCGCAGATCGACGATGCCGGCAACATCATCCTGCATGTACATCCGACCGTAAGTTCCGTGACAGAAGCCACAAAAACAATTGAACTGGGCGGCACCACCATCGGCACAATGAGCCTGCCCCTGGCGGTCAGCCAGATTTCCGAAACAGACAGCATGGTGCGGCTGCGGGATGGCGAAATTGCTGCCATTGGCGGCCTGATGAGACGCGAATCGCGTGATGCCGGCAGCGGTGTGCCAGGCCTAGGTGACATCCCTGGCCTGGGTTCGCTGTTCAAGAATACCAATGCGCTGCGTCAGAAACAGGAGCTGGTGATTCTGCTCAAGCCGACGTTGATCAAACAACAGTCGGACTGGATGGAAGGGGTGCGCGATGCCAGCGCACGCTTGCAGGAAACTAATGGTTCGTTGCGATGAAATGACGGGCTTAGACTATCCCGTCGTCAAATAAGCCATCGTGTACCTCGCCCACTTCGGTCTCAAGGAATTTCCCTTCGGTCTCACGCCCGACACCGGCTACTTTTTCCCTGGCGCCGGCGTGCAGGCGGCGCTCAACACGTTACTGGTGGCGCTGGATTCCGGCGAAGGGCTGATCAAGATCGTCGGCGAAGTCGGTTCCGGTAAAACCTTGTTGTGCCGGTATCTGCTGAACCAGCTGGAAAGCAAAGGCTGGGCAGCCGCCTACATTCCCAATCCGCACCTTTTGCCGGCGGCGCTGAATCAGGCCTTGCTCGTCGAATTAGGCGCGGATGTGAAACACGGCATCGCCTACGGCCTGACCAAGGCGCTGGAGACCCGTCTGCTCGAACTGGCGCAGGCCGGCAAGCCGGCGGTGGCGTTGATCGACGAAGCGCAAGCCATGCCGCTGGAAAGCCTGGAAGCCTTGCGCTTGATCACCAATCTGGAAACCGAGAAGCGCAAATTGCTGCAGATCGTGCTGTTCGGCCAGCCGGAACTCGATACGCGTCTGGCCGACCCGTCGGTGCGCCAGATCAGAAGCCGCATTGCTTTTCATGAACGCATCACGCCGCTGGCGAGCCACGAAACCCCGGTCTACCTGATGCATCGCGTCACCCAGGCCGGCGCCGCCGGGCCGCTGTTCACGCCCGCCGCCGCGAAAAAATTGCATCGCCTCAGCCAGGGCGTGCCGCGCCTGCTCAATATCCTGGCGCACAAAACCTTGTTGCTGGCCTACGGCGAAGGTCGTGCGCAAGCCGAACCGCGCCATGCCGACCTGGCCGCACGCGATACGCCGGGTTCGCGCGTGGCCTGGTGGCAGCATTTTCTGGGGGCCGCATGAGCGTCATCAATCAGATGCTGAAGGACCTCGATCGCCAGGGCGCCAATGCCAGTGCACCGACTGGCGTGATCGCCGTCAATCAGCGTGATGCGACGTCGCCGCGCTGGCCCTGGTTGTTGCTGGGTTTGCTGGCGCTTGCTGCGGCGGCCTGGTGGTTCTGGCCGGCTGCGCCTGGCCCAGGCTCGCCCGCCGCACCAGCTCCGGCGTTGTCGCCCGCCGTGCCGCAACTGCGCCTGTCGCAACAACTCAGTCCATTGTCGAGACCCGCGCCGACTCCGGTAAGCAAGGTCGAACCGGCGGCCGAACCAAAACCTGCGCCAGTACCCAGCGCCTTCGCGTCGCCGGCGATGATTCCAGTGACACCACCGCGCCTCGACACCCGGTTGCCCGAACCACGTCCGCGTCTGTCAGTTCAGCCACCAGTCGAGGCGCAGCAGCGTGTAGTGAAGGACATCAAACCGCTGACGCCGCAAGTCCAGGCTGAAGAAGCCTGGCGCCAGGCCAGCCGCTTGCTCGAACAAGGGCGTAACCATGATGCGCAAGAGCGGCTCGAAAGCGTGTTGCGCCTGGACCCGGCGCATGCCGGCGCGCGCCAGAGCCTGGTCGCGCTGGTGCTGGAAGCGGGCGACAGCGCGCGCGCGGAAACGCTGCTGCGCGAAGGCTTGGCGTTGAGCCCGAACGATCCCTGGTATGCGCGCAGCCTGGCGCAACTGCATCTGCAACGGGGTGATAGCGCGCAAGCCGCAGTGATTCTGAAAACCAGCCTGGCCAAGCGCGCCGACGCCGCTAATTGGAGCCTGTATGCCAGCACCCTGGCCAAACTCGGCAAGCCGGGCGATGCCGCACTGGCCTATCGGGAGGCGTTGCGTCTGAACCCGGCGCAAGGCAATTGGTGGATCGGCCTTGCCGTTGCGCTGGAACAAGCGGGCGAGCGCGCCGATGCCGGCGCCGCCTATCAACGCGCATTGCAAACCGCGCTGAGCGGCGAACTGCGCGAATTCGCCCAGCAAAAAGCCGGGGAACTGGGCGCGCGTTGAACGCGCCGCATGGGTTTTGTGGGAGCGGCCTAGCGGCTGCTCCCACAGTCGAGTTACCCGACTAAACTTCGCCTAATTACTCTCCACACAACTTCACCATGGTTCCTCACCTCACCACCGCGCTCACCGGCCCTTTGCTCGATCTGGAACGTCATGTCATCGACGCCCAGACGGACATCGAACACTGGTTCCGCCGCCAATGGATGCAGCATGCCGCGCCGTTCTACAGCTCGGTCGATTTGCGCAATGCCGGCTTCAAGCTGGCGCCGGTCGATACCAATCTCTACCCCGGCGGTTTCAACAACCTGAACCCGGATTTCATGCCGCTGGCGGTGCAGGCGGCGCAGGTGGCGGTGGAAAAGATGTGCGGCGATGCGCGTCGCTTTCTGATCATTCCCGAGAACCACACGCGCAACCTGTTCTACCTGCAGAACGTCGCCGCGCTGGCCGACATCATTCGCAAGACCGGTTTGACGGTGCGCTTCGGCAGCCTGATTCCTGACCTGCAAGAACCGCTGACCTTGGAATTGCCGGATGGCGGCAAACTGACGCTGGAGCCGGTGCGGCGCGAAGGCAATCGCCTGCTGCTCGATCCCGAATCGAAACACTATGCGCGTTTCGAACCCTGTTCCATCCTGCTCAACAATGACTTGTCCGCCGGCGCGCCGGCGATTCTGCAAGGCCTCGACCCGGCGCAGACCATGCTGCCGCCGCTGCATGCCGGCTGGGCGACGCGGCGAAAATCCAACCATTTCGCCGCCTACGACCAGGTTGCGCGCGAATTTGCCGGCCTGATAGGCATGGACCCGTGGCTGATCAATCCGTATCACGCCAATTGCGGGGAGGTGAATTTCCAGGCTCGTGTCGGTGAAGATTGCCTGGCCCAGCATGTCGAGGAAGTGCTCGCCAAAACCCGCATCAAATATGCCGAATACGGTATCGACCGCGATCCGTTCGTCATCGTCAAAGCCGACGCCGGCACCTATGGCATGGGCATCATGACGGTGAAATCTGCCGACGACGTGCGCGACCTGAACCGCAAGCAGCGCAACAAGATGGCGGTGGTCAAGGAAGGCCTGGAAGTCACCCAGGTGCTGGTGCAGGAAGGCGTGCCGACCTTCGAGAGCATCAACGAAGCCGTCGCCGAACCGGTGGTGTACATGATCGACCACTTCGTCATCGGCGGCTTCTACCGTGTCCACACCAGCCGCGGCATCGACGAGAACCTCAATGCCGCCGGCATGCACTTCGTGCCACTGGCGTTCGACGCCACCGGCAGCTTCTGCGACTGCGGCCTGCGTCCCGACGCGCCAGTCAACCGCTTCTACACCTACGGCGTGCTGGCCCGTCTGGCGGCGCTGGCGGCGGCGCTGGAACTGGAACAGACGGAACCCAAGGCATGAACCTCCTCTTCATTGCCGACCCACTGGCGACTTTCAAGACTTACAAGGATTCGACCTACGCGATGATGGCCGAGGCGGCGCGGCGCGGGCATCGGTTGAACGCCATGCTGGCGGGCGATCTGGCCTGGCGCGACGGCAAAATCAAGGGACGGGTGCAGGTCACATCGTTGACCAATGCGGATCCCTGGTTCAGCCAGGGCGATGCCGAATGGCGCGATCTGGCCGGGTTCGATGCGGTGGTCATGCGCACCGACCCGCCATTCGATCAGGCTTATCTTTACGCCACCTGGCTGCTGGAGATGGCGGAGCGGCAGGGCGCGCGGGTATTCAACCGGCCGCAGGCGCTGCGCGATTACAACGAGAAACTGGCCATCGCCCGCTTTCCGCAATTTGTCGCGCCAACCCTGGTGAGCGGCGATGCGGCGCTGATTCGGGAATTTCTCGCCGAGCAGGGCGACATCGTGGTGAAGCCGCTCAATGCGATGGGTGGCAGCGGCATCTTCCGTCTCCGCCCGGACGATGCCAACCTGGGTGCGATCCTGGAGACGGTCACCCGCAACGGTGCTGAAACCATCATGGCGCAGCGTTATCTGCCGGAGATCCGCGACGGTGACAAACGCATTCTGGTGATTGATGGCGAACCTGTGCCGTTTTGCCTGGCGCGTATTCCGGCCGAGGGTGAAACGCGCGGCAATCTGGCCGCCGGTGGCACCGGTGTGGCGCGGCCACTGACTGAACGCGATTGGGAAATCGCACGTGCCTTGGCGCCGCAACTCAAGGCCGCCGGGTTGTTGCTGGTCGGCCTCGATGTGATTGGCGATTGCCTGACCGAGGTCAACGTCACCAGCCCGACCTGTTTCCAGGAAATCACCCAGCAGACCGGTTTCGATGTCGCGGCGATGTTTGTCGATGCGCTGGAAATGCAGGTGAAACGTGAAGGGTGAAAAGTGAGGCTTGCGTTTGCGGCGTTGTTGGCGCTGGTTTTGCTCGCCGGCTGCGGCGAAAAACTGCACAAACAGCAGTCCTACGTGTTCGGCACGCTGGTGGAAATCACCGTCTACGGCGAGGAGGCGGACAAGGCCAGGCGCGTCACCGACCAGGTGTTGAAGGATTTCGACGCGATGCACCAGACCCTGCATGCCTGGCAGCCGGGTCCGCTGGAACGCATCAACGGCGTCCTCGCGCTGGCAAAGCCGCCAACGGTTCCGCTGCCGCCGGAGCTGAGTCCGATTCTGCAAGACGCCGCTCGCCTGTCGGAACAGTCCGAGGGCCTGTTCAACCCGGCTATCGGCAATCTGGTGCGGCTGTGGGGTTTTCATTCCGATACCTTCGAACCGCGCTTGCCCGACGCGAAAGAAATTGAGCGTCTGGTCACAGCGAACCCGCGCATGGCCGACCTGCATATCGACGGCGGCATGCTGAGCGGCGCCAACCCGGCGGTGCGGCTGGATCTGGGCGGTTATGCCAAGGGCTATGCACTCGATCTGGCAGCGGCGTATCTCAAAAGCCAGGGCGTCAACAACGCGCTGATCAATATCGGCGGCAACATCCTGGCGCTCGGGCAAAAGGGCGGCCAGCCCTGGAAGGTCGGCATTCAGCACCCGCGCCGCGCCGGCGCGCTGGCGATGCTGGCATTGCACGACGGTGAGGCGATCGGCACCTCCGGCGATTACCAGCGCTTCTTCGAGATTGGCGGCAAGCGTTATTGCCACCTGATCGACCCGCGTACCGGCTGGCCGGCAGATCAAACGCAGGCGGTGACAGTCATTGCGCATGGCGCGCACGCCGGCACGCTGTCCGATGTCGCCAGCAAGCCGTTGTTCATCGGCGGGCCGACGCAGTGGAGACGTCTCGCCGGCAAGATGAGGATCAGCGAAGCTTTGTTCATCGCCGCCGACGGCAAAATTGAAACGACGCCGGAGATGGCCAAACGGCTGAGCTGGGATGTCGGTGTCAAGTGATCGGTCGCAGCGAACGCAGCGGAGTCGTTGCCGCTTTAGCGCTTACGGATTCGGCCTCCTCCTTGCGGGGATAGCGGCTTGCGAATCCGGCGTGCCCATTGCGGGCACCCAAGCGTGCGCCGGATTGGCTATAGTTCGCTCCGGACATCGTGGCCGTTGGCCGCAGACCGATAACCGCACCGCCGGGGGATAAGAGCAGCATGTACGCGTGGAAAAGTCATTTCGTCGTGCAATCCGACTATCAACATTGGGCCAATGAGGTGTTGTTCGCGACGCTGGATCATCTCCAGCCCGACGTCATCGGCAGCGACCAAGGCCTGTTCTTCAACAGCATCCATCACACCGTCGATCACATGCTCGTGGTCAGCCAATCCTGGTTGGCGCGTTTGCAAGGCGAGTCTCTATCGGTCAATTACAAGATCATCAACAATCCGGACTGGCGCGAACTCAAGCTCGCCCTGCGCCGCGAAACCCGCAAGCTGCAAACCTGGCTGGAAGCGCAGCCGCCGGCGTTCTTCGATAGCCAGATTGAGTTCACCGGCAGCGATGGCAAATCCCGCTCGATGTGGGTGCGCGATGCGCTGACGCATCTGTTCACGCATTTCGCGCACCATCGCGGCCAGATTTCCGCTGTCGCTACCCGTCTGCGCGCGCCCTGCCCGGAGATGGACTTCGTCTACTACCGCCGTGAGATGGAACGTCTACTCAGCGAGATGAAGCAGGCATCGGCGCCTGAAGCAGGGGCGTGATCAGATCGTCGAGTCGGCCGGCATGAACCTGACCGGCGATCTTGTGGCGCACGATGCCATTGCGGTCGATGACAAATGACAACGGCACCCGCGAAATATCGCCAAACCCGGTTGTGACCTCGTTCGAGGCCAAGGGCGCCGGGAAGGTATAGCCCTCGGCACGCATGAAGGTATCCACCTCGGTTTGGGTTTTATCGATGCTGTAGGCGACAATCTCGAATCCTTTCGCCTTGTTGTCTTGATAGAACGCCTGCATCGCCGGCATTTCGTGGCGGCAGTAGGGGCACCAGGTGGCCCAGAAATTCACCAGCACCACCTTGCCGCGCAAGTCGCTTAAACGCTGGCCGGGCAAAGTGGGAACATCCGGCGCGGCATAGGCCAGGTCGTCCACAGCGGCTGGCGGCCGGAACCAGAGGTACACGATCAGCCCGATCAGAATTGCCGTGATCGGGCTGGGTTTCAGTTTCTTGAGGAATTCCCTTGTCTTCGTCATCCGATAAATCCGATAAGCCCAAACGCAACACGCTGCGCATTAAACCCGATGCGGCTGGCGAAGCCACAAAAAAGGAAGAGGCCGGCTGGCGTCCGCCCGTGCGCGGAAGGCATACGCCGCGCACCCGCGTAGCCGCACCCGGGCTGGTTGAAAAGAACGCGTCCTCTACGCCTGCCATCAGCAAAAAAGTGCGCCCCGAAGCCGAAGCGCGGCCACCCAGGTCACCCTATGCCGATAAACCTCGTCGTAATGAGCGCTCGGAGCAGTCTGACCGCCGTTCCGATCGACCAGCATTCGCTGGCAAATCGGATGATCAGTCAGAGACGGGCGGACGCGGCAGAAGTTCAGGCCGCGCCGGCTATAGCGAGCGCGATCGCTCGGTGCGGCCGCCACGCGATGCCGATACCGCGCCGGAACGCAAACCGGCCTATGCGCAGTCATCGCAGGAAGGACGCCGGATTCGTCCGGCGGTAGAGCCGCCAACGACTCCGCTGAATCCGCGTCGGCGTGAAATCAGCGAATCAACCCGCGAGGCGGCGAGACCGTCTTATGGCGGCGAGCGGGGCGAGCGCGGCGCGATCTCGGCTTACGACAGACTCGGCCAGAACAAGTCCGCCACGCAGCCGCGTGGCGGGGCGCGGACGCCGGCCGGTCGAGTCCAGGGCTACCAATTCTTCGCCTCCTGCCCGCGCGGCCTGGAAGAGGAACTGTGCAAGGAACTGCATGATCTCGGCGCGACCGACATCGTGCCGGCCTCCGGCGGTGTCGGCTTCATCAGCGACATGCCCACCGGCTGGAAGATCAATTTGTGGAGCCGGCTGGCGATTCGCGTTTTGTGGCGTGTCGGCGAAGGCCATTACAAGAAAGAGGAAGACCTCTACCAGGCTGCCGTGGCGCTGGATTGGCCGTCCTGGTTCGATGTCTCGCGCACCATTGCGGTGACCACCGTCGGCAAGAACAGCCCGCTGCCCAGCCTGAATTTCGTCAGTCTGCGCATCAAGGATGCGATCTGCGACGTGTTCCGCGCCGCCACGGGTGAGCGGCCCAGTGTCGACACCCGCAAGCCGGATATTCCGCTGACGCTGTTCCTCAGCTCCGACCGCTACACGCTGTACCTTGACCTGTCCGGTGAACCGCTGAACCGGCGCGGCTATCGCGTGCAACCCTCGGGTGCGCCGCTGAACGAAAACCTGGCCGCCGGCATGCTCATGTTGTCCGGCTGGACGCCGGGCACGCCGCTGTATGACCCGATGATGGGCGGCGGCACCATCCTGCTCGAAGCCGCGATGATGTCGCTCAACATCGCGCCCGGACTGCGCCGGCATTTTGCCTTCGAGAACCTGAAAACATTCGACCGCATCGAATGGCTGCGCCTGCACAAGGACGCTGAAGCCGCCGTGCTGGAACGTGAACCGCTGCCGATCTTCGGTTCCGACATCGACCCGGCGATGGTGCGCGCCGCCGGCCTCAACCTGCGCGCTGCCGGCCTGTTCGACTGCGTGCGGCTGATGGAAGCGGATTTCCTCAACGTCGATCCGCCCACCGAAACCGGCTATATCGTCAGTAACCCGCCGTATGGCGTGCGCATGGGCAGCGAAGAAGACCTGGGCCCGTTCTACAAGGAAATCGGCGACAACCTGAAACAGCACTTCCCCGGCTGGACGGTGTTCCTGCTTTCCGCCGACCCGGAACTGCCGAAACGCATCGGCCTGCAAACCACGCGCCGCATTCCGCTCTTCAACGGCCCGCTGGAATGCCGGCTGGTGGAATACCGGCTGGTGGCGGGGAGCAACCGGAAGCCGTAAGGCCGGGTTGTAGGGTGGGCTGAAATGCCCGCAGGTAGAGCGTCGAAGGGGGGGCCGCGAGCAATCGGAAAATGTGGCAACACCCTGGGCAGCGACATCGGCAAAGCAGGGGTGAAACCGGAATAGCGAATAGACGATTGGAACGCCTCGGCGTGCTTGCCCGGAGGAAGTTTGCGTGAGTGGGTAACGGTATGTGTACGTGCTACCATGAAACATGTACATGTCACAGGAAAAACCATGGAAACGGTTACGCTTACCGCGCTGCGTCAGAATATTTTCCAGTTGGCCGATCAAGTTCTGGAAACCGGGGAACCGGTGGTGATCGAGCGGAATGGCCGCCATTTGCTGTTGGTGGCCGAGCGACCAAAACTGGATATCGCCAAATTGCCGCGCCGCACACTGTTCAATGGCGACCCGGACGAACTCGTCAATATCAAAACCTGGGATGAAGCCGAATGGGGCGAACCGAACAACCTGGGTTAGTCCACCTCGATACGCATGTGGTGATCTGGCTGTATGAAGGGCGCGCCGAGGCCATTTCCCCCGCTGCGCGTGCCTTGATCGAACGCGGACGGTGTGTCATTTCACCGATGGTGCGACTGGAACTGCAATACCTGTTCGAAATCGGTCGCACCGTCCTGGATGCCGATTCTGTCCTGGCTGCGCTGCGTAAGGACATGGAACTGGATATCGCCGACAGTGATTTCGATGCGGTCGTGAAAACCTCCCTGTCGCTGAACTGGACGCGCGATGTTTTTGACCGGCTAATTACCGCACAGGCCTTGCAGGAGGGGGCGGTGTTGGTGACGCGGGACCGGAAAATCCGGGATAACTGTTCTGCGGCGGTTTGGTGATGTATGTAGAAGCAGCAAAAGTAGAGGTTGGTGACTTTGTTTCAAAGAGTGAAATAACCAAGCATGAACCATGATGCTACGGTCAGCCCAGTCGTTTGGCTTTTTGGCCGGGGACTGTCTATGGCGTGCAATTTGCGTTGGGGCGTTCCATCGGATTGGGCGCGCTTGTCACGCGAGATCAAGATTGATCGAATCAAGTTGGAATTGCGTATGGCGATGGACGCCCCTGATGTGGATTGCAGCGTAATCAGGAACTATCTATTTCAGTTGGAGAGCCGAACATCACAAAGTTGCGCGCATCGATTGGTTACAACGAATTGGGACTACCTTTTGCAACGGGAAATTTTGAATATGGGGTTTGAGACCTTGCCAAAGTGGTTGCTGAGTAGCCACGTGTCGCACCTCAACGGAACCATTGAGAATCTGGATTCAGACTACCGCAGCCCATTCCTGCTTGAAGAAGATCTCGGTTCACAACGTTGGGCTACACCAGAGGCTGATATCGCATACAACGAGATGCTCGGGGCAAAATGTGTCGTGGTTGTGGGGATGTCGTTTGAATGTGAGACAGACCGCTTCTTGTTGGCGGCGATGCACCGAGCGGAAGATGACGTTCCACTTGGTGAAGCGCTCGTGATTGTGCTCAATCTGGATCAGGCAGCATTGGATAAGGTTTCCAAACGGATCAAAGCATCACTGCCACGGGCAAAAATATGGCCAGTACGGCAGAGCTTTGAAGCTTGGGTGGATGAAGGTATGCCTGAGTTAAGGGCTGCTGGATTTTTGAACTGATACAGGGAAAGTGTGCGATGGAATCCTTCTGGGTGGCATTGCTGAGGTCGTTTCTGATTGGCCTGTTGCTTGCTGGCAGCCTTTCAGGTTGTTCTGATTCGAGTATCACGGACAATCCCAATGAACAGGCAAAACCCAGCGCAGAGCAGGCGCTGGCTGAGTTGATACGCAAGGCAGAGGGTGGAGATGCCGGGGCACAGGCAGAATTAGGCAAGCGTTATCGCACAGGAGACGGTGTGCCTAAGGATGTCGCGAGGGCGGTTGAGTGGATTCGTAAAGCTTCAGAGCTGGGCAACGCGAGTGCACAATCAATAATGGGTACTATGTACGCAGAGGGTGAAGGTGTCCCCAAGGATGCGGCAAAGGCGGTTGATATGTGGAGACGCGCAGGGGCACAAGGTGATTTAAATGGAATCCTGATGCAAGGAGTGATTCTATGTTCCAAGGCAGTTACAACTGGAGAGTACCAATCAGCGCTTGAGCAAATCGAGAAATCCGCGACCCTAGGGCATGATCGCGCACAAACTGCACTTGGGTTTCTTTATTCTGGGAAATGGATTGATGCAAATGGTTTTGTTTGTGCTTCAAAGCTGAAAGATGCCCGGAAATCAGTAGGGTGGCTATCGCAGTCGGCGGCAAAGGGAGACGATCAATCATAGGTTCAATTAGGGGGTATGTACGCTATCGGCGATGGTGTGCCCAAGGATGGTGCAAAGGCAGTGGAGTGGTTCCACAAAGCGGCCGATCAGGGCAATGTCTATGCCCAGCACAACCTGAGTAACAGTTATTGGTACGGCAGTGGGTGCCCTCAAGACAAGGTGCGTGCCTACATGTGGGCCAATCTGGCGGCTGCCCAAGGTTATGCGGACGCTATCAAGAATCGTGATTGGTTCGAAAACCAGTTGACGTCGGATCAAATCGCCGAAGCGCAAAGACTCACCCGAGAATGGAAACCGGGCCAGTCAGATGTCACGGCGGGTTTTTCCACCAAATCGGGCGGCGAGATTGCCAAGGTTGGCACCGCCACCGCCTTTGTGGTCAGTGATCAGGGCCATCTGCTCTCCAATCATCATGTTGTTTCTTCCTGCAGTCAGGTGCGTCTGGCCGGGAGTGACAAACAGCTCAAATTGTTACCTCAGGATGCGGCCAATGATCTGGCTTTGTTGCAGATGCCGGACAAACCCCAGGCTGTCGCGGTTTTTCGCGCGGCCAATGACCTGCGCCAGGGCGAGAACATTGTCATTTATGGCTATCCGCTGGATAGGCACATTGGCCGCAGGCGGCAATCTTTCGCCCGGCGTAGTGAGCGCCTTGGCCGGCGTGGGTAACAACACCAGTCAGATTCAGATTACCGCCCCGGTGCAACCGGGAAATAGCGGTGGCCCGGTATTGGATGGAAAGGGCCAGGTTGTGGGCGTGGTCGTGCAGAAGCTGGATGCGGTGAAGGTGGCAAAACTGACAGGCGATGTTCCTCAGAACGTCAACTTTGCCATCAATGAAGCAACGACCCGCACTTTCCTGGATAGCAATCAGGTGCCCTACAAGACAGGTAAATGGTGGAACCTGATGGGCAAGAGTCCGGAAGAAACTGCTGCCGAGGCACGCAAGTACACGGTCGTAGTGGAGTGCTGGAAATGAAGCGTATCGCCTGCCTGGGCTGGGGATCGCTAATCTGGGATCCACGCGAGTTGCCTATACAACGGCAATGGTTTGCCGATGGACCGTTTCTACCGGTGGAATTCTTGCGCCAATCCGACGATGACCGAATAACATTGGTGCTGCATCAAAGCGCAATGACCGTTCGTTCGCTTTGGGCGGTGATGGACCTATCAGATATCGGTGAGGCGAAGGATGCCCTACGCCGTCGAGAGCGGATCGGCAAAATTCACACCGACTGGATAGGTGCTTGGTGCCAGGGGGATAAGGCTCCTGTGCTGATTGACCAATTACCTGCTTGGGCTGAGGGAAATGCATTGGATGGAGTCGTATGGACAGCACTTCCCGCCAAGTTCCAGGGCAAGGAAGGTGTCGTTGCATCCCCGGAAGAGGTCATTTCGCATCTTGGAAGTCTGTTGGGAGCCAAGCGGGATCATGCAGAGTGCTATATCCGTAATGCGCCTCGCCAGATAGATACACCCTATCGCAGACGCATTGAGGTTGTTCTAGGTTGGAATCCTGCATGACAAATGTCGTCTGCGTGTGCCCCATTCCCGATTTTGAAATGCTTACGGCAGGGGCCTGGCTCGTTCTTCCAGGCAACGGCATGGCAGGAGCTGGCGAACAATCCGAGCCCGGCACTTTTTTCGCGCATTCGCTACGGGCTCGGTGCATTCGTCGGAAGGCGCTGCGCTTTTCCGACCTACTTCAGTAACCGTCTTTTCGTCAGAACCACTGCCGCCGAAAATCCGGCCAGCCCATACCCGATCAACGCCAGCCCGTGCAGCAAGACGTCCGTGGGTATCCGCCCCAGCACCAGAGGCCGCGCCAGTTCGATGGCGTGCGTCAGCGGCAGCCAGGCCGCGACACCCGCCAGCCAGGCCGGCAGCGCGGTGGGCGGATAGAACACGCCACCCAACAGGATCATCGGCGTGATCGCCAGTGTGAAGTAATACAGGAAGAAATCGTAGTTGGGCGATACCGCGTTGATCGCCAGACCCATGCCGGCGAAGCAGAAGCCGGTCAGGATCGCCACCGGCAGC
>Ga0209285_10000512_pt1 | contig 13180 bp, 12 predicted proteins | sample PPLLak3March2015_2_FD_187249 | JGI IMG/M metagenome (GOLD analysis project Ga0209285, IMG submission 187249) | Freshwater sediment microbial communities from Prairie Pothole Lake near Jamestown, North Dakota, USA - PPLs Lake P8 Core (3) Depth... | ecosystem: Environmental > Aquatic > Freshwater... | reverse complement strand
CTGGTTGCCGCAAGGCCATGCCCGGCTGCGTCACAAGAAGCTGGCCATGGTGGAGTGGTACGGCTGGAGGCTGCATTCATGACGACCTGGGTCTTTCTGCGCGGCCTGACCCGCGAGGCGCGGCACTGGGGCGATTTTCCGCAGCGCTTCCGTGCCGAGTTCGCGGGAGAACTGGCCGAGGGCGACATCCTCACGCCTGATCTGCCCGGCAATGGCCGTCGCTGCATGGAACTCAGCCCGCTTCGGGTTGAAGCCATGATGGAGGCCTGCCGTCGCCAACTGCGCGAACAGGGCAAGCCGCCGCCCTACCACCTGTTGGCGCTCTCGCTGGGCGGCATGGTGGCCGTGGCCTGGGCGGCGCGCTATCCCGAGGAATGTCGGGCGGCGGTGCTGATCAGTACCAGCTTGCGGTCATACAGCTCCATTTTCGAACGTCTTCGCCCGAGCGCCTGGCCCATAGTGCTGCGGCTCCTGTTTGCCGACGGAGTAGCGCGGGAACGCACCATCCTGGCGCTCACCAGCGCCCGCGCGACCGACTTGTCGGATGTCCTGCCGGACTGGACCGCCTGGGCGCAGGAATATCCGGTCTCGCGGCGCAACAGTTTGAGCCAGTTGCTTGCCGCGGCGCGCTTTGCCGCCGTGGAGAAACCTGCCGTTCCCCTGCTCATCCTTGCCGGTGCCTGCGACCGCATGGTCCACCCGCGTTGTTCGCAACGCCTGGCGCGCGCCTGGGGCGCCCAGTTCGCCCTGCATCCGAGCGCCGGGCACGACTTGGCTCTGGATGATGGCGGCTGGGTGGCGCGCGAGGTGAAGGCGTGGCTCGCCGGCACAGGTGCTTACAAATGCACTTCCCCCCTTCCAGGGGATGGGTAAATATCTGCACCGTCCACGATCCGATTTGGACCAGAGCAGGCATGGCGAGCGTTGGGCTGGCCAACTTATCCAAAGAAGATTGGCGGTATGTCGAAATGGATAGGTAGGCGCTTACAATGGGGCGAGTGAAATACTGTGCGATTGAATGATCTGGACAGACCCTCCACGAATTGCCTGCAATAGACACCGATGACTGAACCCAAACATCCTTCTGAGATCGCGCGCGAGGCACTCAAGCAGCTGGCCATACGAAAGCTGGCGCCAACGCCGATGAATTATCAGGAGTGTTACAACGAGGTTGCCAACATCCCCAACGTGGCGGGCTTCCCTGAAGCGCATCTCCGTCAAATCGCGCTGGCATTGACCGCCCGAAATCCCGCTCAGCAAGAACAACTCGATCGATTGGATGCCGCGATTGGCCGCTACAGCTGGGAGGGGATAGAAAAGGCTCTGGTTTCCTTTGCCAAATTAGGCGCCGTACCCGTTTCAAACGGCAACGCTGGCTCCGCCGCAGCGCCGGTCTTCACCGGCGAGTTGTTGCTGAAACTCGCGCACATGATCGAGAGCATGCTGCCTGCGTTGGAAAATGACGATGAGCGCTTTTCCGATCAAGTGGCCGGGTTGCTGAAAACCCTGCGCGATCCTGCTGCGGATATCAAAAGCGCCCAGGCTGAACTTGCCATCTTCAGTCATCGTTTGTCATTCGCCGCTGAAGAGCAGGCCGAGATCAAACAAGCATTGCTGAAGCTGCTGCATCTGATCATCGAGAACATCAGCAAGTTGACACTGGCTGACAGTTGGCTGGATGGCCAGATCAATGCGTTGTTGAATGCGGTCAAACCGCCGCTTACCTTGCGCCGCCTGGATGATGTGGAACGTCGTATTCGGGATGTGATGATCAAGCAGGAGGCGGCGAAAGGACGGTCTCTGGAGGCGCAGGAAGAAATGCGCCAGATGCTGGGCGCCTTTATCGAACGCCTGTCCGAGATGAACGATTCGAGCACGACTTTCCAGGGCAAGATCGAGGAAAGCGCCCGCCAAATTGAACGGGTCAAGACGATCGAAGATCTCGCGCCGCTGCTGAAAGACGTGATCGATGCCACGCGTGCCATGGCTGACGAAACTTCGAAGTCACGTGATCAACTCAATACCTTGCAGGTAAAAGTATTGGCGACCGAGGCAGAAATCGCCAAGCTGCATCTGGAGTTGCACAACGCGAGTGCCTCGGCACGCCACGACCCATTGACCAATGCGCTGAACCGCAAAGGTCTGGATGAGGCATTGGTGCGCGAGATGGCCAATATGCGACGCAAAGAGACGCCGCTGTCGGTCTCTTTGCTCGACATCGACAATTTCAAAAATCTCAACGACCGACTGGGACACGAAACGGGTGACGAGGCGTTGATCCATTTGGTCAAGGTCGTGCGCGAATGCTTGCGTCCGCAAGACACGCTGGCGCGCTTCGGTGGCGAAGAGTTCGTCATCCTCATGCCTGATACGGAGCTGGAGGAAGCAATCAAGGCAATGACCCGTTTGCAACGCGAACTGACCAAGAATTTCTTTCTTGCCGGCAACGAGAAGGTCTTGATCACGTTCAGTGCCGGTGTAGCTCAATTGGCTGCGGAGGAATCCGGCGCAGAAGCCATCAAGCGCGCCGATCAGGCGATGTATCTGGCCAAGCGTTCCGGCAAAAACCGGGTGATGGGCGGCTGAAAAAACTCGGTTCGGCTCTGATCAGGACGCACGTCACCTCGTCCTGGTTGCCCCTCAGCTATGCCCCCTTGCCGTGCTTGCCCTTGTGCAGGTTCTCCACGCTCCAGACTGCCGCTTCCACGCGTGAGCGCAGGTTCAGTTTGCGCAGGATGTGTTTGACGTGAACCTTGACCGTGCCTTCGGCGATGTCGAGTTCCTTGCCGATGAGTTTGTTGCTTTTGCCGTTTGCGATGCGTTCCAGGATGCGCAGTTCCTGTTCGGTCAGGCCGGCATCTTCCGGATTTTCCGGGCGCTTTTGCTGGCGCAGCGAGGCCGCCAGGAGATGGGTCAGGGCTTCCGAAACGATGATGCGGCCGGCGGCGGCGGCTTGCAGGCTTTCCAGCATCTGCTCCGGCTCCATGTCTTTCAGCAGGTAGCCGTCGGCGCCGCCGCGCAGCGCGGCGATCAGGTCTTCGGCCTGATCGGAAACCGTGATCATCACGATGCGCGTATCGAGGTCGCTGGCTTTGAGCGCCTTCAGCACTTCCAGCCCGCTCATGTCTTTCATGTTGAGGTCGAGCAGGAGCAGGTCGGGCTGGCAGCGCTTGACCAGTTCGATGCCATCACGTCCGCATGAAGCTTCGCCCAGCAGCGTGAAATGGGGCAGGGTATTGAGTAATTGGGTGAGTCCGCGCCGGAACAGGGGGTGATCGTCGACGATGACGACGCTATGGGGGCTGAGTGTCATGCTGTGCTCGGTTGCGGCGATGCGCCAGCGGTGGCGCTGGCATGTGCGTTGGCCTGGGCGTTGAAACGCAAATTCACGCGGACGCCGCCATCGGGGCGATTGTCGATGGCGATCTGGCCGTGCAGGCCTTGGGCGCGTTCGCGCATGATGGTGAGGCCGTAGTGGAAGGTGTCGTGTGGCGAGGCGATGCCGATGCCGTCATCTTCGATGCTGACCGCAACGATGCCTGCGCCGCTGTGGATGACGCGCACCCAGGCTTGGCTGGCCTGGGCGTGGCGCACCACGTTGGATAAGGCCTCGCGCACGATTTGCAGCGTGTGGATTTCCTGGTTGGGTGTGAGGTGGCAGCCGCTCAGATTGGCTTCCAGATGGATATCCAGACCGCTGCGACTGGCATATTCATCGACCGCGCTGGTCAGCAGACTGCGGAAATCGCCTTCCATCTTCAGTCGGAACGTGGCCAGCAACTCACGTAATTGCCGATAAGCTTCGGTGATGCCTTCACGCAGGTCGTGCAATGTGGTTTCAGCTTCCTGACGGCGAGCAGGGTCGGCCAACACGGGTTGCAACAGGCTGGCCTGAATCTTCATATAAGACAGCGATTGGGCGATGGAGTCGTGCAGTTCGCGGGCTATGATGGAGCGCTCTTCCTGCAAGGCCAGCAGGCGATCCTGTTCGATCTTGTGCGAGATGCCGAGCGCGACGCCTATGTGGCGGGTCAGCGCTTCCAGCAAACGCACCTGCCAGTTGGCCAATTGCCGGCCGGCGGCCAGGGATAAACGCAACATGCCGTAAATACCCTCTTTGTCCTGCAGCGGGATGGTCAGCATCCGGAAGTCGATGTGGTCGATGTAGCCCCAGGCCGCGTCTGGTTCCAGCCGGTTCAGACACTTGGGGCAATCGCCTTCGCCGCGTTCGGGGCAGGCGGGCAGAGTCGAGGCGAGCAGGGTGGCCGGGCCGCCATGTTTGGGCAGCAGACAGGCCAGGCTGCCGTCGATATCCAGGACTTGTTCGATTTCCTGCAACATGACGCGGTAGGTTTCCGGCGCCAGCGGCGCGTTATGCAGGTTGGCGATGGCGTGATAGAGCAGGCCGAGTGATTGGTTGCTGCGCGTCAGTTCCTCGGTCTTGTCCGCGACGCGCTGTTCCAGTTCCTGGTAATTGCGCGACAGCTCTTCCGCCATGAAGTTGAAGGCGCGGCCGACCTGGCCGAGTTCGTCTTCGCCGGCATGCTGGGCGCGCGCCGAGAAATCGCGGCGCGCAATGCGGGTCGCGCTGTTGAGCAAGTCGGACAGGGGGACCAGCACGCTGCGCCGAACGATGAACATCGCCCCGAGCATGACCATGATCGTCAGCGCCAGCGCAACCCCAAGAACGGTACGCAAGTGGCGGATGCGGCGCTCGGTGTCCGCTTCGAGTTGCGACACCATCAGGTCGATGTCATCGACGAAGTGGTCGATCGAACGCAATAAGCGGTTGTGGCGGTTGCGCGTTTCCGGATCGCCAGCAGCGGCCAGGGCTGAATCGAGCAGGCTTGGCTTCAATTGTGTTTGCCAGGTTTGTTGCACGGATTGGTAACGCCGCGCGAAATCGCTGTCGGGCTGACGCTCGATCGCCTGCAGCAGGTCCTTGTTGTTCAGGCTGACTTCGAACCGGGTGATGCCAGCCAGCAGGTAGCTGTGGTCGGTGACTTGGTTTTCCGCATCGGACAACACCATGCTGCCCATGCGGTGACTCTGCATGCGCAAACTGCCCGCCACGTTGATGGCGCTGCCGCTGCCTTGCACGCGCTCGGCCACGATCACCGAAACCGCCATGCCGCCGACCCCGATCGCCGTGATGGCGATGAGCGATAACGCCAGGCCCAGCATGATGGAGCGACCGAACAAGGCGTTCCAGGTTTTCTGCATCAGGGTCTCCAGAATGCGGTTATTGCTCGGGTATCTGACATCTTGACGATGGAGAGATACCCCCTCTTATTTATGACGCTTGGTTCAGGCCTGGTGAAAATCATAAATACAAGTTAAATCAATGTATTACAAAAATTATAGATACCTCTTTAGTGGTATCCAGACTAATTTGATCGGCTTTTCTGACCCCTCATTTCATCGTGTAGCGCTCCTACACTTGGGCTACTGCACATCTATAGCTAATGAAAGTAAGGGTAAAAAACCACCATGATGTTGGAAACACGACACTCGATACCAGAGATTCTCTCCCGACAGCGGCTGTTTCGCGGACTGGATGCAACGGAACTGGCGCGTTTGGCCAGGGGCACGTACGAGTACCGCATCAGCAAAAACGAAACTTTGTTCCAGAAAGGGGATAACCCCAAGGGCATCCATCTGGTCATCGCGGGGCAGATCAAGCTCTTTTTGCCCGCCGCCAATGGCGCGGAAATGATTGTGAATATGGCAGGCGCCGGCGATGTTTTCGGCGAAGAGGCGGTGCTGTCGCACAAACCCTGTCCTCTCGCCGCGCAAGCCAATCGGGATACGTTGCTGATGGTGATCGAAAAGCAGGTGCTGATCGAAGCCATGAAGCACAACTGTAATTTCTCCAACATGATGATGGCGCACCTGTGCGAGCGCTTTTGCGCGCTGGTCGAGAGCATGGAAACCTGCGTGCAACGCAGTAGCGCCCAGCGCGTCGTGCATTACCTGACGCAACATGCCCCGATCGAGGCCGACAGTTTCGACCTGGAACTGGATGCCAACAAACAAACTATCGCTTCGCAGCTCAATCTGGCGCCGGAAACGTTCTCGCGGGTGCTGAACCGTTTGACCAAGGATGGTTACATCCATGTCAAAGGCCGCAACATCACGCTGCGCAATCTGAATTCGCTGCGCAACTATGACGCGAGTTGAATCGCGGGTAGTCGGTTCCTGATAGACCGATGGCGTTCAGGCTGCGAAATTACGCAGCAGCTGTCTGTCCAGTACCGTGATCGTGCGACCTTTAACCCGAATCAGCGCTTTCTCGGAAAGATGTCCGAGCACGCGTGAGAAGGTTTCCGGCGCCAGGTTCATTTGTGACGCGATGTTCTGCTTGCTTGACTGCAACACGATGTCAAAAACCGGTGTTTCATCGGCAGGCGCCGACTGAATCAGGAAACACACCACGCGTTGCATGCTGGTGCGCAGCGTGCAGCTTTCCATATCCTCGAGCAGTTCATGCAGGCGTGACGACAAACTTGCCAGCATCTTGCGACTGAGCATGCTGTTGGCGTCCATCGCTTCGAGCAATACGCGCTTCGAGATCAGCAGCACCAGACTTTCCGTCATGGCCTGTGCGTTGACCGGGTAGGGCTTGTCGAGGAAAACCACGGCTTCGCCGAAGGTCGCCCCAGGACCGCTCATATGGACGATCTTTTCGACGCCTTGTGACGAGGGCAGCGCCAGTTTCATCTGGCCCATCACCACCACATGCATGCCTTCGGGTATGTCTCCCTTGTGGAACAGCACCTCGTTTTTTCTGACGCGAAATTCACGGCATCCCGCCGAGATTTGAGCCAACTCGATGTCTGACAAACCTCTGAATAGCGGTTGCCGCGACAGGATTTCGGCGATGGAGTGACGTGTTTCCAGGATCAAGAACTTTTCTCCGGCGGAGGCGATTGAATTGGCGCGGCATTAAGACACTAACAGCTTGGATCAAACTTGATCATTGTCAAAGTAAATACAGGATGTGGTTGTCAGGATATGCGCCACGTCTAACCGCAAGGAGGAAGACCGTGAATTTGTCAGGCATTTTGGTGATGGCCAAACCCGAGAGCCACGGGCAGGTGGTTGCAGCGCTCAATGCCCTTGAGGGCGTCGAAGTGCATCAGGTCGATGCGGCAACTGGTCGCATTGTCGCGGTGCAGGAGGCGGAAGACATTCATGCCGAGATCGAGGGCGTCAAGCGCATCAAGGCGCTGCCCGACGTCATCATGGCTGAGATGGTTTATCACTATCTCGCCGAGGATGAACGCAAATACGAAGCCATGCCGCCGGAGTTGATTGAGCAGCAGGATGGTTTTGAAACCTGTGCCGTGCCGGCATATTTGAACAGTTGATCGAGCTAGGAGGCTGAGATGGGACTTTCGCGTCGTGATTTTCTGAAGACCAGTGTTGCCGGTGCTACCGCCGCTACGGTCGGTATGCCGTTGTCGAAACAGGCCGAAGCCGCCGTCAAGGCAGGTGAGGCAGGCTGGCAATGGGACAAGGGCGTGTGTCGTTTCTGCGGCACCGGTTGCGGCATCATGATCGCCACCAAGGGCGGCCGCATCGTCGCCACCAAGGGTGACCCGGATGCGCCGGTGAACAAGGGCCTGAACTGCGTCAAGGGCTACTTCAACGGCAAGATCAACTACGGCAAGGACCGTCTCACCCAGCCTTTGCTGCGCATGACCGACGGCAAGTTCGACAAGAAGGGCAAGTTCGTTCCTGTCTCCTGGGAGCAGGCGCTGGACATCATGGAAGAGAAGATCCGCTGGGCGCTGAAAGAAAAGGGCCCCACTGGTATAGGTATTTTCGGTTCCGGCCAGTACACCATCCATGAGGGTTATGCCGCGGTCAAACTGATGAAGGCCGGCTTCCGCTCCAACAACCTGGATCCGAATGCACGCCACTGTATGGCCTCTGCTGTGGTCGGCTTCATGCAGACCTTCGGCATCGACGAGCCGCAAGGCAACTATGATGACATCGAGCACACCGATACCGCTGTGTTGTGGGGTGCCAACATGGCCGAGATGCACCCGATCCTGTGGTCGCGCATCACCGACCGCCGGCTGACGCACTCGAAGATGAAGGTGGTCAACCTGTCGGTTTACGGCAACATGTCTTCCGACATCGCCGACCTGGAAATCATCTTCTCACCCAGCGGCGACCTGGCGATCCAGAACTACATTGCGCGTGAGATCGTCAAACGCGATGCCATCGATCACGATTTCGTCAAGAAATACACCGTTTTTGCTACCGGTCCCTACGACATCGGCTACGGCTTCCGTCCGAAAAACGCAGAGAAGTTTCATACCGCCGCGGAGATGGAAATTGTCAAGAATGAGCAATCGCATGTTCTCGACAAGTGGGAAGCCATCGGTCAGCGCAAGAAAGAAGGCGAGGTCGTGGAGCAAAAGAATGCTGCCACGCCGATGAAGGACTGGGCGATAAGCTTCGAAGACTTCAAGACCGCCGTTGAGCCCTATACCCTGGACTACACCGCAGCCGTCGCCAAGGGCGATCCGGACGAGTCGATGGAAGATTTCAAGGCCAAGCTGAAACAACTGGCCGACCTGTATTGCGAGAAGGGTCGCAAGATCGTGTCCTACTGGACCATGGGCTTCAACCAGCACCAACGTGGTAGCTGGGTCAACGAACAGGCTTACATGACACACCTGCTAACCGGTCGCCAGTGCAAACCGGGTGAAGGTGCTTTCTCGCTGACGGGTCAGCCTTCCGCTTGCGGCACTGCGCGTGAAGTGGGCACGTTCGCCCATCGTCTGCCTGCCGACATGGTGGTGATGAACCCGAAACACCGCGCCTACGCCGAGAAAATCTGGAATCTGCCGGCCGGTACCGTCAATCCGGTGATGGGCAGCCACTTCGTCAAGCAGATGCGCGATCTGGAAGACGGCACCATGCTGTTCTCCTGGACTCAGGTCAACAATCCCTGGCAGAACACCGCCAACGTCAACCACTGGATCAAGGCCGCGCGCGACATGAATAATTTCATCGTCGTGGCCGATGCCTACCCTGGCGTCTCCGCCAAGGTGGCTGACCTGATCCTTCCGGCTGCAATGATCAACGAGAAGTGGGGCGCTTACGGTAACGCCGAGCGTCGCACCCAGGTCTGGCGCCAGCAGATTTTGCCGCCCGGCCAGGCGCGCGCCGACATCTGGATGATGATGGAGTTGTCCAAGCGCTTCAAAATCAAGGAAGTCTGGGGTGCGCAGAAGATTCCAGGGTCGAATGAGGGGCTGCCTGACGTGTTGCCTGCGGCCCAGGCGATGGGGTACAGCCCGGAGGCGACTCTCTATGAGGTGCTCTATGCCACACCGGAGAACAAGAAGTTCAAATGGCCCGATAACGCCGTTGCCAAGGGTCACGGCAATCACGTCTGCGATCTGCTGAAGGATGGCTGGTTCCCCGAGAAAGCCTTGTTCGAGGAGTACCGCAAGTTCGGCAGCGGTCACGGACATGATCTGGCGCCGTTCGATGTTTACCACCATGACAAGGTGCGCGGTCTGCGTTGGCCAGTGGTGGAAAAGAATGGCAAGTGGGTGGAAACCCCGTGGCGCAACAACGAGAAGTACGACCCCTATGTTGCCAAGGGTTCCGGTTTCGACTTCTACGGCAACAACGGTAATTCCCTGGTCATGGGCGATCTCGACAAGATGGGCGATCCCGCCAAGAAGGTTGATATCTCGCACAAGGCCAAAATCTATTTCCGCCCCTATGCGTCGCCGGTTGAGAAGCCAGATGCCAACTACGACCTCTGGTTGTGTACCGGCCGTGTTCTGGAGCACTGGCACTCCGGCACCATGACCCGTCGCGTACCCGAGTTGCATCGCGCAGTGCCAAATGCAGTCTGCTGGATCAACCAGAAGGATGCCGATGCCAAAGGCTTGAAGCGCAACGATCTGGTCTGGATCGAATCACGTCGCGGCAAGGTCAAGGTGCGTCTGGAAACCGGTGGCCGTAACCGCATGCCACGCGGCATGGTTTATGTGCCCTGGTTCGATGAAGGCGTGTTGATCAACAAGGTCACCCTGGATACGACTTGTCCGCTCTCGAAAGAGACCGACTACAAGAAGTGCTCGGTGAAGATCTATAAGGCTTAAGTATCACGACCCGCTTCCCTCAAGGGGAGCGGGCCGCTGTGAGTGGGCGGTAGATGCTTGCTCACAGCGGCCTGAACTGGCCCTGACTCATTTGATAGGTGATTAGAAATGGCTGAAAAAGGCCCTGGCGGCCTGGATCCGAAGCGCCGTGATTTTCTGGTGAAGATGGCGCAAGGCGCTGCCCTCGCCGGCACTGGCGGCTTGTTGTGGGATTACATCCTGCGCAGCGAGGCGCGCGCCGCGCCCTTTGCGCTGCGTCCGCCCGGTGCATTGGCCGAGGACGACTTCAACGCTGCGTGCATCAAGTGCGGCCAGTGTGTTGTCGATTGCCCGCCAAAAATTCTTAAGCTGGAGCCGGCCGGTGGTGCGTTGCCGATTGGCACGCCGTTTTATGAAGCACGCACGGGCCCCTGCACTATGTGTCCGGATATCCCCTGCATGAAGGCCTGTCCGACCGGCGCGCTATCGCCCAATCTGAAGAAAATTGAAGACGCCCGCATGGGGTTGGCCGTCATCGATATCGAGAACTGCCTATCCTACAAAGGCCTGCGCTGCGAAATCTGCCATCGCGAATGTCCGCTCAAGGGCAAGGCGATCACGCTGGAAACGCATCCCAGGCAGACCTCCAAGCACGCCATGTTCATTCCGCTGGTGCATTCCGATGCTTGCACCGGTTGCGGCATCTGCGAGAAGGCCTGTCCCACCGACATTGCCGCTATCCGTATCCTGCCGCACAAGCTGGTGCAAGGGAAAATCGGCGAGCACTATCGCTTGGGCTGGACCTTCGATACCGAAGTCACACAAGATTTCAAGCAGGCGCCGCAGGCTGCGCCTAGTTCGACTCCGGAGCCCGGCGGCAAGCCCGGTGGTCTGGATTATTTGAATGAAGGTGGCTTATGAGTACTCTGCCTCCCTTCACCAAGGCCGATGCCCTGGCCTCGGTAGAAAAACTCCACCATCGTTCACCTGGTGCCAAGCTATGGTCATGGCGCTATATCATCCTGCGACGCATCAGCCAGTTTGGCATTCTGCTGATGTTCTTTGGCACAGCGCATTGGGGCTGGCAAGTTGCCAAGGACGTGCCCCTGCTGATTGGTAACCTTTCGGCATCGAAGTTCATCGGGCTGATTCCGTTGACCGATCCCTTTGCCGCCTTGCAGATTTTCCTCACCGGGCATGCCCTACAAAGCGAGAGCCTGATCGGCGCAGCAGTTGTGCTGGGTTTCTATCTATTGATCGGCGGGCGCATGTTCTGTGCCTGGGCATGCCCGGTGAACATGGTAACCGACGCAGCCGGCTGGTTGCGCGACAAGCTGGGCATCCAGCCCATCTTCCACCTGCCGCGCACATTGCGTTATTTCATCCTGGCCGCGACTCTGGTGATTACCGTGATAAGCGGATTGGCCGCGTTCGAGTGGGTCAGCCCTATCGGCATGGCACATCGCGAAATCATCTTCGGTCTGGGCATGGGATTTACCGCGTTGCTGGCGATTTTTCTGTTTGATCTGCTGATCCTGAAAAACGGCTGGTGCGGCCACCTCTGTCCACTCGGCGGGTTCTACAGCCTCGTCGGCAAGTCTGCGCAACTGCGCGTGCGTTTCGATAAGAACACCTGCACGCATTGCGGCGAATGCGCCAAGGTCTGCCCGGAACCACAGGTACTGAATCTGAAGAAACTGGAAGAAAGCGGTTATGTCTTTTCTGGTGAATGCAGCAACTGCGGCCGCTGCACGCCGATTTGCCCCGAAGGAAGTCTGAAGTTTGATTTCAAACCCCTGATCCGCAGCCACAATATGCATGCGGATGCCATTGCCGTTCAAAGGAGGACGAGATGAGCAAACCCGTTGGAAAGTTCTTGTTGTTGAGTGCTGTCCTGGCCTTGTCCCTTCCCGCTTTTGGGGTGGAAGACCAGTCTATTCCCGATGATTCGTTGGGATTGTCGAAAACCAGCGTATATGACGTGCCAGATCCGGATGTGGTGGATTACATGGGTGGCGATCCGGGTACCAACAAGCGCTTGGTGAAGTCTTATCACACCGCACCGCCGATGATCACCCACACGATCAACGACATGGTGCCGATCACACGTGACTTCAATCTATGCAAGGACTGCCATGTGCAGCCCGATTTGCTCAAGCAGAAGATCACTGCCGGCATGCCGATCCCGGCGCCGGTCAGTCATTACACCAACGTCAAGAAGGGTGTTCTTCACATGGCCCGTTGGAATTGCGTGCAGTGCCATCGTCCGCAAGCCAAGGTGGATGTGCTGGTACAAAGCACGTTCAAGAAAGTGAAATGATTGTCACGAAAATTCTCGCCACATTCGCAACCCATCATTGGTTGCGTAGGGTGACGGGGAGCAGGGTAACCACCGCGTAGACGAGAGGTCGATTTTTTTCAAAAGCAAACGGGCGCCATCGGCGCCCGTTTGCTTTTGACTTGTGGCTTTGCTAATTGTCACAGGCCACGAAATGTCACAGGCCACGAAAATTAACCCATTTGATTATTCGGTGGCAGGGGCGCTCGAATCGCGCGGCTCCAGGTTGACTTGCTTGGCGGGAGAGATGGTCGAGATCGCGTGCTTGAAAATGGCTTGCACGGCTTGGTCGTTGCCGCGCAACAAAACCATGTATTGATCGAATGACTCGATTTTCCCAACCAGTTTGATTCCGTTCACCAGGAATACGGAACAATGCATATGTTCCTTGCGGAGAGTGTTGAGGAACTGGTCCTGCAGGTTTTGACGCTCGCTCATGGGGATGTCTTCTTTAAGAATTCTAGTGGTAAGTTGCGCGCCGATAATAGCACGTGATGCTTCTGCTCGCGCCCATCCAATCTTGATGTTTGGACGTGGCTTCCCAATTTAATCAATGAGTAAACAACTGCTTTCAATGCCATGAAATACAAGGACTATTACAAGATTCTTGGGGTCGCGCGCGATGCCAAGGCGGAAGACATCAAGAAGGCCTATCGACGACTGGCGCGCAAGTATCATCCCGATGTTTCCAAGGAAACCGGCGCAGAAGAAAAATTCAAGGAAGTCA